>Ga0210059_1011062_pt1 | contig 13849 bp, 9 predicted proteins | sample Ectturendosymbi2_FD_188042 | JGI IMG/M metagenome (GOLD analysis project Ga0210059, IMG submission 188042) | Ecteinascidia turbinata endosymbiont from Florida, USA - Sample 2 (SPAdes) (version 2) | ecosystem: Host-associated > Tunicates > Ascidians > Unclassified | place: Key West, Florida... | reverse complement strand
AACTAAATTTAAGTTGAGGACTGTTTCACGTTTTAGTGTCTTTCTGGGTTGATCCCAGTACCACGGCTTGGGAAAAGGTTTAGTAAAGTGTCATATGAGTGCTAGTCAAGTGTTGAACGCACCTACCTACCACTTTGGCTCCAAATGACGCTTTACAAGATCCTAACTTCTGCAACCAGTGCAAGTCCTGAAAGCTCATAGCCCTAAACGTGCTTCTAAAAACTTTCACACAACTCATGGATGCCAGAAAAAGCCATTTTGCCCCAAAAAGGCTGATCCGGTATGCGCCAAACACATAAGACACCTGATCCGTTTTGCCCGAAATGGTAGCATTCAAAGATCCCCTCACCCTTGACATAGTCTATCTTTCCAGTTTGGGATCTTCATTTGTAATAGAAATTCAAGCACATGCTAGAAGAATAGGGCTAGAACGAATTTGCTAAAACAATACGAAAATTAGGCAGGTTTACTACTGCAGTAGCCTATACATCTGTCACGCTAAAGCCATGACTACACTAGTTGAGTACGGAACCAGGTGTTTTTATGAGAATACTAATTATTACCGTCCTGATCGCTCGGTCTGCATCTTGATTAAAACTGCAAAGTTCTCATTTTCGGAAATGTTACGAAGAAAATTTTATCTGGATGTCAGGCTTATGCAGAATCACATGGAAATATTTTCAACTACAGCAAAACTGTTTGTATGACGTAAAGGCTAAGAGTGCAAAAAGCACAGTCACCCTATTACTGACACATGGGTGGTAAAAATCTAAAATCTGTTAACCAATACACATATCTGGAAGCTGTACTGGATACTGAGCTCCCAGATGACAAAGACATTCAGAGACAACTGCGATATAACTATTGCGCAGCAAACAAGTTTCGAGCCTCTTCTCCCGATGTTCAAATGCAGTTAAAAATGTACTTTTTCGTTCCTTCTGTACAACCATGTATGCATCACAATCATGGTGTAATTTCAGGAAGTCATGCATGCAAAGATTGCGTCTAGCGTATAATTTTGGATGCAGACCTCTATACAACCTGCCCCGGAGAGCGAGTGTTAGTAGTCATTGACTCATCAGGTTCAATGCAACATTCATAGGGGAAATGTAGGAGCATTGGGACAATTTTGACATTTTTGCTTCTTTTGGAAAACTGGCTGATACATTCAAAATCAGGTCCTGTTTTTCTTGTAGTTTGGGTTATTCTGCATAATTTAACATAAAAAAGCTCAATCGTCAGACATGTTTTGACAGTTTTATTTGCATTAAAAAATTTCTACTAAAACGTCCCATTGTTCTCCACCCATGGGGACGTTTGGGACAGTAGGGTGGGACCAATGGGACATGAACAAAGTGATTGTCTCAGGTAACCAAACTTTATCATGGCGCGTTTCTTGATTTCCATTTTAAGAAATCAGTGAAAGGCAAATTCACCATGCATTTAATGTTTACAAAATTCGATAAAACTTAATTATTTTTTTGTGATCCATTTCTCATGTTTCATTGGAAAAAAGGTCGATAGGGTCTTGGTTTAACCTTCATGAGTTTCTTGTCAATAATTGCATCCAAAACATTTATAAACAGTAGAATGACAATGTTTTAAAAGTGGTTTGCATTGCATCTGTAAAACTGTCAAATAAAGTTTCAAAATTCCAGACAAGTGTTTGGTTATTGATTGAACGATGGGGCAAGAAGTGTTTGGTTATTGATTGCACGATGGGGCAAGACTTCAACCATATCACTAAGTTCGACTTATGCCATGTCATCTTTTTCTGAAAATTAGAATTCTTTTTTGTCTCATTATGAACCAAACATCAAAGTCTCCATGTGCAACAAAATTTGGTGCCTCTTTTCCTTCAAAACTTTTGTTACAGCGTACGAACGAACGGGTGTTTCCTGTTCAGTGAATTGAAAACATTTATCTTCAACAAAGGCTTCCCCTTCAGAATTAATTTCTTCATCATCTTCATTATTGGAATCAAGCAGCATTATATCCTCACTTTTACTTCAGGAGGATGAGTATTTCCGACGTCTTGAAAACAAAGTTGTTTTGGGGGGCAACTACAATCTCTTTTTTTCTAGAGTGTCGGTTAGTATGGTGGGCTTGGATTTTTCTGCTGTTGCAGCCTTTTGTAGTAGAGGACACTTTTGGTACAGAGAAATATAATTTAGGAACGTTTCTGCTTCTGACATTTCTCCAATGTCAGGCGCCTGTGTGAATCTGCTCGCATCTATCAGAATGTTAGTTTTTCTAGCTGTTGTAGAATGTCAGTCGCGACGGAATGGAAGAACATATCATGTGTGATCATATTTGGGTTAAAAGAGGAAGTGGCTCTGAATGAGGAAGTAATTTTTTCAATTGTAAATGGCCTTGCAAAGGCTTTCGCAGGTAATTCAGCAGCTTTGTATAACAAAATGGGTTGTCCAGGGTATGATGTAGATGTCCCAAGGGTCCCCATCCTATCTGCCCAAAGGTCCCCAGGCAGCCATTTTGAAAATATTGACCGATCGTTTGCAAGTTCTTCAAGTGATTACATCATAATCCGCCCCGTGCAGTCTGCAGTAGTCATACTTTCCCCCAAAATATGCGAATTTCATTTTAATCTCTTTGTTGCCAGTGAAAATTGAAACGACACTGAACTCACTTTTTTACTAAAAATCAATAAAACTAGGTTTTTCCCATCCAAACGTGACTGCAATTGTTGTCTGCGACGAAAAAACACATGTGAAGCATCTAACCAAGATGTCGGTCCCACAATGTGAAAATGAGAAAAAAGTAATCACAAGAAGGTGCTGTTTTCCCAGGTTTAAATTTATCAAAGTGTCCCATTGGTCCCACATTTCCCCTCTATTTGAGGCTGCATTAAGAAAAAATATGTTCTCGAAAGATGCAGGTCTAATAACGTAATGGTTGCCTGCTTTGATGCATTCAGATTGTTTATATTCTTCCTTATTCTTTGAACACTACAACCGCATTTTACTTTGTGACTGAGTGCTCGAACTTTGCAGCATTTGTTCGTTTGAGGGTGTGCATGTCACAATGCATTAGTACTTTATCTGGGCTTGACTAGTTTAGGAATTAGCGTCCCACTCTGCAGTAGTGTTGTACCAAGTGAACAAATAGTGTTAAGAATGCGTCTGTAAACCTGAGGCTCGCCTCCAACGCCGTTACAAAACGTTCTGTTAAGTAAGTTTCTGTAGCCCGGTGTCAAGCGAAATTTCTGACCTCTGCGAAATTTCTGACCTGTTATCTATTGTCAGTTATTTTGCTTCTCAGAGCAGGCTAAAGGAATAAAGTTTGGCGATTATTTTTTTGATGTGTGTTGTGTAAATTAAACTTTTTGGTTAGATGTCATATACCCACAACAAGCTATAAGTAAAACCAGTGAAAAATATTGGACTTAATCTTAGACATCAATTTTCTTTTTCTAACTGTAACATAAACCCTAACCTGACAGACTTACATAAACACCAAATCCTAAGCCCTAATCATCAGTTTTCTCAACGTATTTCATATGTTGAATGTTGCTCTGTGCATGCGCATATGGTGTGAAGTCAGAACTTTCGCAAGTCAGAAATTTCGCTTGACACCGGTGATTCAGCCTCCAACGCTGTTGTAAAACGTTCTGTTTTGTCTGTTTTTATTAACCAGCGTTGTGCAGAATGTGTGTGTTTGCAGTATAGACTTCATGTCTGCGGCCAAAAATACATTATTATTATATGTGAGCGTTTGCGAAAAAGTTGTACCACGGTTGAATAAGCACGATGACGTCATCGAATGAAAATTCATGAAAATTGTCCCCCCCGAAATGAAGAACTGGTTGCGTCCCTGACTTCAGTCATATGAGATGGAAGATTTTGTCTTTAATTCTTGAATTAGTGTCCTATTTGGCGTTATTTTGTTTTCTTGTAGTGTCACGCGCGCAAGTGCATTTTTGCTGCGCGCCGTTAATTGTTTGGCTTGCGTTGATTGTTTGCGACGTGGCGTTGGTTCTTTGCGTCTCCAGCTTTGTTCAGAAGTCGCTGTTCGGTTGACAACGCTCATGTTGTTTCATTCACTGTATGTCGCTTGATCGTTCGCTGCGGACTCGACGAATAAGTTTAATAAAGCCTTCATTAGGTCACATCAATTAGTTCGCGTATTTGTGGCCAACCGAAAATCTCTGTTTTCAGCTTTTCACTGCTACTTTCGTTAACATCGACTCACATCACCCGGTTATGCTCACTGTTATAGCAGCATTTTTCCAAGACCATCTTTAAACTTTGATAGTGTTTTTTGCCAACTGGAACAGAGGCAAGACCTATTTCCGTTGTAGAGCTGTTGATGAATAACCTCCATTCATCTCGCTTATACTGAGGTGTCGAAGATCTTTGTTACATCACAAAGCTTCCAGTTCTTATTCATATAGAATTACACACGTAGGCTACATGAAAACAAAACAACAGGAGTTAGTGATTACAATCACAGTTACGTGAGTTCCGAGATTTATACAGTGATTTACACTGCATCGTTCGGCAGTGCAAGGCTTTTAGATGCTTAAAGCAAACAAACACTGTTAGTGTTACACAGTGGCGTAGCCAGCCCAAAAATTTGGGAGGAGCCAAAAAATTTTTTTTGGGGAAAAATGCTTGATTTTAGGCGAATAACACTATTTTGTTTGTAAAAACGCCTCTCAAAGCACAAAATAATTATATTTTCTAAAAATTTGGGGGGTATGGCCCCTCTGCCCCACCCCTGGCTACGCCTATGGTGATACAGCAGGTTAACATGTGCACCCTAGCCTTGCGCCGCTCTTTAAGGTTAACGCGGGAGAGTCAACTTTGCTACAACAAAAGTGTTTCTAAGTTCCCATGAACTTAGGTAAAACGTCTAATTAGCCCTCCGCTTCCGCCAGTGTCGGATCCAAACCAGGTGTTTGGGGGAAGGCAGTCATATACGGGGAGCCAAAAATCTCTTGTTTGTTTAAATACCCAGATTCTCTATGACAAAAATGTTGGGTATCACACAAAAGTGGTTACCTTCTGTAGGCCAAGAAAGTCGCTATTCTTTTGGTTAAACTACGCGACTTTTCAGGAAATCACCATAGTTTGAAAGGTATCTCGCTATTGGCTTATATCGCTAATTCACAATACTTTTGAAGAGTGTCAAAAAAGATGGACACCGTTTTTCACAAGCTGCACAGCAAATAAGAACACTGTTATTGTCCCAAACAATCTCTATTGTCTACAAAATGTATTTAAAAGGTATACCTTACATTAGGCTGCGCGCTAGTGTTTGGTACTACTTTGACGATCGTAGCGAGATCAGCAAAAATATTTTTCTGATACGTATTCGCGACACGATTAAGGCCACTGATAACGGTAGAATTTAAATCAAGTGCTTAAAACGTTTCACATGCTTGGGCATTGGACTCCTGATGTGAAGAAAAAACATCCATCCCACAGTCTTGGCTTCAAAAAGTTGTGACACTGTTAAGCAGAAGCAAGACACCAACAACCCAACGTGTAACAAGTTGCAGTGCATTCATATTTGATATACATTCATAAGCCTTTATCTTGTGATGTGTCGGTCTATAAACATTTTTCTCACTTTTTCAAACAGCGCCAGCCAGGGACGCCGGAACGGGGGTGAATTACGGGGGCACTGCCCCCCATGCCCTTTGACAGGGGGAGCAACGGGGGCACAGGTGCCCTTACATACCAATATCATAAGTAATTTCATGATTTATCATTATCAATTTGAAACGAATTCATTGCAGCTATTCGCGCACACCTAAAATTCGGAATGGTTTTCTATAATTTCTGTTATTAGTTTTGAGGTCAGCATCGCTGCTAAACGTAAATGCAAAAAGAATGACTATTATGGCTATGGGTGTGCTTTTACACTGAACTCAAGTAAACAGTTTTGAACTCGTGGTACGTCAAAACCACGGGCGTCCGCAGGGGGCGTCAAAGCATGGGCGAATCTAGGGGGGCCATTGAGGCGATCGCTCCCCCTGAAACCTATCAATTAACCTTATTTGCCAATGATTGTGTACAATTCGCAAAACATCATTCGCAATACAAGGCCATTTTGTCGTCCGTTGTTTTGTCACAGAAGTGTTGTGAAGTAAACTTCATCTCTCTTACAGTAGTGAACCCGTAATCAGATTTGACTAACAAATATATTACTGAAATCGTCCCCCTAACCTTATTGGCTGGATCTGCCCCGGGGTCAAAACCGGCACTTGCCCCTCTCTGGAAATTGGGACTAAGAACTAAAACTTTCCAGAAAATTTTGACATCAGCAGCTCAATTCCGATTAATTGATTTATTTCTTGCAATAACAGTTTATTTGCCGGAGCCAGGTTGACTGTTCTGGTGTCATGCAGTGCTGAGCTTGCAGTTTACTCATGTCCGTTTGTTTGCCTGTAGGGGTAAGTTGTCAAACTTGCGAGCGGATTGTTTCACTGTTGGTCTTTTTCGTGTATTAATAGCATAGCAACAAATCTTCAAATGTTCACTTCAAGTTACGACATTAGGCGTTTTGTCGCATGTGACTCTTGAACCCAGACATCTTGGCAGGCAATGTAACGATGCTGTGATTGCTGATAGCGGCAAGCAGGGACGTCGGCGAGCGGTGATATTGCCTCCCTGACCTTTGAAAAGAGGAACAACGGGGGGAAAGGTGTCTTTTCATAAGTAATTTTATGATTTATCAAGATCGAATTGTTACAGGTTGTCTATAGTTTGTTTTATTATTTTTGAAGTCAACATTACTGTTGAACTGTAGCAAGCATAATTGGCAGGCCCTAACCAGATTGGGACACCAGGGGTGGCGAAGAGTTTACAGAGAGGGGACCAAATTTTTTAAACTATGTCCAACACATTCTTCCAGGGAGGGGCAGACATTCTTTCAGGGAAGACTAAGCCCTGTACATCCCTGCTAGGTACGGCCTTATAATTGGTAACGATTTTTTTGTTTTTCATAAGTTTCCTTGCCCTCAACTTTTTTTCTGTCCCCCCTGCCCAACCGACGTTCCGGCGTTCCTGGCGCCAGCACAAAATTTACCAAACGAAAAATTTAAACTGTTTATCGATGTGTTGTTTTTCTGTTGTAATCTAAGCGAGCAAAATGGCAAACAACCTGAGTATTGGCTGCAGACTTTGCGTACAACATACAGTTTGTCATTTCGTTATCTTAGGCTAACTTTATATCACAGCGTAATTGTTTACTGCAACAAAAAAACGTACGCTTTTCGTGATGTACAGTGAAAAAATCCCGGCGTTGAAAATACAGTTGCCTTTCAAAGCAAACTAGTGAAGTGCCTTATTTCCCAATAGTTGTAGTACCAGATAGCTTATCAGTTTTGGAAGGAAATTGATTACGTTCAACAGTTTCTTTAATATCAACTTGCACGACTTGAGTAAGGCAACATTTATCTCCTGCAAAATCTGTCCAATACCTAACAAGTTGCCCGCAGAAGCTATCTATGAGTTTGCCAAAATATTGCGTTAGTTATGAGTTTTCCACATTGCATTAATATTTTCACTACAGACTATCAAGGCTGCCATCAGTCATCAAACTGATGAAAGAAATAAACTTGTAGCAAAAGCATAACAATTTTGCACAGTCCAGCGGCAAACCTGTAACCATGCTGTGTTAGCAAAATAGATTGCATTTGTGATTGCCTGAGTAAGACGGGGCAGTTCTCACGCGGAAAGAAATAACGGAACAGCAGTAATCAACAAAAGAATAGCATTGTTTATACCAGTGGTTTCCAACCTGTTGGTCGCGACCCCAGAGAGGTCGTGAACCTTTTTGGAGGGGTCGCGAGAAGATATTTTTTGTACACAACTGTATTACATTTGCTTTATTCGAGTTTTAGATGGGGTCGTTGGATTATAGTGGGTTGCTATAATGGGTCGCGGTAGAAAAAAAGGTTGAAAACCATTGACTTATACTATTCGATAACAGAGGCTGGGTAAAAGTCCGGCGCGTAAGTCCTGCAGTTCAACAAAGTGTAATAAACAATTGTTGCGTTTCAGAGTATTTTTAAATCTCTGTTTCTACTTGGATAGGCTCCAAAAAGGGCGCGCGTTTTTATCAAAAGGTGCGCCATACAATGGGTCGCCACAGACGTTTGGGGGAGGCATTTGCCCCAAACTGACCTCCCTGGATCCGCCACTGGCTTCAACCATCATTTTGCGTAACTCGCAAAGAACAAGATTTTTCTCATGCGTTTTTCTCTGTATATGAGCTACGTTCCATTAGCCTATATCAGTGGTGGCGAACCTACGGCGCGCGTGCCAGAGGTGGCACTCATAGCCCTCACTGTGGGCACGCGCACCGTCGCTTCAGTGCAGGGTTTGTTATCGGAAAGGTAGAGGGATGCGAGGCCAGGTTGATCCCAGATCGGGACAACCACCTGAAAAGACACTGCTAAGGCGCGGAGGACCATAGTTACTCTGCCTGCTCTATGCCCAGCATGTAACGTTAGAGGTGATATCCTTTGGCAACATTACCGCTAGTTATAAAATTATTATTTTTAACACTGTTTTGGTTTTGGACGCGAGATTATTATGGACCTTCTTTGAACGAAGAGTAGAGCCAGAACACTAGCAAGCAACAATATACCAAACGTTTCACTTTGTTATTAAAAGCATTTTCAATGGTAAAGCCTACTCCCCTGTTCATCAAGTTAAACAAGTGGTTCTCATTCGGGGGGAGCGCCTCTCCGGGGGGGTGCCAAATAATTTCCAGGGGCGAGCGAGCCCTTACGCGCTCTGCAACATGCAAAGTTTTATCAATAAATTTGCTCATAATTGCACTTGTTTTTGCAGCTAATTTAAAGTCATGGGACTTGAAACACAGGAAAATCACTTAAGGGAGGCGTGGCGGAGAAAAAGTTAAGAACCACTGAAGTAAACTGTGGACGAGGCAAGCAAGGACGACATTTTCATATTATTACATCACGATAACCAAGTACACAAAATGAAGTTTGCGAACAGTAGCATTGGAGAGAACAGCAACTTTAGAGTTCTTTTTCTTCTGATGAATGAACCTGTAAAGTAGACAGGTAAGAATTTATCGCTTTGTATCTTCTGATTAAACGAAACTATTTTAAAACTTATGTGATGATTACGAGTACAGTCTCCAGTTTGCTACAGTACAGACTGTCCAGCGTGTACACAGTGTGCACAATTTTCCCGGAACTGGACTTTTCGGTCTGAGCCGTTTCGGTCACGGGACGTTTCGGTCTGGGGACATTTCGGTCACGACATTTCTATACATAAATAACTGATTACATTTGTTATTTGAAATGATTATATAGGCAGGCGAAATGTCACGCTAGCTGGTGTTATACCAACTCCTTTCGAGGAGTCATAATTGCGATTAAATCTGAATTGTAATTAGGACTTTGAAGTAATTATATTTAATTACAAAATGTCGATGATGATTCAATTTGCCTGCTGACGATAATCAAAATCGTATGTTCATGCTGATTAACTGTTGGATCATAGATCATGTTCGTAGTTTTTTCAAATTAAACATTTCGTTGATTTAAGTACGTTTGCATTAAAAAATGAACATGTTAGATTTCTGCAAGATTTCATGTTCTGACCGAAAGGTCGCGAGACCGAAACGACCAAGACCGAAAAGTCCCGTGACCGAAACGGCCAAACCAATACGACTCAGACCGAAAGGGCTCAGACTGAAACGGCTCAGACCGAAACGGCTCAGACCGAATTGGCAACACCAAAGAGTCGCCTAACCCAATTTTCCAGTATGTAATAAAGCTGCAGAACTCTTCGTCACAGGATACGGTGATGGCATCTAGCCTAGATGTTTTTGGGAGGCGCTAGGATGCATTTTTGTGTATCGCTGCGGCAGATTGTTGACTCAGGGAATGTGTATTTTTTATTGTTAGCTATATTTACGTAGGGATAGCTTCAAAAGGGTACTTCATTTTTTAAAAGTAGGTGTTTTAGTAGACTCCATGTTTTGAACGCTAAATTGAGCGTAGCCGAAAAAGCAAAAGCATCATATTGGAAGATCATTCCAAGGGGCCTGGACAGAATCACTTGGAGTGATTGAATGCAGTGGGAGAGCATTATGTATTCTATGTACTGAAAGTGTTGGAAGGTCTGTTATTGTGTATCTTTTAAGGCGAAAGATGTTAATGCATAAGTTGTTTTTTCTAACCCAAAACCTGTTGTCCCATTCAGGTTAACTTGCTGTGTTGGCACTTTGGAATACATTAGTGATTTTCGGGTTGACGTTTGGGCACTCGGTCTATAAAAGGTTCGCCACCACTGGCCTATATCAATTAATTTAGGGTTGACATGCACGACAGGTTTGGTATACGCCTGCATGGAGCCAGTGAGGCCGTCCAAACGGGCTCATGCTCAATCAAGGTCACAACGACATTTTAAGTTGACTTTTCATATCGTTTATTATGTATGTTCCTGATTTTTTCCAGTCACCTATATGCATTTCGTCTCGTCCACATTCACTTGTAATTATCACTTTTTTATCTTTCCATTCGAGGTGGTACTGCACCGTAAACACCGAATTAAATGATGTTATCCATAGATTTTTCATTATCACTTTTAGCCCTGCAACATTGTTTAGTAGTTCACACATTCTCCGATTCATGAGTTGTTCACTCGCCGCTTGTCGCGGAAATGTTGCATCAAGTATTTTATCCCTCAAACGCCCCCGCAAGCCACAATTGTGGCTCAGACGTATTCGGCCATGACTCGGCAACTGACAGAGTTAGAGAGCTTTTCGAACCCTCTAACGATGCGGAAAGTCTACTATTTTCGATAAAAATGTTGGGAAGTTTTGGGTTTGAACGTTTTTTGGTGTGACGTCACGACTGAGGGAGGTCAAGGGTTTTTTTTATGAGATCAGCATGGCCTCAGAAAAAAAATTCAAGTGGCAATTTACTTGTTGTTTCTTTCAAAATAAACTAGGCGAAAATCCACATCTTTAGAACCCTTGAATGGTCGTCTATTGTTAATGGTTGGCAAATTATGGCTTAAAACAACAACTAATTAATTAATTCCTTTAATTAGATTAATTATTTATTGTTTTTTGGGCCACACAAAAAGTAAGGAAATCACCTGGATGAGATAAAACTTTAGCAATACCATGCCAGTGTTTTTCAAGGGGCTTTGAGATACTGAAACTGTCTAAAACCTTGCTTTTCGAGAATCTGTTTAATGATAGTTGAGGTTTCCTAAAATGTCGTATCGGTCACTAAGATCAAACTTTAAATATAACTTGACCATAACCATAGCAAGGCTCCATTTTACAAACAGTAGCCAAAGCTAAAGCAAGTGATGGCTGACATAAACTACTACAGCAATCATAGCTCAGTAATTTAGTCATTTGTACATAACCACCATTTACTCGCTTTAGGGCCAAAGGAATGAAAATGTTTTCATTCAGCCGTAAATTTGTAGTCTTCGGGAGACACCACTTTTCCCCAAGCTGTCCGCTGTCTATAGATTGTACTGCATGAATTGCGTAGTTGTTGGTTCATTTCACGTTTTGCAAGACTGCAAAATCGTTTTTTTCCAGTGCCTTCGCATGTCACACTGCATATAACAGCATACCAGAGGTGTACAAAATCCGGATTTCAGGACTCGAGTCCGGCAGGATTCAGCACATTTTCAACAAACCGGATCGGATTCGGATTACGGTTTGATTGAAGTTACCGGATCAGGATCAGGATTTTCAAATTTCATTGTTTTGGGACTTGACGCCAACACAATCATAACAAGAATTTTTGCAAAGTTAAAGGGTGCAATGTAGTTCACATCAATTACAAATGTGTGAAAGAGGTGCTGTTACACTGGACGTGTCATGCACTGAAAAGCACCAGTCCACCACCATAGTATCCCGTCAGTCCACTATCAGCCATCAGGTTCAATACAACGTGATGTCAGATTGCATTTGTAAATTGTGAGTTGTGGAGGTTAGAGATGTGGTGTTGCTGTACCTATTTTGCTATATTATATATTTTAGTGATTGACAAGATATTTAGCCAATGCACAAGGTAACACTGCACAACTGAGGGAAAATGAATCTTACAGAAAGAAGGAGGATTCGGAAGGCAATAGCTACACATTGATACAGGGGCAAGTGGTAGGCAGTGATGGTGATCAGTACATTAAAAGCAGCTACTAGAAAAAGAACACCTGAAGTTAGATCAAACTCGCACACAGGCCAATATGCTGGCAGCATTTCCCCTGGCCACAGCCAGGGACAGACGCTGGTGGAGCCACTGGCACTCTTTGGGGTCGCCAGACACATCAACAAGTTTCTTCGCAAGACCACTCAAAAAAGGGGCAGTGGACTTGCCATTCACCCCAGTGGTCTCAACTGCCACTGGTTGTAAGTGGTAATTGCTTTGGAGGTCATGATAAAGTACAGCGTGGTTTCGTGTTCAACATTGCTTGAAACCTCTGAGGCTTACAGTAAAAAAAAAATATTTTAGTGTGCATCAATATCAGTTAGTGCCTATTTACTTATCGGTTAGGGCTTAATCATCAGCTACTGTTAGTGGATGTAGCACGTCTAGCAAGCTTAAAGTTGTTTTATTATTAGAAGTTTAATTGGTACTATTGCTTTCAGCTTCATGTTTCATTCCATGAACTTGGTTGACTGCATTTTCTGGATCTGCCTTTTAGTGCCTTTTTTGGTTATGTGTGGTTTTATTTTTCCCAGTCTGTGTTTAGTAAGGCTTTGCTTTTCAGAAAGGAAATGGCTATAGTTCCGGCGAGAGTGATATGGTTAGAATAAAATGCTGACTTTATCACTTTAACAGCACCGCTGTGGTTGTGCAGCGAATGCGTCTACGTCTGCTGCGTGAATGGTTTTGGCTCGACTCTCACCTTGGCACCTTTCATTTTGGTAGCAGTCAAATGGTTGCATTTGTCAAGGGACCACTTTTTTACTTTCTTCAAATGTTTTCAAACCTTTGGGTTCAGATTTACAGTTTTGGTTTAGGTTTAGGGGTTAGGTTTAGTGTTTAGCAGAGCTGGGCAGTAGCGAGCGACTAAAATAGCGAGCTACTGTAGCGAGCTAATTTTCCAGTAGCGTCAGCGGGAGCGGCGCTCTTTTTTGAAAGAAGTAACGGATGCGGTAGCGAGCTATCACCGTTTTACCGCTACCGCTATTCGCTACTTTGGCGTGAGTGGTGGCCAAAGGAAAAAGTTCGCAAGAGCTCCTCCGTCAGCACACGTTGATATTAACTGCTCTTCTCACTGTTTTGCGCTGATTTTGGATGATTTGTTTGCAGTAGAAGCATTAGGAAAGATTTAGGTCATGTTGCTTTTGACCTGATCGATAGGTTCCACGTTAATTCGGTAAAAACGCAGCATCAGCGACAAACTTAAAGCAATTGGGGCTTCGAAGCATTGGCTACTGCAACCGGTAAAGTTGCGTATGACTGAATTGAATGCTTGTAAAAATATGTCACTGGGTTCAACATTTCGCTGCATGTGCAACAACAGTTTTTGTTTTGAAGTATATGTCAATTAGATAGTTTTTGTAGCTTGTTTAGACTTTAGTATATTTGGCTGTATGCATAACTTGAAGCAAACTTATAATTCTGTCTTGAAGACAGTGGCGTAGCCAGGGGGGAAGGGGAGACTTCTGCCACGGGCGCAGCATTTTCAGGGCGTGAATTGGGGTTGGAATGTCACTGAACAATTACGAAATGTCAAATGTTAGCGGATACTAGTAATTACGATTTTACAAAATGTCGAATGCCAGTCGCTGATACCCAGTTGCAAAATCTCACCAAAGTCACCAAGGTTCGCAAAGAGAACAATTATGAACCTTAGTGACGTTT
>Ga0210059_1011061_pt1 | contig 13851 bp, 4 predicted proteins | sample Ectturendosymbi2_FD_188042 | JGI IMG/M metagenome (GOLD analysis project Ga0210059, IMG submission 188042) | Ecteinascidia turbinata endosymbiont from Florida, USA - Sample 2 (SPAdes) (version 2) | ecosystem: Host-associated > Tunicates > Ascidians > Unclassified | place: Key West, Florida... | reverse complement strand
AAGCAAGGAAGGATGAAAATAGACGTGAATGAAAATGTCCCTCGTGAATGTTTGGAAAACTGGAATCTTTCAACTGTAAAAAATATATACTTTTTGCTTTTGAAGCTGACATTTGTTTCGCCGGAAATCGTGGTCGGATTTAAAGTACTGTACTTCATTCGTTTCAGCGCTATTTCCTTTCATTTGCTTTGTATATTGCTACCAGAACAATGTAATTCATTTTATTTGCAATTTCCCAACATTGTTTTGGTTCATGCAACACACAAACAATGTGTGCCATACTAATCCAGAAATTACAGCATTGCAGCAAACAGCATCTACCAGCACGAAACTGTATATTAAAATCAACTTGCAAGGAAAATGTACTGACAAGTCGTGTAAAGAAATTCTTAACGAGTCAGCAAAGATTAAAGAACAACGTTTCACTGCGATCATCGTGAAAACTTGAAGAAGTGTTTTATAGCATCTTTTCTGATTTGTGCATTTCAACAGTCTGTAAGTGTTAGCAACCTGATGATCTCCACAAATAATTTCCCGTTTGGTTGTTGCGCTGTATCTTCAGATTTGTGCCACGATCATCAATTGCAAAATTGCAGTGCAGGGAAACCACACAGTTTTTTAGTGGCTTGTGCAGCTGTATCTTTGTACTTACTCGTTAACGTGCAGGTGAAGTAACACTGTGCACTGAGGTTATTGTAAGTAGCTGCGCGCATAACTTTCGCACGTGTTGCAAGTCTTCAACGCTCGTTCATCCATCTAAGAAAGCAAGTTGCAGATCACGTGACCGGTATGTGCCAGTCAAAATCCAGCACTTCAGAAGTTAAATGATGCGTTGAAATGGAAAACTACAGTACAAAATAATGCTTTTTGTGCTGCTGATACGCTTTATGGAACACTGCAACTACTGTAGCCAGTGAGTTTAAGTACACGCATTAATGTTCTCCTGATGAATCAGATCTTGAAAAAACAAACGTTAATGAAGTAAATACGCGCACGTGCTGCCTTTTATCACGTTTTTTCTCTTTTTTGCAACCTTTTATTCTATACAAAAGCTCACTTTGATCTAAACTACCAGCGCGAGACGTACCACACTTTGCGTTTATGTGTGTTGCATCTGAGCTTTTCTACAGCGTTCACTTCACCTCTGCGCCGTCGGTTGAGTATCGTGTGTGTCGGAATCTTTCGAGCAGTCGTCATGTCAGCCGCGAATGTTTGTGACGTTGAGGCCTTGTCCTCAAAATAAATGTACAGCATCCATTCTGTTTATGAGCTGTGAACACTTGAGTCTGCAAACTTCATACTTGCAAGTAAGCTCTGTGAGGTGAAAAAGATGCGGCGAGCCTTAGATTTAATTAGTAGAAGTCGCGTTACAAATTAGCAAACGATACAACATCTAGACAGGAAACTATCGACGAAATCTTAAAAGGAAATCGATTTCACGTAACAGTACACAACGTCAGTCCTTAATTTACATGCAGTGCTAACAGGTGAAACGTTGAAAGGTTAAACAAGGGCACAGCAATTAGCTCTGCTGCTTAAGGCACTTGTCAGGGACATCGGCAGCAAGCAATGCTCCACCCACTGAAAGCCAGCAGGGATTTGCATTTTCCACTGATGACAGAATGAATACAAAGGGTGAAAAGACTTCCTTTGTTTAATAATGCTAAAACAGTGCATCAAGACATAAAAGAAACAAGGTGCAAGTAGCTTCGCCCAGCATTTGGATGCGTGGTCAACTCTGCACTTAGAAAATCCAACAAAACATTTTCTTGAGGCGGCATTTTTTGTTTCCAGTGAGTTCGGCAGTTTTGTCGCCCAGTTCACGCTTTTTTTAGGCCATGTGCGAACTGGTCAGGAAATCGTTACAGATCGTGAAAGACATTTTATCGAAATATTGGAAAGTTTCGAAAATGTAAAATTCCAAGTCTTCAGCAGGTCACAGGGCATATTATTTTGCACAGAAAAAAAACACAATCTTCAATTCGCTCAAATAGAAAATCAAATATCGATCTTCTGAAACACTTAATTAAGCCATGTCAATAAGGGCAAGCTTATCGGGGCATTATAACCAACTTTTCAAAGACAATCGCAATCAACAAAGAAAGGAGGAAAGAAAGCTTCGAAACTCTAGCCTTCTTGGCCACGTTACAGCATAGCATGCAAAGGCATCTCAGCGTTGAATGCCCCACACGTGCGCGATGACGTATGCCAGAGAGAAGCCATGCGATTTAAACAGAGCGTAAAAGTTCACGAAAAATCCAGAAAGGCCTAGATTTTCAACGTGCATTGGAAGCGTGCAATGAGGCTTATTTTTAGTTATTCCTTGTTCCAAACACAACTTCTTTGATGTTGGGACAATTCGTCAATTCTTCCTTTCCTGTCTCATAGTTCTTTCAGTTAATGTCAACATTTGTGGAAAACAGTAGTGGTAGGGATTCTCTCAACGGATCGAAGACAGTAAGCAAACTTTAGCCTTGTGGCAATCTTCTGAGGAATCTGCCTGCTTTCTGCTTTCATTCTTCTGCGACGATTAAAACTTGCAAGCGTATCTATTTTTCTGTTTTACGGCGATTATAACTTGCAAGCGTATCTATTGTTCTGTTTTACTGTTTTAAAAGATCAGCCTCATGCGGCCCAGCGAGGGCGGGTTATTACCATCGTCTTTGAAAAGCACGAAGAAGGCCTCGAATAAATTTGTTTGTTGGGTTTGCACGCCAAACACAATCACGCTCGCACAGTCATTTTACCGCTCTTTTAAAAAGTATAGGAAAACATCTTCTTGCCAGGATTTTCTTGTTCTGCACTAAATCTTGTTTCAACCGAAGTTTGAAACGCAGCAGATTTGATATTAGTCAATCTTCAAAACGAATACCTACGTAAAAGTGTTGTTTTCACGTTAAACGGTATTGTGTTAACAGATCATGTACCAGCAGGAGTACAGGAGAACATAAAAACGCGTTTTTTTGTGAACATCACTGAATTTTGGGTACTTTCTTCTACACTTCAATTATTTGATCATTGGACGCAGTTACCATTGATTTGCTACGTAGCCTGTACTATTTCGTCACTACTTGCATCACGTTTTTCAACCTGCTACGACAAAACAATAGCATAATCCTCAAGACCCTCCTTTCCACCGGTGCATAGCTTCGTGCCTAAACCTGAACATGAAAAATCCTGTTTCGTTGTTAAGGATGGAAATTGGGATTCTTACTTTAAGGAACATATTCAGGTAATGCGAGTATTCGGGGATTATTGGCCAAAATTTTAATTCACTGCTGAAAATATTCTCGTGAAAAAAGCATCAAAACCACTGAAAGAAAAAGAGCCGCATGGACAGCACATCAGCAAGCACACCGACAGCACATCCGCACATCGACAGCACATCAGTACAGCACATCAACATAGCACATCGACAGCACATCAGCACAGCACATCAACAAGAAAAAGTGCCGCATGGACAACACATCAACAACAAATTGAAAGAGCTTCAAGTAAAAGTAAAAATCCCAAGCGCCAACATTTCTCTTTTCATCACAAATAGAAAATCTACAAAGCAAGCTTGACCACATGGAACGACTTTTACAAAACTTTCACATAAACAACCTGCTAACAACCAAGCTGTAGCACCACCCCATTACCACTTGAACTTAACATGAAAAGCTTCAAGAAAAAACGAAAATATCAGACATGAACCGCAGGCGTACACATGGGGGGCTTAGGGGCCATGGCCACCACAAATTTTTAGCATACGTGGTTATTTTGTGCTTTGAGATATCCCAAACAAAATACTGTTGCTCTGCTATAATCAAAAATTTCACACCCTCCAGATATTTTTCCAATCCCCAAATTTTTGGCTGGCTACGCCACTGGCGTTAATGTTTCTCTCTTCATCAAAAACAGAGGAGCTACAAAGCAAGCTTGACTACATAGAACGACTTCTACGATGCTTTAGCATAAGCAACCTGCTCACAATCAAGCTATGCCACCACCTCCATTATACCTTAAACTTAACATGAAAAAGCTGTGTCATTGGTTTTTTACTTTATTCAACCAATTCAAGGCTAAGCGATTGAATCGACGTCAAGTCACGCATCTTCCGTTTCTGTGAACATCGCAACCTATCTGCCTGCCACATCATCACATGTCTACATTATGTGTCAAACAGCGAAGGAAGTATCTGCTGTAGGCAGATTTTTCAAACGTTTTAAAACTGGCGCCTAGGTTAACAAGAACACCGAGCGATTTCAACCCAATCATCACATGAAGCACTTTCCTTGTCACATAATTTTGGACGCTGTTGCACGCAATCAGCAACAAGGCATCGAAAAACCGGTTTTCTTTTGACGTCTTAGCAAGTGCTTTGCAAGACATGAACGATGGTTCGCCTGGGGCAAACAACATCACCATTTGACAACGATGTATCGTCTACCAGTTCACCCTACAACCGCTGTTTAACTGGTGTCTTAAGAGGCGATGTTTTATGGCCAGGAAAGTTGTCCGTGTATGAAATCGGAATGCTTTACTGAAAGGAGTGGCGAAAATCCTTGCACAAAAGGCAAACATTGTGCGATAATCCTTGCGAAAAGGCAAACATTGTGTAGTAAAGTCAGTGATCATGAATCTTGGTCAACCCACCATCTTGCAGTTTATATTTTTTTAAAATTGGAAAAGTTTGTGTTTTGTTTTTTGTGGGTGACGTCATAATGGGGTCAGGTTTACGCATTTTTGTCCAACGTTATCGGGTCTGTGGCGTGAAACCAACGAGCAAATTTTTGACTCAAGTTTGTGTTGGAAACTAAGCTATAATTCGAGTTTTTAAAGCTCTTGATTGGTTTTCTAGAATTTCTGGATCTAAAATTATGGCTCAAAAACCCAAATTATGATAAAATTTCAATGTGTGTATGTTACAGTAGGTATTAGTCAGAACAAGTATAACATCCTTATAAAAATGTGCAACATTAGTGGCGTTAGACTTAACTGTACAGAGATTCTGGAAATTAGTCAGCAAAGATAAGTTTCCCAAATTGAAAGGTTTCGCACAAGAAATGCACTCGATCTTTGGAGCAAAGTTTCTGCCATGGCGCAAGTCAAATCTAATAACAGACATCGAATTTCACACGACACACAGGAAAATAGTCTCAGACTTTACTATAACTAACATATTGGGTTTGATATAGGGACGATAGTGTCAGAGAAGGGATTGGCGTACCAAAGGGGTGCGCAAAGAGCAATGACCCGCCCCAAAATTTCATATTTTGTGGTTTTGTGCTTCGAGAGGCGGTGTCCCAAATCAAACACTGTTGCTCGTCCAAAGTCAGAATTGATCACAGGCATCCCACTGATGGGGATTTGTATTAATTGGCTATTTGCTGTCGTGAAATAATTTCAATGACGCACTCATTTATCTTCCATTTTCAATTTTAAATCTTGTGAAACTGTTGTTTTAAACATCGCTTTGTTAGAAATGGCCCGCAAGTTTTCACGTTTTTGTAAAATGGCCCGCAGGTCAAAACTAGTTGGGCCACGCTGCATTAAACAAGACCTGCACACGTCTTTGTTGATGAATGGATCGATAAAAGACTATATACACGACGCAATCGCAACAATTCATTGCAACAAAATTGAATCTTGAATGTGCATTCGGAGAAATCATCACTTTTGGATTTTGGAAAGGCCTTCCAACATTAGCATGCTATGGCTATATCAGTACAATATTCGTAACTTATTTTTCAGATTTCACCATTATATATTGTCGAAAAACGGTTGTTTAGTGCTTCAAGATAATTTGATAGACTTGAAAACTTGAAATCAGTGATGCCGGTGCAAATGCTTTAGTACTGGTTTGCAGCGGTGCTAACACAAAATAATTAAGAGCAGTGGCTTTCAACCTTACTTGTACTGCGACCCATTAGAGCAACCCACTATAACCCAACGACTCCCATCTAAAACTCGAATAAAGCAAATTTAAAATAGCTGTGTACATAAAATATCTATTCGCAGCCCCTCCAAAAATGGTTCAAGACCCTCCGGGGTCGCGACTCCAGCTTGAAAACCATTGACGTAGTGCGAAACCCGCATCTGTTCCAAGTATTTCGACGCGCCACCCCTTTTTTTGAAGTCAAACTTTGCTGCTGGTCCACCACGGTAACTGAAACTTATTTACCAAACGGTTCGCTCGCTGTACATGGCTGAATTTTCAAATGTTTCCCTGTCTAGTTTCACAGTGCAGAGGCGTTGAATTTTGTTCCGGTTGTGGAACGGCAAGTCTAAAATTCAATTTGTTCCAATCAATGTATAGCGCCCATAGGCGTAGACTGGGGGGGGGCAAAGGGGCCATGCCCCCCAAAAAAATTTTTGAACATATAGTCATTTTGTGCTATGAGAGGCGTTTTTCCAAACAAAACAGTGCTAATCGCCTAAAATCAAACATTTTGCCCCCCCCCAAATGCTTGGACTGGCTACGCCATTGATAGCACCCTGGTTGATAAGATCACTATTTTTTAAACTCAGGGTCGATAGAAAAACGTTGTGGTTCCGAAAGACCCGTGATTCAACATGCCACTCGCTGATTCATAGGCGTAGCCAGGGAGTCCAAAGGGGCCATGGCCCAGCCAAATTTTTAGAAAGTATGGTCATTTTGTGCTTAGAGATACGTTTTTCTAAACAAAATAGTGTTATTCGCCTAAAATCAAACATTTTGTCCCCCCAAAATTTCTTGCCCCTCCCAAAATTTTTGCTACGCCACTGCGCTGATTAAAATTACACTACGCCATCCTTCAACAGCTGCTCACGTGGTCCCTGCAAGGAGCAGTCAGCTCTAAACAGCTCAAAGCACAACTTGTTTACGATCTTTGAACGATGCGCCGAAAGCGGAACAACAAACTTTCTAGAAGAGCTCGTGAACAGCTCCTGATTTGAAATTGCCATTGTTTAAGCTTTTAATATACTACTTACTGACGCTGCGTTGAGAAACATGCAATTTCAAGGTACAACTTCAAACAATAAAGTTGCTTTATGAAAGGTCACTTAAAGTGGCATATTACTTTATACTGCTGAAATGGAAAGACGCCACTAAAACACTGGTGAATGGTAATGTGGGGAAACGAAAAACGTTGCATAACAACCACACCATGAATATCCTTTGACAGTTTTACTCCTTCCTCGTTTTTGCGTGGGCCGTAAAGACGATTCTGAAGTGAGCCTCAATTCAACAAATGATACGTGAGCTTTTCGTAGCTATGAGTTCATTCTAAAGGCCCAGCTAGTTTGGGCAGATTAGTCACAACGCAATGCGAAAAGAAATTCTGCTTGAAAGGTTTTGCAATAAAATTTCGTTCTTTCTGAATTTGCAGAGAAACGCCTACACTCAGATAAACAGGAAAAAGCCACTCCAAAGTTAGAAAGTTTTGCTTTGAAACGTGAGCTAATAAAGTTTCCGCAATAAGCAGGTGTATGAACAAGCCTCGGGAAAATTTGAGTTGTTCAAAATCAAGCTCATTTCCTTAGCCTAGCTACGAGAAGTTACCACCATCATTGACTATTATCTGCAAAGTCAAGCTATTGCAAAGCAGAATATTTAGCGATACCCTGTGCAGTGCGTATTCGACCTTAAGTCGGGCACTTCAACACCGCTAAAGAGAAAATTATTGAATTCATGGTGTAATAGATTTCCAAAAAACAGTACAAACGTCGTTCCAACATTTTTGGAAACAGTTCCTTTTCTCTCTCTTACTGCCAAGGCCGTGGCCAAAGGAGCGCAGCTCTTTCCTTAGACTTTCGATGTCCCAACACTTTTACCCCAAATTGTTATCTTCGAAATACCTGCTGGCTAAAGTTGAACTTTGTAAATGTATTTTCAAACGGCGATAAACAGCAAGTCAAAGATGATTTTTAAGTTGTGCCAATGCCAAACGTCAAGTCATCCGGGTTGATGGCCTTGTGGATTGGCATTGCCAGCAAAGCGGATATAGATAAAAGGCATAACGTTTTCATCGAGTTAAGATCTTGCTTCTCGCAACCACTTTGTCGGTTGCACGTGAGATTGGAACAAAGGGCTAAAGATCAACAGTCAGTTCAAGTAAATTGTTTCCGCCACAAACGAGTAATTAAACTAAAACAACAAAATACCGATTTACAGGTCCAGTAAAAATCATATTGTGCCGTCGTTTCAAGCACTGCTTTTTCGTAAAAGCAGTTTATTCCATACAGTAGTCATAACAGTGCTGCAATATGTGTTTTGTACTTCGGTGGGGGTAAATGTGGATTCCTAACTTCGGTCTTACAGATCACCACGCAAAGATTCGCTTGCAACCCGGTGTCAAGAACAGGGATATCTACGTGTAAACAAAGTTAGAATGCCACCCTGAATCTAGTTAATCGTGGCATATAAAACTTGACTTGAAGAGAAGACCAACAAGTTGGTAAGATGCATTCAGTGGTCAAACTACCGCCTTTGGTCAGCGCCTTGTGATTATTAATGTTTGTAAATTTGAAAAGTTTAATGAAAATTGTTTGTGTTGACTTAATTAAAATTTCAAAGAATTAAAAATGCTTTAGCGCAGGCTTGAGCTAACAGTGGTCCAGTCCTATCTTGTTTACGTCGTCGCATGTTAATTAGTTGATTCAAATAAAAACTTTGAGTCATTTGGCGGTTTTTCTCGTTTTTGCCACTTTCCTCCCTTCAATATTTATGTTCAATTCACTGTTTGCAGCTTGCCTAGTCAGGGAGGTTTCACAATCAGCTGCTTGTTTGTGTGAACGCATCATGTTACGTTCGTTCGCTTTCGTAGATGTTGCAATGAACTCACTTGACTGTGGTTTACAAGACGTTGGCAATAGCGTTTCGGTTTCAGTTGTGACAGTTGTGCGTTTACAAATAGACGCTCTCTGCCTCCTTAATCACTTGTGTAAACCCCCTTATGCACAAAATAGCAGAAACCAATGTACATGTAAGCTTATGGATCTACCGGAATAACACGAAGCTAAATGACAGCTCTGTTTTCACAACAAACTCATCAACACTCAACATTGCCTTTAAACACGTAAAGACCAACTATTACTTGCGGAAAGTTGTTTGTCGGGAGGTTGAGGAAAATGCTTCAGAATGTTGCAAGCAGTGGCGTCCTTGGTAAACGTGCGTATTGTGAAGTGTGTAAAATCTTGGATTATTTTTTTTGGTTATCAATTTCAGGAACCTTCGTTTTCTGTGGGACGCAAACAACCACTGTATTTTGACTGTGGTTTGTTCTAATTTTAAGATGCATTTTGAGTCTCCATGGAAACAACTAAGGCAATCTAGTGGATTGGTTGGAGACGTCGGATTCTCCACACCACGAACAGCTCTAACCGATTAGGCCGGCACAAGGCTTTCTAATTTTTTTAGCATATCATTAGCTCTTTGCTCTTTTGAGGGCGTGTGCTTCAGACGATAGTGTTTACTGATTATGTGAGTATTTTAAACGAGAAACGACAAGAACAGTTTCTTTCAATTTATTTTCTTTAGAAATGAAACATTTCAAAAGTGTCTTCAAATGCCGACTTTGATTAACTGCAAACATTCCCAGATACAGAGGGTAGGTCGTCCAGGTTATTTTTCACTAAGAGAAGGCATGACGAAGACACTTCAATTCAACTTAAATTATTTCAAAATCTGTTATCACTTATGTTTCAATCACAAATATTACAAATCGCATAAAAATTATAATTAGAACGGTTCAAGCATACTGCGTATACTATATGGTGTTTAAATAAGTCAGCTACAGTTCTTGCGGGATTGCTTGTGAATACATCGATCAAATTGGACAAAATGTGTAGGTAGAGGTATTTAAGCAACTAAAATGAAGGAACTTTTTTCTAGATATTTGCTGCTAAAAACGAGTGTAGTTCTCAACTTTTTCCTGCTACGCCACCTTCCATGAAACAAACTTCCTCAAACTGCTGTGACAGCATGAACGAAACGGAGCAACAAATGATTTTGACGATCAGCAGCAGATTCTGAATAAAACAGTAACTTCGATAGCCCTAAGGATGCCAAGAAAAACAGGTCGCGAGGCTTGCCCCCCATTCGTAGAAATTGTAATGTTTTTTTCTATACAAACATTGGAAAACGTTCTAGGATAGAGTTAGCTTTACCAGAATACAAAATGTGAATTGTATACTGTTGCAGTTTTATGGTTTCCAGCTGGACCTTATTTCTATGACATGCTTTAATATATCAGTTGCCCAACACCGTCGCACTGGTTACTGTTGGGACATGTCAAATTCGTGTATGTGCTTATGCCAGTTGTGCGATCATTGCGAAAGCTGAAAATTATTATTTTTGCAATTCTTTTGTTTTGCTTTGGCCCCAAAAGCAACCAAAGAATCTCCTCTTTTTCCATAGCCTCGCTAAGAAAACGTTTTAAAATTATTGTCATTTTGCACAACAAAAATTTTTTTGAGCAGGGAAACTTTAAACGAGTAACTTTTGTGTGTGCACAAACGTGACCAAAAAGAGAATGTGTGGCCAGGCAGTGTAACCAGGTTGAACGAAGTGCAGATGCTCACGCGGTGACACTGGTGAGAAAAACCGATAGTTACTGTATGTTGTGAAGCTCAGGTCGTTTGTCATGGTAAAATTCCATTACTATGACCTGAGATTTCAATCCTTGGTATTACCTTACTTTGAAAAGGGTACGTTCATATCCAAAACGTTTCAGTTTTGTCCGATTTTGTCCTATTGAGGTTTCATGGGTTTCAAATTAAAATCATTTTAAATTGCTTGTAATTACATCTGCGTGTTTTCCGACATTCAAGAAAGTAAAGCAAAGAAAGAATTTTGAAGAACAATTTTTCTGATTTTGCGGGAAAGTACCGAAATTAGTTTTTCTCATCCTCGTGAAATTTCCGCATTACACTTTTGAAATAACATTTGGTGCGTTGCTTTAAATTCAGACGGAGAGCATAAAGGTTCACTTGTCAAATTCCTGTTAAACCTAGCGCTATTGTAAATATACTAAAAAACATTTATTCAAATAGACTTTGCATTACACAACGTAACTTTGTGATCAGCACTGTAACATCAAGCCTATGGGGTCTACAGTAAGAAGTTGGGATTTGTGCAAAATACAATACTGGTCTATGGTCTATATACCTTATTGCGGGTTTGCAGTGATACAATCTGAGAAACCTTTTTTGAAAACCGCATCAGTTGCAATTATTTTGATTTGCATATTTTCTTTTCAGTGAAACTTGCCTTGTCAATCAATTAAAGCTGAAACCTATCTTTAAAATGGTTGCATTATCTGGCTGATTCTTCAAATATTTTCTTTTCCAGTTTCAGAATGCAAAAAACTTGAATTTTGTTGAGGATCAAGATAAGGAACGACAAACCTAAACTTTGAATTTGTTCAAATCAATACGCAAAACTCCTTGCTTAATAAGAAATCACTCCTCCTTAGATTTAGCGTCCATCGTTACTGTATGATTACAGTCTCAAAAGACACTTCATCCCAAAATGTCGCTCGCCCAGCATCCTCCAGCATTTGCTGATACGGTGCATGCAGGAAACAGTCAGTCAAAATTAGTGCAGTGCAGGGTCTGTATACAACGATCGAGCGATGCGTCACAGTAGACCCCAGTAATTTGCAACGATCGTTTATCTGCAGCTCTTATTTTCAGTTTGCTATTTTTGAAGCTTTGGATGTGCTTACTGAAGTTGTGTCAACAAAACGTCGATATCAAGGTACAAGTACATCAAACAATAAGATTACTTTAATAACAGGAAAGTAGCTGGATGCATCATATGTCGCATTACATACAGTAGGATCAAAAAATATTTGGTGAATGCACGAAATATAAGAAATGCTTTGCATACCCACTACATGTTTTTGATATTCCAAGCAGCATGGCTTTTGCACAATGAGCCAACTATTCACCCAATAAACTGCGTGGATAGCTGTAAGCTAAGCATTAGCGTGGGCCGTGATTAATGCCAGTCCCAATGTATGATGGTACCGACGATGAGACAAATCAAACAGAAATCACTTTAGGTTGCCAATTTGTTAGGTTGCCAAAAAAACACCTTCTTAAAGAAGATCCTTATTGCTCCTACTCATGGTTTTGAACAGCATGAAAAAACACAACCTTTCTGCAAGATTACTGTGTTAAGCTATATGTCTTTGATCACTACATTCACATCAAACTGGACGTTCTCGCATGAACCGAATTAAAATTTTGGTAATGCGTTCTGCTAATATGTACATGCTGTGAAGCTGCATCGTGAATAACGATTAAACTAAGTAATATTTAACAAAGAACAAATAGAAAATCTGATATTAGAAATCGTTGTTTTTACTTTAAGTATCAGTCGGTTTGAAGTTGATTAATTTTTTTGTAAGAAAATTACATGCACAATACCACCGCAGAACAGCATTAGCTTTGGCATTTGCCTGTGTACCAGTCGCAGAAAAGAAGTTTTCACATAGGACTGGAAAAGCACGGAATAAAGCTTAAAGAAGCAAGAGGTATTCTCTGCACCCAAATCTCCATCCAACCACGGCGGTAACAGCTTTTCTGAGTTCATGAAACAAAATATTAATAAACATTTTACGTTATACGAAAAGCGGAAGTGCCGAATAGCCTTATAATGAAAATTACGGCCAAAGCAAACGATAGGCATTTGCACCGTTTGTAAATGTCATTTGTATCGTCATTTGTAACCATACAAATGTCATTTGTACAATATGTCATTTGCATCGTTTGCTTTGGCCGTGATTTTCATTATAAGGCTATTCAACACTTCCGCTTTTCGTGTACCAAAGTGATTTATGCAGTTCAATTTGCAATGCACTGATGATGATAACAGGAGTTATCGAAACGTTTGCAATATGTCAGTTGTATCGTTTGCTTTGGCCGTGATTTTCATTTCAAGTTATTGTTTTCAGAGTACTGCAATTTTTGTTTACTCTTAGTCTGCCACATTTTCTATTTTACATACCTATGAGACTGTGATCTTAACTTTTGCATCAAGAAGTTGAAACGTTTCAAAAATGCACAAGCTCACGCTGCTCATGCTTCTTCTGGTCTTCATTCTTGTAAACGAAGGTAATCAAACTTGTCTTTGTTTAAGTAACTAGTCTCCGCACAGGTGAAGACCTTAAATCAATCAACAAACGTTTAATAGAAAATCGATTTCACGTAACAAAACGCACCGTCAGTCCTACAACCTTATTCAATTGCTTGTGCTTAAATCTTTGCGTTCTTTCAACGTCATGTTTCCTAATAATTTTCCGCATTCTTCCATGAACAGGATTTTTACAACAATGCCCTGCATGCTTTGAATCTATAACTGTCAATCATGCTCAATTAAGCGCCATAATACGTTTTATCCATTGTGAATCAGTGACTGCTTATAAGCTTACCTTTGAAAGTTTTAGTGAATGCAACTGACAAGGTTTTCTGGTCCGCCTCCCTAAGTTTAAAAAAAAGAACACCTTGGAACCCATTTCAAGCACTCTTTTTGCTTTTGCCAAAGCACACCGTGAAACCTGTCATAACGTATGCGGCCCTGGTCTACAGTGATAACGATTGGAGAATACCTTTTGGTGTTTATCTTCAATGCAAACCATTCATAGTAGCAGCGCAAATAAATGAAATGCCTTCCTTTATTCCTTAAAGGAAAGTATTATTGCCAGTGGCATCTCAGTAAACGTTTCCAGTGGTTCTTAAACTGACATCAACGTCAAACATCATTTTGGAACTGCTTGTTGTTATGCAGTACAAAAAATTCATGTTTCAAGGAAGATTCTGCAGGACAGCTGACCTGTACGCAAAGTGATACTTTAACAAAAAAAAAAAATTCAGTTCTTG
>Ga0210059_1011059_pt1 | contig 13853 bp, 6 predicted proteins | sample Ectturendosymbi2_FD_188042 | JGI IMG/M metagenome (GOLD analysis project Ga0210059, IMG submission 188042) | Ecteinascidia turbinata endosymbiont from Florida, USA - Sample 2 (SPAdes) (version 2) | ecosystem: Host-associated > Tunicates > Ascidians > Unclassified | place: Key West, Florida... | reverse complement strand
TCTGCTCGCGGAGCTTTACAAAAGAACGCTGAAAACAATAACGTAATCCGAACGAAGCGATGTGAGCGAGGCGCAAGTAAAAGTGACGCAAACAATACACAAAAGTGTTCACCTTATCTGTTTTTAATCTGACTTTCCACACGATAATTTTCCGTTTAATCACAGCAAGGCTACAAAACATTCAAGTTCCGTTTCGCCCCCAGAACTTTCTGGCGCTAAACTGAAATGTTTATCGACGCTTCAATAACACGTCATGTTATGATTCGCGCGGGCAGGTTTAAACTTTACCACACCATTGCCAGGCATTGTTGCACTGCAACAGCTGCGCGCTTTGATGCAGTCAGATTGTTTATATTCGTACGTATTCTTTTAACAATACAACCGCATTGTACTTTGTGACTGAAGGCCCGGACGTTCCTGTGTTACAGTAGTTTGAGGGCGTGTGGACTGTGCAGGCCACAGCACATTCGTGCTTCACTTGGCATTGGCCAGGGTTGAACTCTATTTCTTACATGCGATTTTCGTGTCCTACTCTGGATGTAGTGTTGTACCAATTGTTACGAGTTAGCGAACAACTATGTTAAGAAAGTGTCTGTAATGTAATGTTGTACGAAGTGTTGCAAGTTAGCTAACAAGTTTCTGTAACCCTGTAGTCCTACCACCAACACCGTTACAAAACGTTCTGTGTCTGTTATTATCAATCTGTTTGTGCAGATAGTGTGTCCTTGTGCTCTGTGAACTTCATATCTGGTCAAAGATTAAAATAAGAAGTAAATATCAGTGACTATCACTTCCAAAATTCATTATATGCTTATTAGTAAATATATTTTTGTTAGTTTCCTCAGCCTTTTTGTTATAAAAAGTTTTAGGGCATGGGCGTCTGAGATGAAGGCAAGGCCCCCAGGGTTTTGAAATTTGACATTTTCCCATCAATTTTTTTGCAAAAAAAGTTGTTTTCTCAGTTTCGAGTGGTGAAAATGAAATTTTGCGAATTTTGGCCCCCTTGCAAAAATATTTTTGGGCAACCCCTGGACATAAGTGTAGGAGCAGGCAAATTTTTGGGCGTGCGAAGGATTTTTGCCCGAAGACCCCAAACTTGCCCGAAAAGTTTTGTGTGACTTTTGCTCACAAATTTTCTCCCATTAAGAACCTTTTTTGGTGTGACCTCCAAAAAAGGATTCATGTGTTTTTCTGCAAACGTTGGGCAATATTTTTTGAATTCAAACAACGTTGGTCGCCATTTTTTCCCGGATTTCAACAAATCAAAACTTTTAGGGGTTCGCTTTCACTCCTGCACCACTGCCCTGGGAAAACCCACTTTTGGCCCTTGCCTGGAAAAAATCCTTCCAGCGCCCATCTTTAGGGGTACATGTTCATCTACCGAAATGCTGAAGGGGTACATGGCGAGAGAATGTTTGGGAACCCCTGTTCTAAGCAAAATAGTGTTATTCGCCTGAAATCAAACATTTTGCCCCCCCAAATATTCGGGCTGGCTACGCCACTGTCTGCCCCCTGTCAGTTACGTCACCGGTTATGATATTTCGTATTTACATACAATAGGATAAGCTGTGCCTACTCAGCTGCAACAAGATACGTGCTAGTGGCGTTGCTTAGTTTATGTGAGGGCCTGTAAGGAGTGTAATTAATCCATGTTTTGCTTGAGTCAATTATAGGCTGGAAAAGCGGGAATGCTTTAACCACGTTTTTTTTTAAGGAAAATATTAGGTACCCGGTATGGACCCGATTTCTCTGATTCTAGGGACCCGATTTTTTCTGATTCTAGGGACCCGATGATAATTTTCTCTGATTCTAGGGACCCGAGTCCGGTCCTTAAAAAACCCTGCTTTAACATTAATCGTTACCTAACAGTGGTAAATCTTCTTTCATTATCTCAATGACTTTGGCATTAAGAGTGCGGACTGCTGACTCCATTATACTGTGCCAGCTCTGCTGATGAACCGTAATACGGTGATCAGTGTATTATACATAGCGTAGTGTAGTAATTATAGCTAATCAGTAATGCTAAAAAAATGGAAAAAACGTCTGAAATAGGCCATCCCTTTTTCGCAAAATATTCATGGGCTAAATAAGACAAGTAAATAAGGATTTTGTTTTTGTGTGTTTTGACTGAAATATCGTCCACACTGCACGTCTTACTTCAATGCTTAAAACTTACAAACAGGTTGGGCCCCTTGCTCTACAAAAACGAGAAAAGGTTTAGGCAAGATGTGATTTTTGGTTGCAGAGATGGTTTTCGGAGTTTGAACACGAGTCGGATTCTCAAATTTCAACCTTCGGAGCCGGAAATTTAAGAACAGGAGCGGAGTAGGAAAATGTGTCTCCGGACCTCTGCGAACCACTGATTAACATGAGCATGCCCGACTGCTACGTCATCGTCGGGCGTACACCAGAGTCTGGCGAGGTTAGAACCACTGCAACAGGAAAATGTCACAATCCAGGGGTGCCAAATTCCCCCTTCTGATACCCATAGGCGTTCAATGTACGCAAATATGTTGTAATATAAAAAGCATACACTTTTATCGCCTTTTGCAATGGTATTTCAGGCTCGTATGTAACAATTCGTTGCTAAATTTCGCAGTTACCGCTTTTCCTATGTTTAACCCTGCCTAGGGTCAACCTATGCTTGCACAACATAACAGGTGTGTTTTGGGAAACTTGAACCAACTTTGAAAACAAACCGTTTTGCAACGTCAAATATTGTTGGCTCTCGCAAGCCCTGAGTATTAACTGATAAAATGTGACTTCTCCACAAATAACGAAGCTGTCGCTACGGTTTACTTCAATGCGCCTTTATAAACATTTCACCACTGCGGTGATTCAACTGTGCGCTGGTCACTTGTATCCTGGGCTTTTTGCGGTCATAGACCGAGTTTTCTTTTGAATGACCGAAAAAAAACTTCAGTCAAGATGACCGAAAATATGGACTAGTGAATACTGTTACGGCGAATTTCAATACCATCATGCGACAAATGACCGAAATGTCTCAACGAAAAATAACAAACTTTTATCATCCCTAACGAGTGGCTGCGCAGATGTCGTTGAACTGCTGTCACTCAGAGCAGCCTAATCACCAGAACCGTCACCAGAGTCTTTAGAAGGGGGGCTTGACATTGAAAATTTGATTAAAAAAACAACTTATTTATAGTGTATTAATACTTCAATTTGGGGGGCTATGCCCAGCAAAACCCCGCCGTGGCAACGGGACTGCTAATCACCCTCAGATTTTTCGCAGTAATCACCGAGTATATGATACGACATCATTGCTACCTTCGTGTGCAGAGCGCGGTAAATGAGCAAAAGCTGGAAAAGGAACGTTGTTGTATTCAATGTTTTGTTTCACGAAGCGAGAGTTTTCATTTGCTTGGTCTGTAGTTACTTTTCATGTGAAGATTTTAGCTGATGTCAGCGACAAAACGCTGCAGGAGCTACTCAACGTTTGCGATTAGACCCGAAAATCGCCAAACGCAGTGTTTTGCGATTGTTTTTGATACGCGCGAACTTCTGCCAGTTTACCATGCTTGCTGCCGTCGGTAAATACAGGCCTGTAGCCAGGTTTTAAAATTTGGGGAAGCAAAATACATTTTTAAGGGGGTAAGGCTTTTGTTTTAATTACATCCTCAAAACAAATATTTATGGGCACAACAAAATTTAAGGGCACTGTCCCCGAATGCCACCCCGTGGCTACGGGCCTGGGTAAATATTCTTGAGCGCACTTCACCTAAAGCGCAGGGTCTTTTTCAGTGCGATTCACCAACCAATGGCAATAATCTTCCAAAAAATCTTCATTTGAAATGGATGCCAATGGGAATGGGGGTGGGGTGTTGAACTGAACGATCCGAAATAAAAATTGGGAAGGGGTTGTGAAGGCGATCTGCTAAGCTATTGCGATAGCAAGAACAAGAAAAACCTCAACCGGAATTAATGCCGCAAGAATCTTGACGAAAAACCACGACAATGCACCGGATGCCAAAAAGCTTCAAAATCACAACCCAGACGTTCCGCGATTGCGAAAACAATTCACAAAACATTCTCCGTGGCGGAAGGATGGCATCAGCTGCGGCGCATACGAAGGCGAACCTCGCTTTGACCAGCACGGCGGTATCGCAACACGAACGCAGTGGTACTGCGATAACGAGCGTCGCACAGACGCGGTACCAGGGACGCCGGAGCAGGTCAGGGGGGGCAGTAATAGAAGTTGAGGGCAATGGGAACTTAAAAAAACAAAAAATAGTTGCTATACGCTTGTTCCTGTTTAGCAACAATGTTGCCCTCAAAAACACTAACAGAAAACCCTTCTGAATTTTTTGCGTGCGCGAATAGCGGCAATAAATTTGTTTCAATTTGTTATTGATAAACCATGAAATCACCTATGGTAATGTTATGTAAAGGCACCTCCGCCCCGTTGCTCCCCTTTTGAAAGGGCAGAGGGGGGCAATGCCCACGCCTTTCCCCGTTCTCCGACGGCCCTGTGCGGCACCAACGTTTATATGGATGACATCGATCGCCAAACAACCGACATTTCACTGTCGGCATGGTCGCTGTGTCTGCTGCGATGGAAAACAGAGATGAAAGATATAACTCGAGAACAACGAAACTTTAACGAAGATCGGTCTGTAGACTGAGACGAGCAAATTTCGCGCTCCGATGAAATCACGTGACGACGACTTCGCGTTGAGTTCTCCGCGATATCAACAACAGTCGACTGGAGCAAGTCGTCTCTGCGACCACACAAAGCTTCACACACGACTGAATCTTACGATTTTTAGTGATACCTCAACACGAAAATTCAGCACAACACACCAACACTGCTGGCACAAACGGCCTAAACCAGTGGTTCTTAACCGGGGTAGCAAGCCCCTCACAGGGTACGTCAATACATTTCCGGGGGGCGCGACTCCTTACGCGCCCTAGAACATGGAAAGTTTGATCATCAAATATACCAATAAATGCAATTGCTTTACAGCTTATTTAAAATCAGGGGGCTTGAAACAAACGACAATTGTTTAAAGGAGGCGTGGTAGAGGAAAGATTAGGAACCACTGGCCCTAAACGTACATGTCGCGACCATGGCCTGGGTGGGCTTTCCACGCAAAGCTACTAAGATACGACGGCGTGGGCTCAGCAATGTGAACCGCAGCACTCATTGCGCAGAAAGGAAAGCGCAACTATTCAACACATCGTCGCGTGTGTCCCACGTTTGAGAAATCGCTCGGCGCGAAAAGGTGGCAAAAACGCAAGGAGACCTTGCTGCGTTTCTCGCCAGCGACGCAATGCTCGGGAGGAGAGGACGGATATTTAGGAAGGAAACGCGCCCGCCAGCTGTTTTTTTCCTAAGTTTTGCACCGTCGACAACTTTCGTAATGTAACAACAATGTTACGCGAAAAGCATTTATCTGCTCTATCCTGGACACGCGCAAAGCGTCAGCAGCAATACTTGGGAAGCTGCGTCGCGGCGACGCAGTCACGTGGTACGAGACAATAGCACCTTTTCCGTCGCACACTGCGCAGTAAAATCGTGTCGTGTTACAATAACACAGGGCGTTCTGACCTGTGACGAGATACTATCTCAAGGATAATCCCGAGATAATTCGCTTCGAGCTACAGTGTGCTTCATGGCCAGCGACCACGCGGCGATTGGTTTGCGCGGCGTTCACGGAGATAGATGTCGTCAAGGTTAAACATCCACACTGACAGTAAACAGGCCAGTAACCAGCATGGGACACCAGGGGGAGCGAAGAGTTTTCTGGCAGGGGTCCAAATTTTTAAACTATGTCCAACACATTTTTCCAGGGAGGCGAAAAATTATCTGGGGGTGCTTCTCCCCCCTGCGTCTCCCTAGTTACGGGCCTGATAGTAAATGTCTGGAAACCGTACCATAAGCTTCATCTACGCCGCCAAAGGAACGAGAGATAAACTTAAATGATTTGGGTTAATTGAAAACGGAAACAGCACCTTGACCTCTTTTATGGCGATAGGCTTATTGGCACTGGAACACAGAGCGCTGTACCAGGAGGACGAACCGGTCTTTACTCGCCTTTAAAACTTATGAGTATCAAACAGCACATGGACGATCACAAAACACATGCAAAAGATATAGGATCTCAGAAAATGTAAGTTTTGCTCGCTCGATGTATCTGGGTGTGATTGCACAACAAGACGAAACCCTGCGTCCGACGTTGCACACATGAGATAGTATATTCAAAACAGAAAGGCAACAAATCCAAATCCGAATGAACTTAACGAGAGGAGTTAAAAGGGGTCTGTCTCACTGGAATTCCGCACAACGCTCGCAAAACTTCACACGCGAGCCAAGCACTTGCGTGCTTGCGACTCTGCCTCGCGGGACGGTTCCACTTTTTCGGTGGTTGCGGTACAAGAACCACACTGTTGCTCGTGACAAGAGATTAAGTAAACTGGTTATGGACATAACGCAATATCTGGTTCCGGATCCAAAAAATCTTATCTCGGGCAGCAATATACGGGCGTTCTGGGTTTACCTCAAATACTGTTTTAAGAAAAAGCTATCCGGTGTCGTTTGATCGAAAGAAGAACAACTTTAAAATCAACAACGAAGATAAGCAATAAATTTGTGATCGCTTTGCGAAGAAGATTAAGCAGTCTCTTCAACAGTTGCTGATCTCCCTGGTCAGGTTGCTAGCAATTGTTTGTCCATTGAACAACACACGTTAATCCTAAACTACATCACTGCTTTTGATGGTTGCAGTGTTTATATCCAATCACCGGTCAATGGTTTGACCGCTTCCGAAAGAACAAAGCGAAATGCGCTATACCCACTAATACAAGGGGGTCAAAGCAGTCAGGGGGAGTCTAAGTCGTGCTGCTACATCCAACGCAGCGCACAGCATCCACCAATCAGCGCCGTGCGCGTAGTGTTCCTTTTGGACAAGCGCAAACCACACGAGAAACAAGACCGGTAACGGGCGACGTCACAAAATAATGCATTTCGACTTTTCTTCGGAAGACCGCTGGGGGTGGGTCTGGTGTCGCTGCTGCTGCTGCTGCCTCCGGACTTCTGCAGAAGCTTCTTCGTCAAGTTGGCGCTGGAGACGGTGTGCCATCTCGCGGCTGCAACACAGCGTGCAGTTATTGGGCGACGCTGCTGGCTGTTGTTGAAACACTGCAGCTAGATTGCGTGTCCAGGGTCACATAACAGCTGTGTAGCGGCGGAACGTGAAGAAACCGCGCTACAAGCGAACGCAAGTTAGTCCTGCTGCGGCCACCCCCAGCTTAGATGTGACCAAGGCCTCCGAGAGAAATTTTACCGGTGGTTCGACAACTGATACCGCTCCCCTACCTTCTCGGGCTCTAATAAAAAATTTTTATAGCTTGTTTGCATAGCAACCAGAATCAGCTGTCAAGCTGAGATATAGAAATAGATTAATTGTTATACTGGCAACTGGGTCACTCTAGTAATTTTGGGATTGATTACAGAAAAATGGAGAGTGCTTACTTTCATCACCTTATGCACCCCCCTCTTGTAGGCCCTGGATGTGACGTAACAAACACTAGACCGAAGTGAGGAACAGCGATACCTTGGTACAAAGTCTGAACCGTGCTTCAGTGGCAAACCCGACTTACTCTGTCTCTTCGACGCTCCTGTCAGGGCCTGAGGAAAGTGCTGGGGCGACCGACCGCTCGTCCGGTGTCTCCTCCTCTTGCAGAGAAAGCGCCACTTGCAAGTCCTGCGAAGAATGAGGCGCGGCATTCAAATAAGGGAATAAAAGTTTTGGCAACAGGAAAAAAAAGGTGACAAAATAACATTTTGAGATGGATAAGAAACTAAAATTTCAGATTAAGGTGTTATCATATTGAGGTCTAGCCAAGCTTAACTGTGGGCAGATTTTTATTTTTCTTTACCCATACGTTCATTGCTTCATTCTCGTGTTTCCACGACGATAAAAGAAACAATGGCCAACGTTTAACGAAGTCCAGTCCAACTAAAGCGGGAGCAACACCTCATTTCATATCTTTGTTTGACAAAGACATCGCAGCATGTCAGATGCAAGGAATGCAGAATGGCTGCATCACACTACTTCCGTAATACATTATACGTGCCATCGGGCGAGAGTGCGATCGGCGAGTTCGTACGATTTACACCATGGGTGGGGAGGAGCCTGCAGCCCCCGTGATCATTTGATATGGCCCGCATCAGAATTTTTGTTACCCAAATTAGAGTAGAACATCGCGTCAAAACGAAGTTCCATGGTAAGCACGTATTTAGATAGTTAGTCAAGACAAGTCACGTTTCTTCACTGTTACATAAAGGTTGAATTTTAGGATAAAATTAAATGATTTTGTGACCCGCCAGCGATAATGCATAGTTCATGCGGCCCGTGGTAGCAACTAGGTTCCCCACCCCGTAAGTTCACTTGGGAACTCAGGCGTTTGTTGAATCAGCAGAAATCGTGTTAAGTGGCCTGGAAAACGAGCTCACTTAATCGTCATGCAAAAAAGCTTGAAGTACGGCCGTCACAGGTGTGCAACTTGTAAGCTTGATAGTTCAAGGTTGAAGCGAAGTATTTGTTTCGCATTTGGATGTTGTGCGAGTTCTTTGACTAGCTGGGTTTTCGATTACGCGCAACCGAATGAAGGCAATTCGAACAGCGCTGAGCAGCGACCTGTAGCGGCTGCTTTGCGAAAATATAAATAGTTTTTGCGATGCAACGTATTATGTCGTTTAGCAGATCGGCTGCTACAGCCCTCGCTTTCAATTTACGCTTAGAACGTAATGCTGTGGATTTTACGATGAACTGTCCACATTAAAGTTTCAACACGAACAAGTAACTTCGCAGAGAAATCAACATGATGACTGTCATGGTTAAAACCACTTTGCTTTACCATTAGAATCTCTAAATCACAACAGAATAATCAGTAGTGAAAAGTTTGTGTGCCGTTAGATGTTTAAGTGACAGTTTAGCGGCGCTTGCCTATCTGTGCTGACATGGCGATAGGTTGTGTGCTACGGTTGGCGGTTTGTTCACTTTTCTGTTTACTTCTTTTATTGCAGAATCGTGAAACGGTCCGATGATCACAAGCACATGCCAAGCAACTTATAACGGATGCGCTTTATGTCAGTGCACTTGTTTGCACGTTAGCTGACATAGAGATGAAACAATGGCTTTTCCGTTGAGGGTTGTATTTCCATCATCACCAACAATATGAGAGAGAGAAAGTTCACTGGCGCAAACGTTAAACAATTTCGTGCAAATTAAAGTTAATGCGCTGGACACCGAAAAAAAAACTGTTAAACAGGTTGTCTCGTCGGGCGCCCCTCGAAAGTTCCATAAATTCCTATCGTGGTTTAAAGTTGAAAGCCGAATTATTGCGAATTTAATAAGGTTATAGTTTTGAAGAGGTTGCAGTCTGCTGGATGATCAACACAGTTGCGCCTTGCGCGGGAGTGCTGGGTCGCAACCGGTATCTATCGTGGTTGCTGGGTCGCAACCAGTATCTACATGATGTAAAGTTTCAAGAGCAGAAATCTTCAGCAGACATGAGATCTGCACTCACAAGCAGACGCCACTCCCTGCTGCACGTTAGTCCTTGTAAGTTACTTTATGACCTTGGTATGCCTTCCATTGTTTCAGTTTTGTTCGATATTGTTTTACGCTTCGGTCACTCGCATAATGCTGTAATTCGAAGCCTTTTTTTCGCTGAGACATTAGGTCATTTTTCGCTGAGACATTTCGGTCATTTGTCTCACAGTTGCATTACAAGTCGCCGTAACAGTGTTCATTAGCCTATATTTTCGAACATTCTGACCGAAATGACTTAATTTTTTTTTTCAGTCATTTCAAAAACATTTCGGTCTATGACCGAAAAGAAACAGGTTCGAAATGGTGGGGAAAGTGATTTTGCGATGCGACTGAAATTTCGCAAGCAAGTGCTTTGACAAGAATTAAACCTCTGACGTTTCCAGTGGCACTTCATACTCGTAGTTCATGTAGTACACCAAACATTGCCGGCCAGCAAGAAACATGGAATAAAAGAATTCAACTTAAACTGCCGCCGCTACATGCATGACATGGGACAAACCAAAGTCACTTCAAATGCAGGTAGTTATTCAGTCGTATGTCATCGGAAGATGATTGAGGTGAAGGACAAGCTGCTTAAAAACATCTGTTAGGGGTTGAGGGAAACTTGCCTGCCAAGCTTGCCTTCTACTTTGTCAAACATGACCAATCAAACACAACTCTCAACAGAACAGCAGCGAAGCGCGATAGAGCGCATTTTTTAACTGGAAACCCTAGTGGGCAATTAAGCCGATCAGCTGGCGCCATGTAAGCACGAATGTCTACAGTGCAACAGGCGAATCGATACTTGAACGTGCGCTGTTACGCAATGACATGAAAGATTAATGCACCTGTTCCAGCTGTTGATCAGGGTCGAGGTTGTACGTCATCGACGATTCAACAGGAGCGCTGGCGAAATTGGCGTCGGTGAAGTGAGTGTCGCCTTGAACGCCAGACAGTGTTTCCCACACGATTTTGGGCTTCGTCAGAAAGCCTTGGTCGGTTACTAAGGTGAAAAGCTCGTTCTGAAAAAGAAGTACAGCAATCTAAGTATTGTTTTTAATTTTAGCAAAAAACAAAAATCATTTAGCCACCTAGCGCGCGTTTCAGTCGGGTCCGGGTACCTCAACCCTGGAAAAGTTTAGAAACTTTGTGCAAGGGGAGAAGGGTATGGTGGGTGTAAAAGGGGGTAAGGGTATGGAAGAGTGACGCTGGTTTAAAGAAGGGCCCGCACGTTGATGCTAACTTAAAACATAACGGATTATTCCTGCTGCAACAACGCACTATGGATCGTGAACACTTCTTTCCAACACAGAGATCTGCACACGTGCACCTGGTGCAGAGACGTTGGGTCAACGGCCACTCATTGATTTCTACATGGTTTCACCTGGCTTGTTCCAATCAGCGTTTGATATTTGTGTCATGTGATGCCAGAACTGTCGACGGGTCACTACCTTGTTGTCGGCAATTGACCTTTGGAAAAACCAACAGGGTCTACATACACGCACGTGCAAGATGAAGAAGTCCTAGCGAATAATGTGCGAGGACTTGATGGACAAGGATGAAAGAAAAAACATATAAGACAGTCCATCTTTCTTGTTTCGAAACTTTCGGAATGCACAGAGGACGTAGCAGAGAAATGGTGGCTATTCAAAGCACCTGTAATAGCTGCTTAGTATATGGACGGAAACTGTTGCGAGCGGAAACCCCGAGGGGTAAGCGCGCAAAGCTTCGCATTGTGGCAGCAAGCAATGATAGTGATCACTCTGTTGCTGCTTGTTCGCGCCACGTGCATAATACGTGCTATTCTTCGCTCACATCTCGTTCGTGGTGAATTGCGCATTCAACGCCACGCCGACCGAGAGTTTGCAACAACATCCCCTCCTTTTTCCAACTAACCGCACCAATCACATGTTCTGTTTGTGGAGGTTGCATCTGGCATTGCCTTCATATCCTGGTCGCAGTACTATTTTGTTACGATCGGAAAGCCCGGCAAGCTTCAGACTGTGGCAGCAAGCAACGCTAGAGATCACTCCATTATCGCTTGTTTGCACCACATACATATAGGTGCTATTCATAGCGCACATCCCGTTCGTGGTGAACGACCCGGTGAGGGAACGGATGGCAAAAAGTAACCACTGGGTCAACCAGGAGGTGAAAGATGCTATTCAAGCAAAGAAAGCCGTCTGTAATGCACGGATTTAGAACAAAGTCAAATCTTGTTTGTAGCTGAGGTCCGAAATTTCGCAGGCCTCACGGTGAAAGTCCAAAATGCAAGCTTGGGAAAGTTTCGGGTATACACCACATTCTAATTACGAGCAAGCCAACAAAGTATTCTAGCAAACCATTCGGCGTCCCCGCGGTAAGAAAACTAATATTGCTAGATCCATCAAAGACCAAAACGGTGTCTTACTCAACAACGAGGACATCCTTGCCAGATGGAGACAGTATTTCGAAGGCCTTTTCAACCTAGTTATTTCCACACCACTGGACACACAGGAGGCGTGTTTGGGAGAAGAAAATACCGTCGCTGCACCCGAAGTCTTCCTAGCTGTCTAAATCCTGAAGGTTGGGAAAGGTGCAGGGCGTGATGAAGCACGACCGTAAATGCTGTAAGCCAGGCCTGCGCAACTCAGAAAGCTCGAAGGGCCAAATCGATCAACATACATTCGTCGCTGACCACACAAGTCTATTTCGTTGGAGTGTGGAAGAAATTCTGAAACGACAATCAATCATCAGAAGTCGGGTTTTTGCAACATTCTCTGCAACTGAGAAAGCTCTCGCGGGCCGTAAGAAATGATCTCGCGGGCCGCATGTGGCCTGCATGTTTTGCAGGCCTTCTCTAAGCTTTAAACCAGCTATGTCCAACCCAAATGGCTTACTGAGCCAAAAATAATGTCACTGTATTGGCCAGGGCCGCACATTGAATGACATAAGGCCGCACATTGAATGGCTTACTTTGATCTTAGCAAACTAAGTTTGGCTTAAGCTAATGTACTGAAAGCATCCGAATCCTATCTGCAATGGTAACAGACGTGATAAAGTGGCACTGAGGACCACCTGCATTAAAACGTCAAATTCGAAATTATCAAAATAAGGACAGGTTGTCAGTATGTAGGATACTTTTCACTACAGCGTAAGCTTAAACTGGGCCGCATGCGGCTCGCGGGTAGGACATAGCTGCTTTAAACAGAAGAGTTCTTTGACTTACTCCTGTACGTGTCATGTATGCTGGTGTTTTTGGAAGAACACCGGCAAACTGATCATCCCCATACACAAGAAGGGAGACATGAGAGAATGCATTCCCGGCATCTCTCTCCTTAGCCTCCCTAGCAACATACATGCCAAGAGCCTTGAAAAAGATGCCACGAAATAATTGACCAAAACCTACAGGATACCCTGTGCAGTTTTCGTCCCGGCCATAGCACTACATACCAAATTTACACTCTCCAAAATTTTTGAGAAATATCGTGAGTATGCCAAAAACGTCTACACATGTTTTGCCAACCTCGAGAAAGCCTACGACGGGTTTATTTCAGAAAAGCATTGTAAAGCGTTGCGGGAGTACGGTGTTGACGGCCTCCTGTTGCTGGCCGTCAGTTCACTGTATTCCCCTGCTCAGACGTTTGTGACCGTGTCGGGGCAGTTAAATCACAACCATTCACCGTGGGTGTTGGACTCCGACAAGGGTTTGTACTGTCACCACTTCTCTGCATTCATAGTCGATTCGAATTGAATGTACACTCACAGCCGAGTCAACTATAGGTTGTCAGCTGCAGCGTCGATAGTTTGCGTTTTGCGCACGACTCGGTGCTGCTTGCTGCTTCTGAATAAGGTCTCCAACATGCACTTGATCGGTTTGCAGCTGCGTGCGACCAAGCAAGAGCTAAAATCAGCGCTAAAAAGACCGAGGTCTCTCCAGAAATCCAAGTCAGACCATGCTGCAAGTAAGCGGCTATACACTGCAGCAGGTCGAGAAGTTCAAATGCCTTGGGGTGGTATTCACAAGTGACGGAAAACGGAACATGAAGATTGGTGCACGGATTGGTAAAGCTTACGTGATTCTGCGTGAGCTTTATCGTTTCGTGGTCGCAAAACGGAGTTTTTCGGTTTTCAAGCACAGCGAAGCCGGAGTTTTTAAATCGGTCTTTGCTCCGACCATCGCCTATAGTCGCTAACATTGAGTAATGACCGAAGAAGTGTTCTCAACTGCAAGCAGCTGAGGCTGGACGTTCACGAAGAACTGATGGCGCAACGCTTCGAGACAAAATGTGCAGATGCGAAAATCGTGAAGCCCTG
>Ga0210059_1011058_pt1 | contig 13853 bp, 8 predicted proteins | sample Ectturendosymbi2_FD_188042 | JGI IMG/M metagenome (GOLD analysis project Ga0210059, IMG submission 188042) | Ecteinascidia turbinata endosymbiont from Florida, USA - Sample 2 (SPAdes) (version 2) | ecosystem: Host-associated > Tunicates > Ascidians > Unclassified | place: Key West, Florida... | reverse complement strand
TGAGTGATCGAACTTTGCAGTGTCCGTTTGATCGATGGCATGACAAGCCACAACGCTTTCGCATTTTACCTAGACTAGTCCAATTTAGGAATTAGCGCCCCACTCCGCAGTAGTGCTGTAACAAGTGTTACGTGTTATCTAATAATAGTGTTAAGAATGTGTCTATAACCCTATGGTTCTGTCTTCAATACAGTTGCAAACAGTGTCTGTAACCCTGTGATTCCACCGGCTTCAATGCCTTGTACTACGTTCTGTTTTGTCTGTTTTTATCAACCTGCGTTCTGCAGAGTGTGTGTGTTCATACTATGGACTTCATGTCTGCTCATAAACAAATAGATTAAATTAAATATCTATCAGAAAAACACCTGTAAGAATTCGCAAATCGTATTCATTTACTGAAAATGATTTAAAATATGAAATAACTTTGGCAAAGAATTTGCTTCGGAAGACGTCGAAGCTGCCTCGCTCGAACAATTTTTACCTTTTATAGCTACTTAAAAAGCTGCGTTTAGTTGTTACTGGTAGCTGTAACTCTTTCCATCACCAGATTCATGCGAGAGAAGTTTTTCATAAACAAAATTACTGAAAAAATTTCCCAGAAATTCCATGACCAGTGAAAGATCGGGTAACGTTGATCTACTTTCAGTTGAAAGGGTACGAGCTGAAAAATTAGATTTAGATGATTTCGTTGATGAATTTGACAGTCGACATGACAGTCGAAGGATTAGGCCTAAGTTACATTGAGTTGATAATGATATAAAATTCTAGCATAGCCTGTGCAGGGATCTGTGTGAGAATTATGTTGCTCATTGTCTATTTGTCTGAATCTTTTGTGGGTTAGAGCAGTGATTCTCAAACTTTTCTGCACGTTGACCCCCAATTAAAGTGTACAAATTTCTGTAGACCCCGTGGCCTAGCCCAACAGTCCTACTGCGTACGTTGTCAACTGCTGTAGGCCACCACCAGTCTAATGTAGCAGTCACGCTAGCGCGACCGCTACAAGTGAGCAAAGTCGGCCAAAGCAAGGAGAAGGGAAAGACCAAGCAAGCGACACTTATAAGTGACTTCCATGCACATGGAAGTAAGAGCCCTCTTTGGCCGTTTCGTCTGGCGTGGAGTTAACATCGATGACGTCACAATCCATCCTTCGCGAGGTTCGAGGATCAATCCCACACTGAAGCACGACTCAACAGCCGGGGAGTTCCGCTTCAATGGCGCCCGATAAGGGACCTGAGAGAAAGGTCATAAGCCTCTCTCAGGAACATCCTTCGTTGAAGATCGTCTTGAACAAAAGGGTAAGGGTCGAACTTGTAAATTGAGAGTTAAAGTATGGATTAAAGTGATAGAACTTTGAAGTTAATGGAGAGGGAAGTGACGTGGCCGGTAGATGGCGCCGCATGTAAATAAATGGTCACTGGTGCCCATGAGTAACAAGTCACTGTGATAGTCACCACAAGCGAATTATCGTAGTTCACTTATCCCTATATAACGATAGTGCAACCTAGTAGTGGTAGAGTGAAGTCAGTGATGGATCTCCATTGCTGCTGGTTGCTTTCCTGTTGGTTAATGCCCCGAATTGCCATCTTTCTCTTGTGCTTGCCTCAGTAGTTCAAGGTTTCAAGGCGATGCAATCAACTGCAACACTAACAACTACCAAACTGCGACACATGCACTACAATATTGTTTGTGACGTAACAAACAGAACAGTTTTCATAATGTCATCACAATGCATGGTTTAATATAAAACTATTCGAATCGAATGTACTTGTGAACTACTGTAGCTGAGGTTTCATCAACATTTTTTGATATGTTGAAAAACGCCGTTTGCGTTCCTTGCCCGATTAATAATAATTTTGAATCGGAGGCTTCATTGATCCAGTAGACCCCTGCAGTTATTCATTGACCCCCTGACCATTCAATGACTCCCATTCGACCCGTGACTATTTAGCGACCCCTTGGATGGTCCAACTGACCCCTGGGGGTCGATATCGACCACTTTGAGAACCACTGGTTTAGAGGTAGTGCGTGTTTCGCGTATGACAAGACAGTCATAAATCAACGCTGGGTAGAAAAGTCAGCTTTTGAGGATCAGTCAGAGGAAAATTCAGAGTGAATAATAAAATGAACGACTTTGATGGGAATATTCTGTAAAATAAGTTTTACGCCTGTTGTTCCATCTTGCTATCAGTGGCGTAGAGGAAGCGGGGGGGGTGGCGGTCCGCCCCTGGCGGCACTTTTATGTGGGCGGCACTATGGGCTATCCTGTAGGCTATAAACCTGCAACGGCTGTGTTACAGGCAGGTTTGCCTGAAACAACTCATCTTGTGCATGAAACAACTCACCTTGTACATGAAACAACTCATCTTGTACATGAAACAACTCATCTTGTGTTCCCTTTCTAAAGCTGCTTTCGTTCATGTGGGGCCAGCACAATTGTGTACGGAAAATTGTATTTCGATTTACATGTGCAGTGCTGTGGTTCATCTTTAATGATATTCACAAGCCTATGTTGGATTTGATAGGGCAACTTAATCTTCAAAACAATGAAAAATCAACATGCAAGATATACATTTATGTTGCCCCCTTACTTTTTCCCTGGCCCCGCAGTGGCCCCCCAATTTTTTTATTCTAGAATCGCCACTGAATACAAGTGAGTCAGTGAAACTGTGAATAATGTGCAATTGCTGAGTTTCTTTATACCCTGAATTAGGTTGCTGGGATTGATCATTGTCACATTCTGTTTGTTTGGTTCGGCGGCTGAATGAACCTTGCGCTTTAGCAAAAACCCGTTTTTGCTTGAGTGTATTGCTAACAGCCGATCAAATTGACTTATAGGAGTCATTCCTCCCAGTATCCGCTGCATAACACACCGTCAATAGGAAATTTTATGCTTTGCATCTACATTAAATGACACGTTTCCGCACCATTACGTGCTGCATATATTAGTGTGGGTCTACGCAATCCCTGCAGTGTTTTAACAGCTCTCATCATCACACATCCGCGAGCATTATGTTTGAAAGCGCTTGGTATCGGCTTCATGACTGTTTACAATATGGTTGTCGAGAAAGCACTATTCAAGGCTATGGAAGAGCAATAAGAACTTCAAAGATGTTAGATTTGTTAAGGTGAAGAAAAATCAAGCTAAGCGCCTACAGTGGACACCTGTTTTTGCCTCCGTTTGTACATCTGATCAGAAGAAAAAAACAATGGAAAGTGTTAATAATTGCCAAGACACTTTTCAAATTTTGGAGCAAGGGAATGAGTGAATTATAATCAGTTACAACTACATTGCAAAACTAGGTCAAACTGAGTGCACAATTGTGCGTAATCACGGTCAGTTGTAAAAAAGTACTAAGGTAAAGCGTAATTGCAAATGACCTGCAACATGTATAAGAAAAAAGAACGTTTCCTGAAAACAAAATACTGAAGGCGGCTAGGAAAGAAGAAAACAGGTCTCAATAATTTTCAAGTGAAGTTTAAACATTTTTTACCAGTATAGTTCCATACAGTTTACAGAAACAAAGACACTTTCTGCATCGTTTTTGTTGCCATTTTTAAATCCACTGCGGGTATTTCCTGGAACAAAATAATTTTTCTTTTGTTTAAATCGTATGCAAGAGGTTTTATGGCAACTGACGTGTATGGTGGTCCATTTTCGTCATCTAAAAATCGCTATTTAAAATATCAGTGTGAAAAAAATTCATAAAATATTTTGTGGTGAAAGTTATTCACAAAAGATGAAAAAAAATTTTCACCAAGAAGTTTTTATTTTTAACAAAGTTGCTTCACTGACAAACTTTTCAAACTGATAAGAATAACTTTCAAAAAACCTTCTCTGTTGCAACCTTCACTTCCAGAAAAAGAAGTCATTCTACTGGTCTGACAAGAAGGAGGTCCATCATGCTTATACTGACATTTATATAAGACGGCAAAGGGTGTTTGTCCAATGTCAAGCCTGGCAATTCTATAGGTTAGTAGGCCCACCCATGCAATTGTATTTATTCTGATGTTTGGCATATGGCAATGTTAAAAACGTGCCTATCTCGGCCACTATCTAGCTAAAAAGTAGACAATCTATTTGGCCAGCTAGATTTCACCCTGCAAAGTAAGCTCAAAGCAATTGAAAAGCAGCCTGTGTGTCCCACATTATTTACGCAATATGTCGCCAATATCCAAAACTGTTTTTTTTAAAAAGTTTAGTTTGTAAAGTGTGGAACAAATAGAACTAGTTTTGACCAATTTTGAACAGTTTGATGCATTTTCAAATTATGTGCATTAAAGGATTTATAATGCTATTGTAATTATAGGTTACACCAGGGCCGCAACCAGCTGATATTTTCAGAGGGGTAAAATGATTGTAACTTGTTTTTGTACTATTTTCAGGGGGGGAAATTGACAAATTGATTGTAACTTGTTGTTAAGCCTAACAACTAAACATTTTTTGAAAGGTTCGGTGGGCAATTGCCCGGTTGCCCAACCCCTGGTTGCGTGTCTGAGTTACACCAACCTCTACGCCATTTGAATTTTGCATCTTCTGTAGAATTTCACCATTATCACTGCAGATCAATTCAGCTTCGTAGCTCAACGCGGCACACAAGTACGTGTATGTTCTTGCTCAGGCAAACATCTTACTGATAAAAACAAGGCATTCCTGTTATAATGGTTTTGGACGCATCTGAGTCATTTGGCAAAACTAAACACGGCTTGCCCCGCAAAAATTAGTTATACATAATATTTTTGTGCAATGTGAGGTTTGGTCAATTGATACCACAATGAGGAAGGCAGCTGTATGTATACAGTTCTGTCACAAGGGAGTTTGTATTTCTATATTTTTTTGTACTGACTTTGGCAGAAAGACACCAGGTGGTGTAACACAAAAGATAGCATCTCTTTTTTTTTTGAAAGAATAACAGCAGATCATCACGGCATTTGTGTTAACAACATGACGCCGTAAAACATTTGAGACGACTCAGAGATGCAACTCTCCTTCCCGAGCGCACGAACGCATTTGAGACTGTCAAGACATTTCAGTGACCTCGCAGATTGCTAGCCCAGGAGAGCAAATAAGCTTATGTAACTTCCAAGACAGGTTCTGGAATGAAACTTAATTTTTTTGACTGACTTCATCACAGAAAGACCTTTTGGTGTTACTGAAATGAGTACGCTTCCTGACGAGATTAAGAACCTCTGTTTAGAATTTGAAAAGCTAGGAGCATATTGTTAAAGTTATTCTTTCAAAGCTGAGATTGTAGCAAGTCATCACTTTTGGGTTGATATCATTTCTTGCAAGAGCAATGTCACACGTGCACCAGAAAGTAAATGTGGAGTGTCAAGGCCGGTTGCTTTGTATTTTACAAAATGTCAGATCTACGTTTGATATTATACTGTAAAATGCTCCCTTATAAGCAAAGTCTGTTGTATAATCTCGGTGAAAACAGTCCACATAATTTGTGATCAAGACTAAACTAAATCTTGTAGCCTGCGAATATTTTAACCAGCCTGCACGTTTTGACTTTGAAAGACGCAAAATCACTTTTAGCGAACATTATTCACTATTTTCTGATGAATGTATGCACGTTTTCGACCATCAGTTGCTGGCAGCTAGCCTGAACGGTTGAAATCTTTGAGACTGGTAGTTATGTCCATCACAATGTGGTCGTAATCAGAGATGGAGTTTACTTTAATACATAGGTTTGTGCCCTAAAAATCTAATTCATTCATGGAATATTTAGTTGCAATTCATGTAGTTGTACTGTATTTGAACTGTTGAAGTTTACCATGACGAATCAAATCGTCGCAGTACTTTCTTGCTGCGCCTACAATTGCTACCTAACGAGACAGTTTCCACTGCTGTGATACATGTTCGACAAATTCAACTTATGTGGCTGTGAGAAGCACTGATAAGCACAAGCGAACCAGACAGACTTTTGAATGAAGTGCATTGCTTCGGAAATAGCTATGTAGTATTATTCATAAAAAGGACAAAGGCAACAGTGTTGATCAGAAGATGCGCGATAAGCAACCAGTGGCGTGCAGAGGTCTCGTGATGCCCGGGGCGACTGCTTGATTGGATGCCCCCTTACCAAATTCTAGTATTGAGCAGTGGCGTATGGTGGTCATTGTTACTGGATATAAGCTGTTTGTGACGTCACATTGTGACGTCATTCAGGTTTGCAACCAATGTTTTGTCGAAGTTTGTTGACACAACATGCATATTTCGCGGCGCCGGAGCAGGGGTAAGGCGGGGGGAGCAGTAAAACATTTTAGGGCAATGGAAACTTATGAAAAACAAAAAATCGTTATCAACAATGTTTGTTTCTGTTCATCAACAATGTTGACCCCAAAAATTATAACAGAAATTATAGAAAATCATTCTGAATTTTCTGGGTGCTCGAAAAGCTGCAATGACTATGTTTCAAGTCGATCTTGAAAAACTACGAAATCATCTATGATACTATTATGAGAAACAGTGGTGCTTGTTGGAGGTGGGGATCAAGCGTTTTTTTATTTGCTGAAAATCTGGTCAACATCCCTGAAAATCCGCGTTGAAATGGCGCCCAACCTTGCTTGACTTCAAAAAATGGCGCCCGAGGTTTGCAGAAAATCACATGAAGACCCTTTTCGGAGGTCACACCAAATAGGTCTTCATGATCTTTGTGGGAGAGCATTTGTAGGTAAAAGTTACACAAAAGCTTTTCGTGAAAGTTTGGGGAAATTCGGGCAAAAATCCTTCGCCCACCAAAAATTTCCCTGCTCCTAAACCTATCATGAAAAGGCACATCCGCCCCCGTTGCGCCCCTTTTGAAAGGACAGAGGGATGAATACCCCCGCCATGCCTCCATCTTCCGGCGTTCCTGTGCATATTAATCTACAAGCACTCTCTTTACTCGTTGTTGTAGGCTACAATTTGTCACTGTAATATACATAAATTATCAGCGGTATCCTATGACACTAAGACAGAGCCGTTCATAACTGCAAAAATATCCAGTAACGCGTTAAAACAGGGCAGTAGAACACACTCAGTGCTGCGTTAGCGCAGTTCACAACTGCAAAAATACAAGGCTTCGCGAATGTCTCGTCGAATAGCAGTCGATCAGAAGGTACGTGGCTGGGATGACGGACACCCAAGGTTGACAGTTTGAAACTTGTAAATTACAGAAGAATTGAATATGCGCATAAAGTACGCAAGAAAATTTTCGTTTTTTGTTATGTTGCTGTTATATGTACAATTACTAAGCAAAAAGAACAGATAATGGCTTTTGTGAGCCATTATGATCAATCCGCCTTAACTGCCAATTAATGACGAAGCTCGAAACGAAGCACATATTGCAAGCACAGGTGTGCGGCTGTATTAGCACAAAAAACGAAACGGAAAGCCAGTTATGCATCATAAAATCAGCTAAATTAAGCACGTTGAAATTGGACAGTTTTGAAATTTGAATCAGAAAATCAACTAAACGTTCATAATTATCTTCAGTGTTGATGCAATTGGACCCAAACAAAAAAATCACCCCTTTTGAATAGCCCACTTAAAACAATAAAAGCCACCAAAATCCCACTCTTAACTTTTCCTTAGAAAATATGCTATGAAGTAAAAAGTAAAATAAGCAGCACACGTGTACAGTTAACTGCAAATTTTATTGAATGAAACAAAACGCACAGCAACGAAATTTGAAGGAGTTGAAAAAAAGAGAACAATAATTCGAATAGTTTGAGTCAATTCTACTGGTTATCTTCTTCAGCTCTGTCAAATCGGTATATTTTAATCATTTTTTCTGCCTTCTCTACATCCAAGCTGTTTCTGATGTTGGACCATACCAAACCATATGTTGAAAAATACACTATATAGATGCTGAACTAGCAGGGCATGTACATAAACTTGACGTGAAACTGCAGATTGTGTGGGAGTGGCTTTTCTCTGTTTACCGTGCGCATTCTTGCTTAGCTTTACTACTTTGAAGTGAATTGACCAACAACACTTTGCGAAAACAAAGAGAGATGGGGTACATTTCTTTACCCTCAAATTAGAATGCCATAAAAGCTATAACAATTTATTATTGTGTGATTCTGCAAATGGTGATATTGCATAATGCAATAAAAACAATTCAGAATGGGGTTTTTGTGTTTTTTTGAAAAAAGAACAAAAACCTGTTTATTTTCAAAAAACCCAAAAAAAGCAGAATTTCAAAAAAACAGGAGGGCTGGAATTTTTTGAAAAAAACGGGTTTTTCTCATCCCTGACTATCTTTCAATCCTTTTTTGTGATTTTCCTATGATCGCAAGATCTAGAAGAACTGACGTCACTATCAGTTTGATTGGGCGTGCGCCGTAGACCTAGAGCAAACGATCCTGGTAATGAAGAAGCTGAGAATTACTGCCATTTGAATACGTAAAAATTAGTGTTGACAACAAAACAAGTTTCGATAAATTAAATCCATTCAGCATGTATTAGTAGATTTACAATAAAAAAAATCATCTACGTAGTTACAGCATTTTGATTTTTGTAATTTCACTCTTTGGACGCCCGGGGTCGTCGCCCCGTTCGCCCCCCCACTCTGCATGCCACTGTAAGCAACGTTTGTGATGGAATATTTCATGAACAAAGTTGCGATTTCATTTCCAAAAGAAATTACAAAACGGGCCTCTAAAAGAAAACACTCAATCCCATGAACCCATTCGTACAGACAAATTTTTCATAAATATTCCTTCATACGTTCCCTCGACTGCTAACCAGCTATAGATGTTGAACAAATCTTTATATTCTCAAGTAGCATGTGCATTTCCATGCGAAACATCCTGCTCAAACTTTAGAATTTAACGAAATTACCACTTGTGGCAATTTTTCAAGGGCGTAAAGAAAATTGAATGTTTATTTTGTATGGTGATAAATCATCAACGATATTTTGAAATGACCTAAATTGTTAGTGTTTGGTATGCATATCATGCTTTTCTACTGCACAAAGCTTATGAGCAGAATCAATATCATTTTTGTTTTTGATTAGATCTCTGCAACACCAGTTTGGGTCACTGTGTTGTCATTTTGCTCATCTCTCCTAGGACTCTTGATTTGTTTTTTGTATCTTGTCACGTGAAAACATTTCCACATGATGTCACTTCTTCGTGTTCTTTTGGTAGCGTTTCTGTACTTTGCAGCAGGTAAGTAGGTCTATCATCGTCGATGCAACACTTTACGCGTGTAAACGAAGTTTGAAAAAGGACGATTGATTTTGGAAAAGTTTTTGTTCAAGTGCAACCACATTTGCAAGTTCATCACGGCGAACTATCTTTTAGATCTCTTTTCCAAACAATGTAGAGATAATTAATGTGCGTTTAAAAAAAATTTTAATGCTGTTTTTGCAATTGCAACCGATTCTTTACCTCGATCCTCATTATCTGGAGTATGTTCAAGACCATTTAAACATATTCGTAGATTGTATTTCTACTGAATCATCAGAATCTTTCCTCTTTTCGGAGTCCATGCTAACACACTCGAAATTGAGTGTTAATCCTTTGCTATTTCATTGTATGAAAACATACAAGAACCAATAAAATATTAGCTCACATCCATGTCAATAAAGTAGTCTTTTCGAATCACAGGATTTTATGATTTGTGCATAAGGTTCCCCCGCTGAAAAGTGCTTTCGTCGCACGTGAGCGTATCGACGTTGTTTTGTAAAAAATCTAGCACCACCTGGATCAAATATTGCAGGAAATATTGGCAGTTGAGAATGAAATCAATGCTTGTGTGAACTTTGCGAAATGAATATTAGAAAGTGCTTTTTGATGGTTTGTAAAATACAGAAATCGGTTATCCATATTTTAATCTAGGTCTGTCAGTTAACCCATTATGGGTTAAACCGCGCGCTAATGGGTTAACCCGGACAAGGTGATGAAAGCTTTTACTTCACCTTGCTTCGGCTTCCCGTGAAGTTTTAGCTAAAGATAGAGACATTTCAAAAGAGCTATGACCGTTTCGGACGCAATTGCCTCAAATCTCCTTCTTTGCTTTTGTTCTGAATATGATACAGAAATCAATGCTTGCTATTACATGTCAAAAGGTTTGTTAAGGATTTACGTGCTGAAAGCTCTGTGCTTACTATTTACGTGATAACAAATCTGTGTATATCATTTACCTAATAATAAATCTGTGTTTTAATATAAAACAAACTTATGCTTGTTGGTTAAATAAAGTGATAGCAAAATCGATTTTGGTATGTGCGGTATTTACGTCCGCCTCAGCCAGAAAATATCTCATTGTGACCCAGTGCGTTGGGGAATTAAAGTGATTAATCGTTTGTTTTTTTCGTTATTTATTTACTCTCTCTGCAGGAAGCGCTTTGCGCTGCTACAACTGCACTCACAACAGCGTAGCTGTGCTCTCTGAAACAGGATGCGAAGGGCCAAACATAGACTCTCGTCATCTGATTACGTGCTCATCCGGGTTGACGAAATGCTCTAAATCACAAGCCAGCATAACCGGTATAAATTAATTTTCTTTTCCTTCTAAGTTACCTTCCTTGTTATCGAGACCTCACAAGTTTGTTTTGTTCGTGTTGATTGTGCCCACTTTAAATCACAAACGATCTGGTTTCATCAACAGAGTGCATTGATCCAATTGGGTATACTGTAGTCGAATATTTTGCGCAAATTTCAACGTCAACTTGTATTTTTAACAGTTGGTACTACCACCGTCACAGCGATTATCAGAGGCTGCATCAATGCACTATCCGACAGTTGCCAAACAATCGGTCTAGCAACGGTCTGCACATGCAGCACAGGTGAAATTGTCTGTTTGTGTAGCACGGGAAATCTAGAGAAAGCGCATGCGTGCCTCTAATTGTGTTGTCTGTAACCTTTAAACGTGAAACGTGTGGCCGTATGCAACGTGAACAAAAAGAGGGAATGAAAACACATCCTTTATGACATGCATAACAACTGCCCAATTGCTGCATTGATTTTTTAGCTTTGGGTAAAGACAACAATTTTACCGCAACAAGTTACTACAATCCCTTTACACAACAACCGATGTAGCAATCTCACATGCAACCAACACAATTTAGACAGGCCAGGCTTTGACCTGAGGTTTGGTTAGAAATAACATGACGTGATCAAACACGACGTGAAAATGCGACGTGAAAATTAAACACGACGTGAAAATGCGTTTTTTTAAATGGAGTCTCCAGCGGCGTTCTTCCTTCAGGAAAAAGTAAAATCTACTCAACAGTTTTGATGCACTAGTAATGGATTCGTGTATCATCATTTTAGCCGAAACGTCTAAGACTCCAGTCTCGGTCTCAAACAATCAAGTCCTTGTTTTGGATCTGTTGCATGCGTCTCAAAAGGTTTGAACCAAGTGTTGGTAACAGAGGTTCTAACACGTGTCGTACCTCGACATGATCACACTACTTCAAGACATGGGCTGAAGACACGGGAATCTTTCGAATACGGTTCCGTTTTAAGTAGCAGCTTCAGGTTTACAAAACAAAGCTTACCTCGCCTCCTTCCAGTTTGAATATTGCTATTTTCACAACTTTTATACTTCTGTGCACACGTAACATCTAGGACCTGAATAATTGGAAACAGAGGCAAGTTCCGAAACACTTTTCAAATGGCCGGAATTTGAATTAAGTTAAGTCCCTTATTACGTGAAAAGTGATTTCTAAACATGTACAGTGTAACATTTTGCAGACAAATGTCGGTTTCACTTTGGTAACAAGAACTACGCGCATTATTGTCACTGAGTTGTTTTACTGTTTCAGATGGTTGCAACTCGTCGAGCAACATCACGACAAGCTTTGCTTTGATGTTCACATTTGTTTTTCTTGGACAGCTTCTTGTCTCACGCTAACAAACTTAATATCAGCTTTAGTTCGGAAAGTCTGTAGCTTTCAGCGTCGCATTTTCGTTTGATGATGTGCTTGATTCTGTAGAAATGTTCATGAAAGCCGTTACTTTAATTGACATAAGCAACTGTAACCACCCCGATGCAGTTTTGGTGAACCGGAATGTTTTACTTGTATAATCTGCCTAATTTTTGTAAATATTTCTTACAAGTAGTGCTAATACAATATGTCGCACAAAGTTTGCATTTCACTTAAAAGCCTGGGCAGCAAGACGACGACTGGAAAAAAATCGTTTGAAGTCAAATGCAAGATAATCGTCGCGATAATTATTGAGTATAAGGAATATTTTGTCAGGAAAATCGTCAAAATGCAAGGCATTAATTTAAGTTTTGAAATGATGGCGAAATGTCATTAAACTAGCATCATCCGGCAGTTTCGTGGACATTGACTGTTGCTGGGCGGATCACCTGTGGAATGTGGAGTGGTTGGAGAACACTAACATATTTCCCACTTTCTTTCCCGACACCGGCATCCACCTTCCTTGAATGACCATTTCGAGAACAGCTTGGGTCCGGCTTGACCGCCTCCGCATCGGTGTCGGACGTTTCCGCTCCTGTTTGTACAGATAGCTTAGGTCGCCTCTGCGGTTTGTAAGTGTGGCGCAGAAGAACATACCTTTGACCATGTTGTCCTTCACACTCCAATCCATCGACCTCCCCATAGAGCGCATAGCCTGGCGGTTCTAGATGATGCGACAATCGAATGGCTACTCAACACCTGCAGCAGAGGATGGAAAGAATTACTCATGCGATGAAGAAGAAGAATGTTTTAGCAATTTGGCATTCCACTGTTGTTATACACCGCTTTTCAACAAACAACCTAAAAATCTATGAATGTTTCTCTGGTATTTACTTCTCAAAAGTGAACCAATATACGTTAAGACAAATGTGTATGTCACAGGAATTTGTCATCATGACAGGCAAACAAAACGTTTTTTTGTTTGTTATGACTGAGTTCACCAGCGATAGAATATTTGGTAAATATACGTGTTTCTCAAAGCACTGCATTTTATGAAGATTCCAGCGCTGGGTTAGGACATTTTTCCGGCATCATGCACTCTTAAGTAAACCATTTTTAACAATCGATAAAAGCTGTAATAGTGAATTATTATCATGAATCATTTGCGTCACTGATGTGATTGAAAAAGTGGCTAAAGTTTCAGTCAGCTAGTCAGCGGTTGACATGAGAGCAAATGACATTTAGAGTTGACCAGTGCCGTAGCAGCACAACTCTGGCACCCTCCCAAATGCTTACAAGAGCCCCCTAAGGGTGATTTCTTAAAAAAGGTCTCGAAGTTATGGCACATCCCGAGGCCAATCGGCCTTCACAACAAAATCTCCTCAGTTTTTATGTTTTCTTGTTTCACTATTTTTTAGTTCCACTTGACACAATTTCGGAAGAAGCGGCACCAGAAAGTCTTCATTTGGGGGCCTTCATATTTGTACAGGGGACTAGGCATTCTGAAAATGTACGTTTGAATCACAACACAGAGTTGAATTCTTGGCTGTTACGAAATCAAATGTATTCGGTCGAATACGATTCCACAGAGATCGCTACCAGAGGTGAGCGGATATTGATTTTTTAACTCCTGATCCATATCCGATAAATTTTTTGAATATCCATATCCAATACTTATCCGAAATTTTCTGAAATTTAGTATCCGATATACATCCGTATCCGAATGGGGCACTGGTTAAATACAAAACAAACAGGCAGTGGTTATAGGTCCACCAGTGGACCTTTATTTTTGAAAACTTATTCATCCATCACCTGTAATATGGCACTAATCCATGACAAGTATGTGCTTTCCACGATGGGTGTAAGCAAGGAATCGATCAGCAAATTTTTAATAGGAAATCGATTTCACGTAAAATTACGCATCCTCAGTCCTGAAAATTGCAAGCAAAGCTTACAGGTGAAAAGTTGAAAGGCTGAAGTAACAGCAGAGAA
>Ga0210059_1011056_pt1 | contig 13854 bp, 5 predicted proteins | sample Ectturendosymbi2_FD_188042 | JGI IMG/M metagenome (GOLD analysis project Ga0210059, IMG submission 188042) | Ecteinascidia turbinata endosymbiont from Florida, USA - Sample 2 (SPAdes) (version 2) | ecosystem: Host-associated > Tunicates > Ascidians > Unclassified | place: Key West, Florida... | reverse complement strand
CCCAAAATTACATTTCGCGAGCCCATTTGAGGCCGCGACCCATAGTTTGAGAAGACCTGCTCTATGCCACAGGCCGATGGTACAGGCCCCGTAGCCACGGGGAGACATTCGGGGGCAGTGCCTCCCCAATTTTTTTTGCCGCCCCAAATGATTCAAACTCGAAAAATTAATAAATTTTGCAAATGCTTGTTTTCAATCTGTTTGATCGCTACGCCAACTTGCAACATCACACGTCGCTTTAAAAGGTAACCTCACTGTTACAAAACAAATTGCATTAAGGAATGTCCACACTGGTAACAATTTTGATTTGTGACGTCACATTCATTGGATACGGTCTTTCGAAACCATTTCTGCAGTCTCTCTGTTAGCGCGAACAACTCCATGGCACTAGCAAGCTGGCCATGGTAATACTACAGCATAATATAAAGTCTTAGCCAACGTCCCCTCTAAGAAAATTCTGGCAACTCTGGCTGAGATGGCAAAATTCTAAATGAATTAAAAATTTCGTGAATTATTAGAATTTAGGATACGCATAAAATCTTATGAAAATTCGAACAAAGTAGGGCCTTCACATTTATTTAAAATAGCTTCTCCTTGTTTTCTTGCTTTTCCAATGTTTTGGAATGTTGCAAGTGTACGAAAATCAGATTTCACTGCGCAAATGATTTGGTGGTACTGCGCAGTTGCGCATCTTAGAGGGAACACTGGACTGGTGTTAGGCTTGCTTGTAGCCAAACAGAACTTCTTGTAATAAGTCAAACCAAACCCAGTAGGATAATGTATGCGAATTAGAAGTTGATCAAAAGAGGTTAGGGAATTCTGCGTCTGACGTAGAAATGCTTCAGCATGTGTATAGATCACTGTCGCACTGACTAGCATAAGTCAGCATAAAATGCAGCTAGTGCGTATTCCGTACTTAGTGTGTGGTGCAAGCTACAGTTATCCCTCTCCCTAAACAAGCGAAACTACATCCCACACTCTGAACAATCCAAAAAAGTCAATTTCATCTCGATTCAGACGTCATTCATAACAAAACACATTGGAATTCACAATGAAAGTGAGAGTTTGAATTTAAAAGCATCTTACTTTTAAATCATTGATGCTATTCAGAGCGAATCCAGCCACCGGTTTTTGGAATTTAATAAGTCTCTCATCAAATCTTTGGGTGCTCGTTTACCAGCATCGAATTGCTTTCTCGACAAGGAAGAATTACAACCTCTTTGTTCTTTAATCAATTCAACTACCAAAAGTATCAGTGAAGATCTTCTCGATGCTGAAACTGCTAGTGTGAAAAGCATTGTCTCATCAAAGCTTCCTGGTGTGGTTTTGAATGAAAACATCCGTATGAATTTGGACCAGTTTTTAAAATGGTTTTGGAAGTACAAAGCAGCTTTTCCCACCATATACTTGCTGCTGAGCGCGTGCTTAACTGTAGGAGTTTCGGCAGCCACATGCGAAGCAAGCTTCTCCAGTGTGGTGAGGATACTCACACCTTATAGCAGGTGCATGATACACGAGCGTACAAGGGCATAATGAGGTTAGATGGCGCCCGGGACAAGAAGCAAGTTTGGCGCCCCCATGTTCGGATTTGAGGTCTTTAGGAAGCAAATGTACTGTATTGAAGAAAATACTTGTGACATTGTTTGGGCGTTTGGCGCCCCCGCAGTCATTCGGCGCTCTTCGTAGTGATTCGGCGCCCGGGGAGTTGTGCTCCCCTCGTTACGCCCCTGCGACCGTATAAATGTCAGCTGGTTTTCTTAGGCTTTGAAAAAAAAGAAATATCTGCTGTGGCAAATAAAGACATCGCTTCTGAATTTTCGACCAAAACTCGATGACTTCATGTTTAAAGTACTCTCTTGACACTGCAAGTGCCTCCATGTACATTATTCATCTAATATGCTATGTAGCAGGTGTCAGAACTGCAGCGTTTGTGGCAGTTTATCCTCAAATTTCTTTTCTTGGTTCTTTCGTGTTTTCGTTTTTCGGTGTACCAAAAGACGTTTTAAAAACTGCGTGTGTTGACAAAAGGTAAAACGTCTGCATGCTAGAGTACATGGTTCAGGGGTTTAGTGGGGCGGGAACGCGTGGGAACGGCGTTCCCATACCTTTTTCACGTTTTGTTTTGAAATGAGTTTGAAGGTGTTTCAAAATGGCTCTTTTTTTTGATACGTTCCCACACCTTTTTGTTAGCACTACATCCCTGACATGGTTCAACTTCCAGCTGTTAATGGGAAGGATTGATTGATTGTTTCAGTGACCAATAGCATGTATGTATTTATTATATATAATCTCGTGCATTGTTGTGACTCTTTTGAGGAATTCGACGGAGTTTCTTTCGTACCAGTGTCTTCACTTTAAATGCTGATACGAATAAAATTGGTTTAGTTTTGCTGTTTATGTCAAAATATTGTTATGTTTTCAAATAAGTTAACAGTGCGTTAGGCAAACATCAAGCAAAGTTTTTACTGAATCAAAGGCGACAAACAGGCATCAAGCACTGGCGCGTGGTCAGAAAAATTTCTTGAAACATAGGCGAATATTTTTTCATATTGGTTGGCTTTGTTGTATCCGGAGAAAAGTGCATAACTAAACAGATGTTCTTCGTTTTGTGTGGATACTTTTTTCCGGAAAAAGTCATCGTTGTTGCAAATTTGAGAGAGGCGCTGGTGTCTTCCTCCCCTTCTTGGCTATCCACAACACATAGCATACCGGTACAATCACAAATCTTATGTGATCAGATTGAAAACAGACAACTGGCAATATTTTACCCAATTAATCGCTTAAAATTAATAAAATAATTTGTTTTAAACATACAATAAAACAAAAATATTGCCCCCTTCAAAATGTATTGTGCCCCATCAACTCTTAAAACCTGGCTACGGGCCTGCGATGGTACACAGCATAAAGACAAATTTTGCACAGCAGCAAAGTATTGTCGCAACACCCTCAGCTAACCATATGAAGTAAACGCAATATGGACAGCTTTTCCTTGTAAAGCTCACGACAAACTGTTCTAGCTGATTTCACTAACATATAGAGTTTCAACAAGCAATCTCTGTTTGCGCGAAATCTAGTAAGAACAACCAAACGTAAAATCAAATAGCCTACTGACTATATTGCTTTTCGTCGGAGTTTTGCAGTGTGTGGCGGTCTTGCGTTGTTGCGAGCTTTCTGTCAGTGGAGATCGAACAGCAATTTAAGTACCGTTGTTTTCTCTTTCATTCTTTTTGTAACCACTTTCATAAAGACGGCCTACATCTCTCTCACACCCAGATGCACAATATTGTCGTGTTGTTACTGTGCTGATAAGAGTCTAGACTAGACATTTGCATTTCCGCTCGTTTCAAGGTAAATTGTGAAGTTGTGCCTCTGCGCAGTTTCGCAAATTTTTAGTTTGTATTGAGTCGTCATATAGGAAAAAGTTTTGCGGAGCCCCCAAAAGCGCGGGGCCCTAGGCCATGGCCTATGCGTAAATCCGTCACTGGCTACAGCCAAGAGCTCCCAATATTTAGGGGGCCCTCAATCCTTAGGTCGGTAAAAAAGTGTAACATGTGAACAATGCACAGTACGCTGTAAAAGACACCATCGCCAATTGGAACTGTGGCAACCACTCCGCTGGCGTTGCGCTGAACCCGCGGTTCACCACGAACGCAATGTGCGCGAAGAACAACACCATGTATTTGTGACGCGAACAAGCAATAATAGAGTGATCGCGGCGTGTGATCTCTATTGTTGCTTGCTGTCACAGTGTGAAGCTTTACTCTCATGCCGCTCAGGCTTTCCGATCGCAGCAGAACTAATAAGTAGGCGCTCTGTGCTCACTCATTGATGTTGGTTCGTTGACATAAAAGTAATTGATTCTTTGGCGTGTAGTCTGACCGACACTCACTAACAATTTTCTATTGCAAGGTCTAAAAAATTAAGGTATTCGATCCGCTAGTCTAATTTTGGTTTCCGATGCGCATGCGGTATCCACGTCATTTGAACATCGGTCCTGCAGACAGCTCCGAAGGAGGTTGTGAACTTGTTAAGCGGTGTCAAGTCTCTCAACAATGATGAATGTAATTAGATTTTAGTTTAGGATGATAAATTATGATCTTATAAGGCAGGGCTGCCGAAGATGGTACATACGCGACGTAGGCTGTATATCCTCGTTGACTTTTATGTATTTGTGTGTTTTTTGTTACTGCGATGCATGTTTAAAATCTAGCGCGTTGCGTGTGGGAGTGAAGACCTTATACAATACACTATGTCAACTGGTAAAGGAATTTAATACCAATTCTGGTACTATTTACTTGCAAGATGCAAGTTTGGACATTTTGGCACATACTACTTTTATATAAATCGCCATTATTTGGTACAATTCTGTATAACTGACTTAAAACAGAATAAACGCAATAATAAAAAGAAAAGTCAACAGATATCGAGTTACTTAAAACGTCAACTGATAACAAGAATTAAACCGTATCAAGCACGTCTTAGTTCTGTTTACATTTCATTTCGTTCATGTAACTCTAAACTTGCTCACACCAAACTCAATGACTCATTGGATTTGCGACTTTAGTAAGTCGTAAGATGTGCTTTTAGTTAAGGATTTTGTTGAGTGCCATTTTATATTCTAAGTGCAGTAGAAAAATACAAAAAACAATTCAGTAGTGTTATGTCTTATGAATGAACGTAAAACCATATGTAATAAGTAAAAGTGAGTTTCACAACAGTTATTAATAAGTGAGTGCATGCTGTTGTTCTTACTAATGGTCTTATTGATTTGTCCTTCATTGTGATTGTGAGCAGAAAAATGAAATACTGAATTGCAATGCGTACAATTATTCTTTTACCATATCAATTTGGAACATATCAAACTGGGGTATTTTGTTAGGTAAGGTTAAATTTTGTTTAGGTTAGTTTAAAGGTTAGGTTAGTGTCATTTTTGTCGGGAATCTGGTATGGAAAGCTGATTTTTCTTAAACAATTTTTGAAGGAAATTTATCTGCTTCAAAAATGTCATTTCTATGTATATATACAGTGGAACTCCGCTAGCACGACCACCCACTGGACGGCACTTAATTGGTCGTGTTAGCGGGACTGGGGTGGTTGCGTCACATTTGCATTCCTAAAGGCTTCATGTATTATCGCGATCAACAATTCTTTCCTTGATTGAAAATTATTTAGCTTTGTCTTACGTACTGCATAGCCTATCGTTACTGTACTATAAAATCACACAACGGTAAAAGTCGATGTTGGCAGTACAAATTCCAGAAGAGTTTACAGTATGAGTTTGCTACGTCACATTGACACTTACTGTTACGTCACATTTGACACTGACATGTGTCAACACCTACTCGCCCACTATGATAACGTGTGGAATGCCAAGTATCAAAATGACCCGAAGGGGACATCCATCCTACAAGGCCGTTTCTCCCCGACGACGGAAAGAAGATATGCGACTTGTTCAAGAAGACTTAGCCACGCTGTTTCCGTTGAGAATGGGCCACTTAAAATTGCACCTCCATCTCTTTCGGTTGAGGTTCCACCGGGATGGTTTTTGATGCCTGCAAAATACCGGAAACGGTAGCACACTTTCTTCTGATCAGTCCTACGTACCACGCACAACGAGGAACACTGCTGGCGAACCTGAAAAAGATCGGCATCATGATCAATACTACAGTCATCCTTAGAAACCCAAGGCTCAACGAACTTTCTAAAAAGTTTTTTGAAAAAAACGTGAAGTCGTGCTAAAAGACCGGTGATGTCGAAGCGCCAACCTTCCACCCATAATGTTAAATACGCTTGTTTGATTTGTCGCTTCGTTCTTTGCAGTTGAGATTTAGTCGATTAAAACTAGAAAAGGCAAAAACAGTATGTTGCTAGCTATCGTCACTTGGGACCTAGACCATTCGTGATGTTGTACCTTACGCACAACACAGTAGAGATGGCATGGGTTGCTAAAATGGCCGTTTACGGTTGGGTTTCATGGGCCAGTTAACCGCCCAGACAGGTTTGTTTTTTAATGGGTACCGTTGTAGTCCGCTAACTTTTTGGAGCACTCTCATGGCTTTTGGAGAAATTTCTTTTCTGTGACGTCGGTTGTCGTTAGCATCGCCCTCTGGTGGAATTTGTGTCGGGCCTTATAGAAGTTTTTCGGACTTCGGGGCTCTGTGAGCAAGCAACGCATGATGTATGCTGTTTGTGTGTAGAGTGCTGTGTGCTGTTTGTGCTTTGGACTGAACGATATGTGGTGATGCAGTGTGGTAGTGATCGATTGTATTGTGTGAAAGACAGGTCGTGCGTTTTTAGGAAGCTATAGGTTCTCTGAAACTGAATAACTGAGAGTACAATATAGACTAATAATTTGCTTTCATAGTACTGTAGTATAGTGTATAATTTCCCATTAGGTTGAGGAAGAGCCTATAAAATTGCTGTCTAACCAATACAAGTGCTGCAAAACCGACGAGACCCAAATTTCTTATGTGTTTTGTTGCCAAGTATGTCTTTACTTGTTTTTAATTGCTACAGTAATTTGTTTGGTTACTTACAGCACAAAAAATGTAAATGCTTATTTCATGAAGACACCATACTGTAGCCAAAATTAATAGCAAGTGTTGATGGAAAAGATATTTGTCGTGCTACATATTTTCATCAGACTTTGTAACTGATCCACTACCTTGTGTGCATAGACAGTAAAGTAGCGCTTGCAGTGTCTATTTTGCCTTTTGTGAGGCGAAATAAACACTGCCATTTTATGGGCCGGGTGCGGGCCAGAATTTAGTAGGGGTTACGGGTACGGGTTGGGTTACGGGTTTGTTGTGATTGGTATGGGTCGGGTCGAGTCATAAAAATGTGAGCCCATGACATCTCTACAACACAGACAAGTAAACGAAGGCTGCGCACAGACAATTATTGCGCCGTAGCTGCTTTTCCCATTGGAGGTTACTGCGGTTAGTCCGGCACGCGGAGGCTGATAAGATCGCGAATTCAACCCGCAGGATCCGAAATGTTAGGAGACCGCTCGTTAAGACCAGGTAAAACTAGCCTGACTTTTTCGAATCCGACTTTTCTAGTGGGTACGAGGTTTGTAACATAAAGTTGCACGATAGAATCGGTAATTAAAAGAACATTTCGTGGGATTTATGACACTGATACACTTGCGGACACCTTCAACATCACTGTCCCGCTCAAAATGTTCCATGAATCACAAGCTGAAGTCGTGTAAACTCAGTTCGAAAATGTTTGCTTATATGAATATATGCGAAAAAGCGGACATTTCGAACTTATACAAAACAACTTTCCGCAAACCACACTACACTGATCTTGGTATCAACGTATTCGTACACTTTAGAAGATTCATGCAACACATAAATCGCGGGATGAACTTTTAATGGAAGGGAGAACTAGACCATAAAATGACCCTACGTATTTGCTCCTAACATGTCATGTACATGATTTGAAAAGTTAAACCTAAGTATTTTCATACATCAAAGCCAAAAAAGAATTGCAGAGCAGTGCTGGCAAAGCACTTCACCCGCCGAGGCTGAATTGTGGTGGCAGAAAGGTCTAAATATCTTCTGTACAGCAGCAACCACTTTTACTCACGTTATCATCTTCGTTTGATGGCTGACATTACTAACTGGACTGTAATTAAGCGCCACTTTGGAAAACTATATAACAGGGGTCTCCAAACTTTTTTATCCAAGGGCCACATAAGCTATTACACAACGGTCCGAGGGCCGGACATCTTACGGAATGTGATTGTTTTGGGATATCTTACATTACACCAAATCAACAAATTTTTCGTAAATATATTATTTTTTCATTATTGACAAAGTGTCTCCACGAGCCGGACGAAATTGGCTTTGCGAACCGGATTTGGCCCGCGGGCCGTAGTTTGGACACCCCTGCTACATAGCAATGGAAAGATACAAAACAGAAAAAATACCTATGGACTTAGAAAAATTACAAGGAAAGGAATACGATAGTATGGGAAACTAAAAGATGTAACAAAAATGTTAAGACAACTGATCATCCCAATGTCCCAATAAATGCATGTACCGAGTTAAAGCAAGCTAAACGAGAAAAAATTTTGACAAGAAGACATTTACCAACCAAATCAATCTCAACGCTCCTCTCAATACCACCTCCGCTTCACGGCGATGCAACACTTCATCACACTGAAGTCCAGAGCATGTTTTCGTGATTAGACAAAGCATTTTGCCACGCCATGTTGCATTTATTTTTCGTCAAGTTTTTCTTTTATCTTTCTGATAAAAGTATGTAGTTTCGACAAATATTAAACCAAAAATTAGCCTTTGGTCTCGTTCCCCCTTCCATAAAAAGTTTATCCCGCGATCGTTGTGTTGCATGAATCTGCTATAGCGTACAAACACGTAGATACCATGATTAATGCTGTGTGTTTTGCGCAAAAATATTGAAATATTAGGTTAAATATGACGATCAGCGACATTATGGCTGTTTGGCGCTGGAGGAGAAATGGGGTATGGTCAGTTTTTGGTCTCGTTCTCCCTTCCCTAAAAAGTTTATCCCGCGATCTTTCTGTTGCATGAATCTGCTAAAGCGTACAAACACGTAGATACCAAGATCGATGCTGTGTGTTTTGCGCAAAAATATTGAAATATTAGGTTGAATATGACGATTGTCAGCCAGATATTGTGGCTGTTTGACGTTGGAGGAGAAATGATGTAGGGTCAGTTTTCGGTCTCGTTCTCCCTTCAACTGAAAGTTTGATACCATATCGATGCGATCTTTGAAATCAGTTTTCCTGCAAGTTCACGTAAAACAAAATGCTGTCAGTATGCTCCAGTTTTACAGTGCTTTTCCAACATCAATTTTTCAGTTCTTTGTGCGCGTCCACAGCGACAAGGGAATGGATATCCAAGAAATTCTCGAGATAATTACAGTGTTGGAGACGCGGTAGAATACGTATGCCGACTTGGTAAGCCAAAAAGGTTTCACTATTTTATTTGCAATAAACTATGAAATATAAAAAAGTAGCGCTATAAATTTTGAAGTTTTGTTTTAGTCTACAAGTTATTAAAGATAACAGGAACACACTCTGCTTTCAGGCTACGTCATCACCGGGTCACCAAGGGTGAAATGCCAGGAGAGCGGAACGTGGACGCAAGCTACGTTTACATGCGAGAGAGTCGTTTGCCCTGCTCCATCTGTTCCAACCAATGGTTACATGGAATCAAATGACTACACTTTTGGCAGCAGAGTAATATTTTATTGCAATCCAGGTAAAGCAAACAAGCAAGTGCACTTGCGTAGGTTCGATCCGTACCTTTTATTTCAGCCATGCCGGTTGCTCACTGTAATTATTGCCGTTCATCGATTTTCAGCATTAAAATAGTGGCAACATTTTGTCCCAAGTAAAATTTTTTGGTTAGGTGGATGACTCAACTCCAGACCATTATTTGTTAAGCTCAAAGCTTCAGTCTATATATCTTAAATCTATCAGTGAGAAGAATGTATCTTTTCTGACTCAATTTGAATAATTCTATTTAAACAAGCGATTCTGCTTGAATAAGAGCTGAAGATGCCTATTCAGTAATCGAAACACACATACTCGGTAAAAATCATCTTATCTGACTCCTAGTCTTGGAAGGATTCCGTTCAATGAATTGTGTAACTTATCTGACTTTATTTGAAAAGAACCTAGAAGTTGACTTGCTTTATTTACTTCAAATGCGTCAAAATTTCTCGGAAATAATTTGGTACGTTTTTAAAGCTTAGTTGTATTTTTCCAAACAAAAAATTATAAATGTGGCAGGTTTGACCGTAACATACTTACTATACGAATGACATATGAAATATACCGTATGATTACATCCTTTGGGCTACTCTTGAAGTAACGTGTTGCTGCTATGTACTGACAATTATACTTGAAATATAAGGATCATTCGTCTGGTTCCATATGTATCGTTATATACGTACACACCTGTCGGAAATTGTCCCTATAAGCATGGGCACTTTCAGGGGCAAACGAGCAATATCCCTCTTGGAAAAACCAGATGTAATAATCCAAGTCAACAAAATAAATATTTTTACGTTCTTACGCTAAGACTCGACTTCAATGATTTGTAACGCGTAAACCAGTGTTCCTAAAGTTTTCCGTTCGTAGCACGCTTCAAAAGAGAAATATTTTGCGGCACCAGTGGCGAACCCACTAGAGTGCTGCTCCCGCTTCGCACACGCAAAATATTTAAATCGGCCTCGCAGCAGCAGGAATTTGAGAAATCTTGCGCGCCCCGCACCTACAGACTTCCAATCCGACCCGACCTGGACATTCTCCCAACCTGCGCCCTCCCCGAACTGTTTCCGTCCCAAACATGCAGCTGTCACTATGTGTCTGCAAACCGCTAAAAACTCATGCAATGTGATTCATCGTTGGTGGCAGTTATTCAGTGGTTTATTCCAAAATCAACAGAAGCTCTTAAAGCACTGTAGAGTAAAATGCGAAACCTTTTAATTAAACTTGAGCGTTTCTTTCTGACTAAGCCCACAAAGTGAAAGGCAAATTTTCGCAGGACTCGCCAATTTAAAAAGCTAAACTTTTCATGGCCAACAGAGCAGAAGTAAAAAAACAGCGTTTTGTTTTCATATTTGTAGAATGAAGAAGAAAAGTGAAAAAACATCAATTATTTTTGCTTTCTTAAACCAGCACAGAATACTATTTTCTGGCGGAACAGTATCGAGTCTTGACGGATATTTCTCGTACTTTTCAATGGTGAAATCAAAATTAAGGTTTAGGCAACAGTTGTGAATGTAACAAACGTGTAAAGTTAATAATATATTTTTCAATTTTGTAGCCAACAAAAGCGTTAACCCCATAAAAAATTCCTGCCCTAGACTCTTTTTTCATAACGGATCTTGAATACCTTTACTAGTTCTCTTTTTCAAAACCCAAAAATTGCTGAAAAAACGATACCGTTAAAATAAGAACATTTCTTTTTGCTTTTTCAAAGAAAAACATATAAACAACTAAAGAATTTCAAATAGGAATCTACGGCTTCCTTAATTGTTTTTTCTTGTTCTTCTCAATGATGCGCTTCACAATTCAGTAATGTCAAAAGTTTCGGCCCTGAAACATCCTCTTTATTTTTTGTTTTTTCAAAGATTTTTCCAAAATACAATTTTTTCAAGGTTTAAAATGCATTCAGGTAATCGTGGCACCGAATTTTACACAACGACCAAACATTGACAAAAATGATCAACGAAAATATAATAAAAATGCTTTTTTCTGAAAACTTTCAAATGCACAGGTGCCGCGTCTTTTAAAAACAGAAAGTACGTAAGAACCTGTATCCACAGATGTCCTCATCGACTCTCCAGCGCAATCGATCAGCGATAATGTCCAAAAACGTGATTTAGATTCACTATATTGGCTCTGGCGGTCCTTAACTGGTAACGCACACTAATGCCTTAAACGTTTTCATTTCTTTTAAAGGATAAATATTGCTTTTCAACACTGAATTGTACAAAAACCGGAAATCAATGTAGCTATCGTCTTCCGTAATTTGTCGCTATTGTGAGCAACGTGAAAAATAAGTAAAAATTAAACAAATTTAGTTAAAAATTCTTCATTGTAAAGCGTTCCGAAAAGTTTTCAAAATTTTGGAATTAGGAATATAATTGCTTAGACTTGTGGCAGAAATTTCATGAAGACGTTTTTATTCTTTCTGGCAATTAAAGCATTGTGAAAAATTTCTCTGCCTTAACAAATAGTTTTAGTCCCATGTGGCTATGTCTATCTGCTTTAAAATTATTGAAAAATATATGTACTTATTATAAAAATGCGGTTTAACTAACTTTTCCAAATATCTCGTACCAACAGGATACAAGATGTTGCAAAGACAAAATTATCAAAGCTGTTCGGCTAGTGGACAATGGATTGGACAGTTGCCTACATGTCAAAGTAAGCATTTTTCTTTCTAAATCTTTGCATCAAGCAAATGTTTCGTAAGCGTTGTGCTGAAGTAAATGCACTAGACCAGTGTTTCTTAACTTTTTCTCCACCACATCCCCTGAGTTTAAATAAGTTGTAAAAACAAACGTATTTCTTGGTAAAGTTATTCAATGTTTTTATTTTAAAGTTTTGTGATAGACACGAAGTACATAGAGTACAAAAACACATTTTGCACAATGCAGATTGATAAAAACAGGCACAACAGAACGATAATAGCGAGTTTGGAAGAACAGTAGAACAGGAGGGTTACAGACACTTTCTCAACACTATTGTTCACTAAACCGTAAAACTTGGTACAACACTACATCCAGAGTATAAGGACACTTAGTCCAACCCTGGTCAAGGCCAGGTAAAGTACGAAAGTATTGTGGCATGCACCTGCCCTCAAACAAACACTGTGACATCCGAGCACTCAGTCACAAAGTAAAATGCGATTGTAGCGTTCAAAGAATAAGGACAGTTACAAACAATCTGACTGCATCAAAGCGCGCAACCATACGTTGTCAGACTTTCTGCATCGTTCAAGAAAGAGGTATTGTATTGTGTGTAACGTCTTCACTCCCACACGCAAAACGCTAGACTTTTAACATGCATCGCAGTAAAGAGAAAAAAAACACAAATACACGAAAGAAGACGAGGATGTATACATTGCGGTAGTATAGAGTATACGCTTGATGGCGTTAATGCATTTACTGTACTTTGATGAAATGCAAGCTTTTTAAGACACACGCATAAATGACGTCATCATGATTATTATAATGAAAAACTGCAATGACTTCCAAGTACATCGATGTATAGAATACATGAGGGAGTTGGAGGCTGCGAAGGACCAAGGGTCATCTTGGCTGCAGACCTCCCACAGACGAAGCTGCTTTCAGTGTAAAGGGAACAGTGTATAATAGTCAGTAAAAGTCTTTTACTCTGGGTATAAAATGTAATATGTGCAAAGCGGTTATACGGTAAATTGAAGTAAAATGCGTTGCAGGCAAGGAAAAGCCACCAGAAAAAAACGGTTTAAATTTGTCACGTTAAACATTTACTGTTTTTATACATTCAAAAGTATTCGTGAATGCCAAAGAGGAAATGCGTCAAAAGCTATAGACCACTACAACATCGCAATAGTGTCACGAGATTTAAGCAGGCTGAGAACCAGTCGCGCAATCATGCTTTGCGGAAAAGAACTCGTTAATACATGCGTGAGAGCGGAAATGGATTTGTTTTGTAGGCATCCCACAACTTCATACACTGGTTTGATGAGAACAGTTTCTGTGAACGCTTCAACAGCCCAACGATGTAATACATAGCAGAGATACTTCATGATTTGACACTTTCTACTGTAGTAGGGATACGTAATTAAATCAATCCACTTGCTTTATGTACAACATTAAATAAAAACATAAAATATGGTTCTAGTAGCTGAGTAGTACATATTTCTTATACTCTGCCAGAAAAAGTGCCAAACACGTTTTATTTTTTATCTCTGGAAGAATTTTTGACCAGATTTCTATTGCACTATATTTTAGCATTTTAGCAACTGAGTTTGAACGTGCTTTTGGTAAAGCAAATTGTCGAGTTTTAACCTGTCTTGTGTTATATGAATGAACATCTGTAGTGAGTTTAAAATAATTGTCAAACGTAGCAGGTAACTGCGAGGTAGTATATTTGTTCATGAATTTGCTCACTTCAAGGTTGTATATATCTTTTAGTTGGAGAATTTTTTGTATTTTATAAATGGTACTAACTTTATTAGTCAAAAGTTTATCTGTGTTTAAGCATCTTATGGCACGGTTTAAAACAGCCGAGGTACATATTTTTTCACAATCAATTCTCAAAAGCAGGAATGTTGCATTGAACCTGGTGACTGCTAACAC
>Ga0210059_1011055_pt1 | contig 13855 bp, 4 predicted proteins | sample Ectturendosymbi2_FD_188042 | JGI IMG/M metagenome (GOLD analysis project Ga0210059, IMG submission 188042) | Ecteinascidia turbinata endosymbiont from Florida, USA - Sample 2 (SPAdes) (version 2) | ecosystem: Host-associated > Tunicates > Ascidians > Unclassified | place: Key West, Florida... | reverse complement strand
CTTACACCCATCGTGGAAAGTACATACTTGAATAGAGATATGTGCAAGTTTGAATCATCGCAAAAAGACGAAAGCAGATGGCAGTCGACTGATTCCTCGAAAGCATACAGAAACACTAGTGCTTTTGAGTATACACCTGCATCGTATTCAAATAGAATGGACGTCTGGCAACTCGAGAAAGCTGACTCGAGCCCAGCATATGGTTGTTTATAGACCCGCTTGAAAATTGCATATGACTGTGACGTCACGGATTTGACGTCAAGACCTTTGAATCATGGAAATCATTAACTGTCGTAGAGTTAAGAATCTAATCGTTTCGCATGAAGCTATCCCCACTTTGAATTTTAGGTCACGATTAAACACTCAAACTGTTGTATTGTGACATTCCCAATTGCAGTAATACATTCGAATTTTAGCAATTAATGAAAGAAAAAGCAAAATCTAGGCAAAAAGCTTTCATCTGCAAAAATCCTCATGAATCTTAATGACAGAATTTTGATGGGACAAAATCTTTTGACAACACACCATAAAATTAACCAGAGCTGCACCGTTGTGTTTTAAAGCACGATTTGTTGGAGCCTGTTTAATCACAATCACCGCTGGTGGCAGCTGTAGGGCAGGGTGGCCGACATGGCCACAAACTTCTTAGTAACAACCAGCATGTCAACATTTCTCTTATGACTTTGAAAGTTTCAGCCGTTTGTACGGTTCAGCAGTACTCGAATGTTGTAAAGTTTCATGAAGCCAAATTGAGGCATGTCTCAGAAAAATGTGGTACACGAACAAAAGGATAAAAAATGCCTTAGAAATACCAACACTTTAAACTCTCCCAAGTTTTGACACTTCCAGCATATTTGTGGTTAAATACCATTCATTTACGACATTTTCGATCAGATGAGCTGTCTCAAGATTAATCTTGTAAGGAGATAATTAACCAGTGGGACAAAGAAAAATTTATCTGCACATAAATAGAAATGTACAAAGCCTAATTCGGTCTTTTGCTCACGAGCAAGCTCATGCTATATATGTCCTTGAAAGTTTTAGTCTAGCTTAATGGAGGGTAAACACGATTTTTATTTTGCTGAGTGTCAATTTCTGCATACCTGTTATTGGATTTGACACTGTAGTCATTTTGAGCAAAGGTTCTGTTTGAATCCAATACGTTCAAGATAAATTACTGAACCGGCACGCCAGCGTAAGTCATGGTCCTATTAAATTATCTCATTTATTGTTAAAATTCAAGCTGCTGCTTTTTTCAATGCAACCACAAAAGTTTGTAAAAGGGATGCGAAGGGCAAATGGTGCTGCTTCCGCTATATAGTCCTGGAACAGCTTTTTTCATCGCTCAGAAACAAGCTTTTGTCAATCGTATATTCAATACATGCTTGAAAATCCACTGCCCTTAGGTGCTTTGATTTTGTCCATGTTCTTTAAAAACAGGTCCTGGATAGTAGAGTACGAATTTCTAAGTTCGACTGTCATGAGTCTCAAGTTGACAAATTGTTTTTCATCCTCTTCAGCAAGGTATCGCTGGTAATCTTTAACTTCTGGGTTCTTCAACAATTTAGAGGCGACCTGTCAAAAATGAAAACAAGAGGGTTGCGTAATAATACAATCCCGAAATTTTTAGCGTTAGGTTTGAAAAGGAACGAGCACACTAAAGACGATTACTGCACTTAATGATGCAGTAATTTGAAGAAACTAACTACTCAATAATATCTTGTAACAGTAGATTTCGCAATAAAAAACAGGAAGTTAAGAAAAAACATAAAATTTCAGTAAAGTTTGCAAGGGGATAAACGCCTGCAATAATAAGCCCGAAAATATTGACATAAACCTGATGAGCATGTAATTGCGTCAACCGTGCAGGCACGTAAAACGTTTAGCGTAGTAGTTCATGGCCGCAACCAGCTAAAATTTTCGGGGGTGCAAAATGATTGCAACTTGTTGTTTTACCTATCAACTAAGAAAAGTTACTGGCGCTTTCAAAATGTCTTTGCATTCGTATGTCATAATCAACGCCGTGCACACCACATGCTGTTATAACGCAATTTTAAAAGAAAGCTCCCTGGCTTCGGTGACTCCAACTTAAGCACGAGCTGTTATACATTTCCAAGTTTTCTCTTCTGAAAGAATGTTTTGTCTTGCCCTGACCTATGTCTGGAAACACGTGCTGTTTACCAGGAAACCAACTTCTCGTCGAAAGAGCTTGCTTCTCGTCATCATTCGTTTCAATATCAACAAATAAACCCGTGTTCCATTGCGATACGCCGATACCTCTGTTGCATTCTCTAGATTTGCAGCATCTGACGTTCAAGTTGCTGGTCCTTTTACCATAATCATCACTTTTAACCTCATGCTTTTTTTAAATTTCTTCTCTAATCTGACGGCTCGCTGGTTCTTGCTGTCTGATTTTTTGAAGTAGTTCAGTACGCACGCCTGTTTGGCGGTCATGCTAGCCGATGCCGAATTCTATTACCCGACAATAAAACTTGTTATGATGCTATTAATGATTATGATAGAGAAGCACTAAGTCGCACGGTCGTACCTGAGCTACTTTAACAAGGCACTATTTTGCAACTGCTTCCTTAAAAAAGGTAAACCAGTTAACGTGAAGCATGAAAGGACACCGGTGCTTCCAAACCATGTGTAGCGTTGTTTCTTACGACCAGGCCCGTACCCAGGGGGCGAAGCCCCCTTAAATTTTTTTCGCCCCCCCCCTGAAAGAATGTGTTGGACATGGTTTGAAACTATTGGACATAGTTTAAAAAATTTGGGCCCCTCTCAGAAAACTCTTCGCTCCACCTGGTGTCCCAAGCTGTTACGACACATTCAACAGTGTATCGGAGATATTGAGGTAGTTTCGAAATGCAAATAATAATTTGGCGAAATGAGCGAGTGGCTTGGGTGTCTTTGTCTGCCTTCAAATTCGCTGGACAATGAGCGAAGGCAGCGGTTGTCGACTGCTGCGCCTCGAGCAGCATGTCTCTGAAATACTATTCGGCGGGCTGCGGCGCTGCTTTGTCACGTCAGTTGTTAAATAATATCTAGGTGGTCTGCAGTATTTCCTACCAGGGCTGCGGAGCCGGCACTCAAATTTCAGGCTCCGGATCTGGCTCCAGGCATCTAAAGTTTTTGGCTCAAGCTCCGGCCCAAACATCTAAAAATTTTTGGCTCCGGCTCCAAAATGATTTTGTCCATTGAAAACTGAAAAACATTGTATTATTTGTGTAACTCACTTTTTTAAGCCTTTCCGACTATAATTTAAGGTACAACGATTCTTTCTTAAAACTTATTTCTCTTGCAGACGAGTTACATAAATCATATTTATTATCTATCTACATTACTTTAGCTCTGTTGGCAAAATACGCGTAGATCTGGCCAAGAAAGTTGGTAGCATCACATTCCACACTCTTAATCTCTTCTAGTGTTTCTTCTTGCACAGATACGCCAAAATTGTTTCCGTCTTCGATTTTGGGTAGTAGCAGAGTCACCTTCGTAAAAGCACAATAGTTTATAGCCCAAGGATGTAGTCCTAAAATTCTAGGAAGCTATGCTCGCCTCAAGCTGCACTAACAATTATAATTGTTAAGGCAGGGCTTCCCAACCTTGGGTACATGTGCCCCTACGGGTATATTTGCCTACCTGAAGGTGTACATTTTACGGTTAGCAATAGAAGGGAAAAGTATATTTATACATTATTTATTTCCAAATATACATATATCAGTGAATGCTGTTTTCAAATTCGTTAAATGCTTATTGTTAAATATATCTATAATTAGACATGATAAAATATTTGGGGAAAAGTCGAACTATGCCATAGAAAGCAATTTTAGGCGTACATGCTCATCTGTGGAAATGCTGAAGGGATACATGGTCAGAGGAAGGTTTGGGAACCCCTGTTTCAAGGAGTATACGGTTTGGTCGTTTGTATGTTCATGAATGGAGTCTTTCAAGCATTGAGGAGCAATATTATCACACACAAAAATTCGCTAATGCTTTTTTCAAAACTGAGATATTTTCCCAAATTTCTTTTTAGTAGAGTAGGCCTACTTGGATTCATTCGAAAAATTTAGTGGCGCTTCGAAATCTTGTTGGCACCCATTAATAAACATAGTCAGGATGAATGTGACTCCAAGTACACAACCACCGGTTAACGCGATAAATATAATCGATGGGCCTAGTGGAGATTTCACAAGTCTGAAGCAAACTTTTGCAAATAGTTATTTTGGTAAAGTACATTCGAAAAGCCCGCCCAAAATTTTCTGAAAAATCAGAAACAACTAGGCGTATGTTACGAGGAGGCGGTCCACCAGCAAAAAAGTAATTACGACATGGGCAAATGTGGGTAGATATTGAGAAAACTATGTTTCAAGCTTTGTAAACTGTTCAAAATCTATTCCAAATTTTGTAATTAAGGCAACATACTCGTCAATTGGATAAAGATACATTGAGAATAAGTTTTAATTATAAAGTTAGGATAATTTCTACAACAGAAATAGAAAATAGAGAATTATTGGACAAAAATACGATTCGGCAAAGTTTTTTTGCTTTGACAAACAAATGGAAATTAGGGCAGATATGTAGGAAGTCATACGTCGGATACCTGCACGTAAACTCGATACATTCCAAATTGCAAACGTAACGTGGCGTTGGTGGTTTCTAAAAAATGAAAACTGTTTCGCAAACAGCATAAGCAGCGCATGTCCATTACAGCGGTGAAACAAATGGAGAAGAATATATTTTTCATAGCCTCCAGCTACCTGTCAGTCGTAAAATATAGCCTGAAATATGTTGCATTCAGATGTATGACATTGTATACAGGGCCGGATTTAGAGAGCGCCGTCCCTAGGCCATCTTAGTTTTTGGGACCCCACGCAGGTGTGACCTATTTGGTCGCTTGTTTTAAAAGTGTTAAAGTATGCCCCTCTTAACAACTCTGCGCAATACGTTTCTCCAGTAATCTTGTTCATTTTCTATCTGGGCAGCCAAACTTTTATCAAGTCGCTCAGTTTGTCCAATGAACATACACAATGCGGAGATGCATTCTTTGTGTGTAGTGCTGCCTTCGTGCTCAGACAGATGATGGATATTTTTCCAGTCGTTGAATCCGATCGTTAATGATACAGGACAGGAGGAAAAAAGCTTATAAACACAGGAAAAATAACCCGGTCGACTCAGAATACATAAGTCACTTTTGCCTCACCCGCTCCCCATTGATAAGTGTCCTAAAAATTTTTTGATTTATTGAAGTATCTTGTCCTGCCATCATTGTTGGTCCTGTCCGAGATTCTAAAATTTAGTGAGCCTAGATCTTGTTCAAGCTTCTCTGCAAAGTACCTGCGTAGGTCTGCACTAATGTTTTTCCATTCGGCTGGATCCTCAGAAAATGAGGACAGCTCCCAAACAGCAAAATAATTTTATTCATGGTCCTCTACAGTTATTCCCTCCAGATTAGCGGCGTAAGGAAAATCTTTACCAACTCCAAGTTTCATACCGCTAACATTTGCTGTCTTCTGCTCTCTCTCCCTCATGTTTTTCCTTAATATTTACATCATGCTGGAACAGATCACTCTCCTCGCGACTCACATCAAGCATTGCGGAAGGACTTTTCTTTACTACGGACGGAGAATCGAGCTTACCACAAGCAAAAAATGCACTGATTTTGCAGTTTTTTTGCAAATTCAGTGCATTTCTTATTTCCTGTTATTTCTTTTACATTCTTTTCATGTAGTTGTAACCAGGGTTTTTTTAAGGCGAGTTCAAAATGGACCCATAAATTTCCTGTGCGGGCCCATAAAATTGGTACTTCCACATTAAACCTGGACAACCACGAAACGTTTTAGCTGAGTTGAATTGTTGCTTCAATTAACGTCCAAAACCGATTCGCCTCACACTAAGTGCTGTAGAGACAGTAGCCTCGTTTTCATCATAATCATCTCTGAAATCCCATGCAATCCAACCATTAATTTGACAGCTTTTACAAGACAAACAATTACGTTATGCAGTTTTTTTTAAGGAAAATATCAGGTACCCAGTACGAACCCGATTTTCTCTGGTTCTAGGGACCCGCTAACAATTTTCTCTGATTCCATGGACTTTTTTCTCTCTGATTCTGGGGCTTTTAGCAAGCCAAGTCTTTTCCACGGTGTCAAACGTTTTCACCAAGCCAAACCTTTTCCAGATTTTATACATTTACTTTCTAGTGTGGGTATTTTCAGAAGATAATGTCACAGCAAAAACGTAAAGCTAGCCATCCAAATATAAAGCAGTATTTTTGTAGTCAGCCTAAACAAACATTACTTGCTGTTAGCCAGCCAGAAAGAGCAAACGCCAGCAGCAGTAAATGCAAAGGTTTCATCGATTCTGTTGTGCAGGAAGTACAGCATTCAACTGTTAGAATCTCAAAAGCATCGTCAGCTTCAGCTAACAGTCAGTCATAAGCATCTATCAATCAGACTTTTTAATCATGGATTAAGCTGAAAGGTTTTGATGAATCCCCACAAATGAATGTGTTCACTCTGCATGCTGAATGATATGTTTGCTATGATCAAAGCATCTAGCAGTTACGACCGGCCTAGGAAAGAATGGTGATACTGTATTTACCTTTCGGAGCCTGCCAGGCCTCCACGCCCATACCGCCTGGATAATCATCTCAGCTCTGATTAACTCCAAAAAGCCAATAGCCTAGAAAAACTCAACGCATTTCACTATTTTATGCTATTTATCGGGATCGCATTTCAGATAACGTTAACACGGTAGCTGAGCGCGTATATCTGATTTATTGGGTTTTGAAAGAAGAGATAACGAATCGAAAAATAGCTTCGTTGCAAACCTTGATGGTCCGCATTGGCCATAATGATCGGCTTTTCGTCCTCCACCATAACAGTTCTGTGGCAGTAACCGAGTTTATTTTGCTGATCTTGGAACATTTGAGTAATCGCAATTTTTCTGATGTCAAGCAGAGCCGATGCTGGGCTAGTATGGTGGACGACACGAGACAACCGATATTGCTACAATGTGCCGTACATTCCACTTGCCACAACCTGGCTAGAGCAAGGATTTTCAACTCTGTGTCGTGTTAAAACCAAGCAATGCAACGAGCTGTTTGATGTAACTCTGAATGCTCTCATAAATGTTTCAGTGAACGGTCCAGAAAGTCTTCAATAGAGGGGCTTTGCGTTTGTGCAGCGGGGCTTGACATTCTGAAAATTGACAAAAACTCCACTGCTGAATAGTATTTCATATTTCAATTTGGGGGGCTGGGAGCTTTGTTTAGGGGCTAACCGCACCAAAGCCCCCATGGCGACGAGAATAGGTCCAGAGCAGCTCAATGAGGCCACGCTTGGGATTGCTCATGAAATTTGTGATTGAAATGGATAAAAGCAAATAATAAACGGAGAGTGACACAGCGAGCACTAAAGACCCTAGAAACTGCAGGTGACGAGTAAGAAACCGATGCTTCGTTGATGAACAACAGCTGTTTAATGAAGTTGAAAAATTTGTGTTGAAATTTTTGTAAATACAGTGGTAGTAGTTGTGCACTTTGACTGCCAATATTGTAATAAACAATACGTTTAGGAATTAATTGGTACGTTCTGCTAAAAATAGCGGCCTCAAAAAATTTCTTGGTGTTCCCTTAAACCAAACCTTAAAAAAAACCTGGTTGTAACCATTTACATACACACGGCCTGCACCTCTCTGGCGCCCAGCCATGTTCCTCAGTATCAAGCCTTCACACAGCACTTTCTTAGTTAATGATTAATTTTCCACTGACAAAAAGCTCGCAACAACGCAAGACCCCCAGACACTGCAGAAATCCGATGAAATGCAATATTGTCATTCTTATATTGCGGAACAAAGCAATATTATCATGTTGTTACTGTAGTGATAAGAGTCTAAACCGGTGTTTCTCAAACAGGTTTGGCGAAGAGTTTTCTGAGAGTGACCCAAATAAAAAAAATTTGAAAAATTTGGGCCGCTCTCAGAAAACTCTTCGCCCCCCTGGTGTCCCAAGGTGGCTGCGGGCCTGGTATATACGGGACGGACTTTGACCCAGCCTCCTACCGATTAGAATCAACATTGTTTCGTAATAATACTCCTGTTCCCTTATATCTTTTCCGCGTGAGAACTGCCCAGCAATCGCAAACACGATCTTTCGATAGCACAGTTCTGGACTTGCCTTTGGGCTGTGCAAAATTGATCTGTTTTTGTTACAAGTTGATTTTGTTAATGCTTGGTGGCAGTTTTGAAAGGAAAAGCAGTAGTGAAGATAGGAAGGCAATAAATATGTAAAACTTATAACTGACGCACGATTTTAGAAGTCTGCAAAGCGAAAAAACGGTTTCAAGTTTGCTACCAGTACGGTCCGTGAGTCCGCTCAGCCAGTGCTGCCACAGCCTTCTCGGCAAAAATCACTAGATTCACAAAAAAATTCACTAGATCTGAAAAAAAATCACTAGATTTAAAATTTTTGCGTCGAAATTCGCAGTCTTGCTTGAAATGATGTATTTATTTACTTTATTGCCCAAAAACCTTTACATCATTTGCAAGTTCGTTAAAATAGATCACGTTGAAGCCTGGAAAAGCTCACACTAACAATGATCTTCAAGCTTTTCTCAAGAGCTGAATATGACACCACTCGCGAGTATTTAGAGCAATCAACCTAACACGTAATTATTTATTTCCTCTGCAGTGTTCCTGCTAAGAAATGAAAACACTGTCATGGCCAATATTGCAGCAATTAACACTAAACAGCACGGAGGTGCAAACAATGAGAAACTCATATTAGAAACACTTGTTCGTTCTGTTGGTGCAAATCTTCCAGCAATAATTCACATAATCAGTTGTTTACAGATTAAAAAAAACTGAAAAGTTGAAAAGTTATTGAAACTTATTAATACGTGAAACTTATTAATACGCCACCCGTGACGTAACAGTAACGCACGACGAGTGTGCAGTAGGCCTGGTAGAAACGAAGTAAACGTAAAAGATAAACCCTAAACCTAACCTTCACCCTAACCGTAGCCCTAACCTAGTGCTAACCCTAACCTAAGCTAACCCTAAGCTCATGCTAACCTAGCCCAAACGTAATGCTAACCTAACCCTAAGCGAACGCTAACCTAGCCCAAACCTAAAGCTAACACTAACTCGTAAAGGTAATACATAAGCCTGAAAAAAAGTAAAGAAAGAAAAAGTAAAGTCAGCAAGGTGAGAGTCGAACCGAAAACCACTGGCATAGCATTCGCAACGCATAACCGCTACACTACGAGAATAAATCCTTTTGAATGACAAACTGACCCTTTTATTTGAATTGCGTCAGGCCAGGTGTATCCGTATTCACTTCCTGTATTTAACAATGAGCGTATAATCAATTATTTTTTAAAATAATAATCACTGATATATGTATAAATATTTGGAAATAAATAATATGCAAATACATTTTCTCATTTATTGCTAACCTTAAATGTACCCCTTTGGATAGGCAAATGTACCACTGGGGGTACATGTACCCCGGGTTGGGAACCCCTGATCTGAAGTATCCTCATTCTGATTTTCTAACCGAAATTGGGCACAAGCGTCTTATTTTTCCATTTAGCTGTTGATAAAACATCAAAAATAAAGCTGTTAAAACTAACAGGATCGCCTATGACCATGTTCTCTGGAAGAATCTTATCAGTATTTGGGCAACTTATGACTTTCCACTATGTCTATTCTCTCAGTAGGTAGATTCAATGCAGTCCAGCACACATGTACTGCATCGATCTGTCGTTGCACGATCTTATCACTGAAGCCTAACCAAACACAGGATTTCCTGTAGAATGAAGCAGCCGGCACTGGCACAAACGACCTCACACATTCAGAAACAATGAATCTGGCGACAGTACACAATATTAAGTGGATTTTTACAACTTTTTATGAACCAAACACTGGTCTGAATCTTGCACAAAAATCCGCCAATTTTTCAGCCAAAATATTTCGAAAATAGCCAAAAAATCCGCCACCCGCCAAATGAAAAAATAGTCACATTTGGCGGAAAAATAGCACATCTGGCAACACTGTCTTAGCGCAAAAAAACAGGAGCTTACTCCAGTAGCTCAAGGAAGTGTGATCTAACAACGCAATTCTGCAACACCTCACTCCGTTACCGCGGACAGCGCAGCGTAGCATTGAATCACTACGTGGTAGCACGACGCGCCTCTACAAACCATGGTTACTCAGCATTCAGCTCTAATGCAGAAACTTCAGCAAAATACCAACCATCTACAGCTTGATGGCATGATTAATTGGGTGTACACGGTCATGACAGTTTTTGCTCAGCGGTTCAATATTTGCAGTTCAAAATTTGAGAGGAGTACGCCACCTTTCGACCACCCCTGGTTACGCGTCTGGCAACTGCAGTGACTGATCGCCATATGGTTTTGTCTTGATCCTTTTGTTGCAAGTGCAAACCCGCAGATAGCTCACGCCGGACACGAAAAGACAAATTTGGCATGGTTAGCGAAATTTGCAACCAGCAGCAAAATGCGTAGCTTATTGGCTAGATCAGGGTCTCTGAACTACGGCCCGCGACGAAATTTTGTCATTGATGAAAATTTTTTATTTACAAAAATTTTTTTAATTGGTAGAATGTAGTATAACCAAAAACAATCACATTACGAAAGACGTCCGGCCCTCTACATTCTCTGTACTACCTTATTTGGCCCTTTCTTTTTGTCAACACTAGTTTTACGTATGTCAAACTCCTGTATTTTTCACATTCGTCAATACTATAATTTGGTAGGGGTGCATGCAATCATGCAGTTGCCCCGAGCATCACCGGACCTAATGTAGGTACGACAACAGATCTGACGTTTAGGAAAATATTAATTTTGACAAACGTCAAGTTGAATTGGATTTGGATCTGAAGGTAGTTATGTTGATCTTTTTTTATTTGTTTGGTGTTTAAATAAATGCTGACTACATGCCTGATTAAGGGGGCGGCAATGGGGGCAATTGCCCCTGGCCCTCCACTCCATGAGCGCCCCCGTGATAACATATATTTGTTTTAAATTTAAATAAAATATTCGTTTGAAAAATTGTGATTCAAAAGAGACACCAAAATACAAACTCTATATTCCGATGTTGCGCTGAGTACCATTATATGATTTCTCTGAAGCTTTGATTTTCTGCCAGTTTAGTAATCACTACTGAATATAAATATTTTCGGTTTTGTTCAATCCAAATATGTTTGAATTTTGCTAGTAACTTTTCCTAATAATCGTTCTGTTGGAATAGGTTTATCTACTCATGCATCACGCCTACTGCACAAACGTCAAGAAATCGATACTGTTTGCGTGCTTACGCAGCAAAGCCAGTTCTGCTGTGGTTGCTGTTTGGTATCAATGATTCCATATCTTCTTCTGCGGTCTGGAGGTAGCCACGGCCGAACTGTGACCGTTTGTTTCGTCATAAAGGGAAACGTATGGTGGGAACGTACTTTTCCTCCGATGGCCACTATTCTTGCGTTACATCCAGAGCGGGATTTACCAGTAGGCTATGCTCAAGCCTAGGGCCTCAAGATCCAAAGGGGCCTCCAGCAAACTGTGGTACGCATAGAGTCATTTGCAAACTGTGGTACGCATAGAGTCATTTGCAAACTGTGATACGCATAGAGTCAACCAGTAAACTGTGGTACGCATAGATTCAACCAGTATATGATCCGTTTGATAATTATTCGTCAAAATTTTATGCCTTAATTATTCGTGAAATTTAGTTTTTTTTCACCTATCGGCTATTCAGATTCCGTGTTGATAACGCCAGGGTCTTCCAGCGAGTTTCCATGTATCTCATGATCGTTGGTCAAGCCGCATGCGGACTGTTGTGTCGATATACTCAATGCACGTTAGCTGCGTCTTGTATTTGCTGAACCGTACCGATTGTTACGTGCGAATCAGGCGAAAGAATTTGTGACTGTACGTGTTTGAAATGCACCTGATCAAAGCTTAAGGTTGCACTGCAGAAGAGATATGTATACTACACATAAGAGCTATGTGTGCTACAGATAAGAGCTGTGTGTGCTACACCCTACAAATTGTGTAGCGCTAGCAGCATTTATCCTGCAATGAAAACATAGTTGCTTCTTCTGAACAATACTGTAGTTTTGTTAGCGTTTCTATTACGTCAAGCTCGTTTGATATTTTAAGATTGGATTTTGCCATTTAAACTTTCTTTAACAAAGTCATTCAGAAATCAGATTGCTATTGAATACTTGCGCAAGCTTGTACTTCTCCCATGCTAAGCAAATCAGAGAAGATCTTAATGAGCTTGAATAGCAAGCAAAAGTCGCTTGTCCAACTGGCAACCACAGAACTCTTACCCCAAGGAGACAAAAAGGGTAGCACCAAGAAAATGATAAAAGCGCGTTTGGGTCTGATGCCTTAGATTAGTGGTTCTTGCTTTATCCAACCACGTGGACCCTTATTTCTTAGCTTGATGGTTAAGTAACTGCTCAGGAGGAAGGTCTTTTTTAAGATTCAAAAGATTTAAAACGGAATTAAAGGGTCGCAGTGTTCCAAGAGAGGTTGCCCGCACTAAGCATTCGGTGCATTAAAAGTCACAAACTTAGGCAAACAAATTGTAATGAATTCCTAGATGATTTTGTTATGAAGAAGGCCAGGCAAAAACCTTTTTTAATTGTTTGCTGTGCTCTGTTCAGTCTTACTTGATTTGATGATTGTAGCATTTTGTACGTATTTCAATAATGACAGCATAAGGGAAGTTTAAAACACACCCGCCGCCACGGGAACATTGGTGGGCTCACTGAACACCTCCCAATTCAAAAATGAAGCACTGTAATCAGTGGAGATTTTATCAAATTTTCAGAATGTCAAGTCCCGTTGCGCAAATGTAAAGTCCCCTACAGTGAAGACTTTCTGGCGACGGTTCTGGTTTAAATCTCACAAACTTTCGCGCGAACGTCTCGTTGCGACTTGCGTACGATTCTTAGCTGTCTGAAAAAGCAACAAACACGCGAATCGTGCCAAGCAGTTGCAACCATTTGGGTGCGTTTTGCTTGACGTGTTTTGCTGGTGTGTGTGAGATTTTTACATCCGTAGTAACTGAGTCCACGTTGTGCTTCAACGACTTTATGCCGCCACACATATGTGCAGTGTGTTTGGTTTTTTTGAGCACAGATAAGAAAAAACAGACGTGCACTTATGAAAACGTAGGCCATGTCTTGTGTCAAATATTTAACAGTGACGTTTCCGGTTGGTTTGCCTACAAAAATTGATAATCCTGTTCCCGCCAGCCAAGTACGATTTCAACAATTCCGTTTCATTGAACGCTTTTGCGTCGAAGGCAGCAACAAGCGCAGTGATCGTGGGCAATCTAGTAATAATCAAGAATTTTTTACTGACCATACTTTTAGAGCGTCCACATCGTCATTTTCGGATTCGCTCAAACTGAATAGCACGTTTCCATTTGTTCCTCGTAACAGTGGGCGAGGGGGCCTCACAAGTGGATTAGCCTCAAGGGCGTACGCAAGAGGAGGGTTTTGGGGTTAAAACCCCCTTTTAAGCATGATATTTTACAAAACTTTATTACCTACGCAAAGGAGATTTATTGTTTTCGCACACTTTTTGCTTGTTAATTTGTCGCCTTAATGCAAATACCACGGAATAAATTTGCATGCAAATTTCAAGGAACATTGTAAATGGGCCAAAAAGTAATACTAGGTTTTGGTGGGAATTCGGGCTATCGTTTGTGCCCAGAAACCACCTCACCACTTTTGCAGACCCTCCATCCACTACGCATGTTTAAGATTGTGTTCCGCGGTAGTTCACTTATCCGAAACAATTGTCTTTATTTTGTC
>Ga0210059_1011054_pt1 | contig 13857 bp, 10 predicted proteins | sample Ectturendosymbi2_FD_188042 | JGI IMG/M metagenome (GOLD analysis project Ga0210059, IMG submission 188042) | Ecteinascidia turbinata endosymbiont from Florida, USA - Sample 2 (SPAdes) (version 2) | ecosystem: Host-associated > Tunicates > Ascidians > Unclassified | place: Key West, Florida... | reverse complement strand
GACAATGTCACTAGGGTTCAAGAGTCAGTCGGTCGGAGTCCGAGCAAATCTCTGCAACGAAGGAGCCAAGGAGCATGTACTCTAGGACTCTTCTTGACATATTATTTCTGATTTGAGGACAAACAGTTGCAGATTATAAAATGTTATCTTTTCACCTTCCAATAAATGTAATCATCATTGTGGTACCATTTAAAATCCTGGATTTGTGCCCAATCGCTTTGTTTCAACAATTGTGAAACACCCTGTATACAACTTTGTGCAAGAAAATGCTACTGTCAATATTAGTTTATAAATTGATATTTACTTGTGAAGTTTCATCAACACTTAAAAAGCCTTCAAAAAACTATACATGTTTTATTTTGAGGCGTTTCGGATTATTCTTAATCCATCTTCAGTCAAAAAATAAAGCAACACTTGGCAATGCTGGCAATTCAAAACCAAAAGACTCTGACGCAAGAAATAACAGTGTGATGCAAAAGACGTCAAAAGCAAAACCAAGACCACCAGCCCTGTCAAAATCGTTAAAAGTAAAAGTAGGACCAACAGCTATGGAGAAAGTTCTAAAACAAAACCGATGTAAGGTCGTAATCTATGAAAACAAGCCAAGACCAGCAGCAAGAGGCTGTTCACAGAACACTGCAAGTGAAGGATGCAAAAATTTTTACAAATAAGTGCTGCAAGCAGCATGATATGTCTACGACAACACCAACAACAATGCATGAAACATGTATCAACATAAGAACTGAGCATCAGCCAAATATTTGACATAACAATCTTACATATTGAAGAGGTATAATGGGGTGGTAAAATTGTCTACATTAATCTCAAGTTGCTGTTCTTGTATCAGAAGTGTCTCTTTAATTAATAATTTGCGGTAGTTAGAAGCAGAAGCTAAGACTTCAGGATTTTTAAAGTGCATGAAATGACCTGGATATGTGTATGAATGTTTGACTACATCGGTAGTTTGGTGTTTCGATTTCACAGGATTGTGTTCATCATCCAAGTGAAATTTCAAATTTATTTGAGTTTGTCCAATATATGAATGAACACATGAACATAATTGTAAAGTATTTTTCACAAAATGTTTGGGTTGTGACAATTTAGAACTATTTTTAGTGTCACCCAAAAAGCACTTGCAGACCCCTGGTCTCATGCATAATCGTTTGGTTTACCTGTGGCCCAAGAGTGTTTCTGCTTCATCTTACAGTAAAATCAAAGTGAACTATTTGCTGAAAGTTTTAGAGAAAAAACAGCTAAATGTTTGTGTTTGTACTTGCATTTTCCTCTGTAAAATAGTGTTTTTCCACTTATATAGTGTGTGGTTGAAGTGCAGCACCCTCTTCATAGAAGCCATGCAGCTTATGGAATGTCACATCTGAGATGAAGCTATCACCCCATTGCAGATTGAAAATTGTGAAAATCTTGTCAATGTTGGTTTGATATTGACATGCAATGTTTGCACAAAAGATAAGGCTTGATTGATTTAAATAGAGCAATAAAAATACAAAAAATCCAAGCAAAAAATCTATGTAATTTTATAGTTTTGTGTGACTTCCACGACATATTTAATTAGCATTTTAATCATGGGTGTCGGAGGGGGTGTCAGGGGGAGCCTTGCCCCCCCGGAATTTGAAATTTGACATTTTCTTATGAAATTTTACCAAAAAGAGGTTGTTATCTTAGTTTCAAGTGAGTGAAACAAATTTCATCACTTTTGGCTCCCCCTTGCAGAAATATTTTGGGCTACCCCTGGAAAAATCCCCTTGTCCCCCCTGGAAAAAATCCTTCCAACACCCATGATTCTAATAAGTTTTCAATTAATTGGTATAGATGGCAGAGAGTTCTTATGACAACACAAGTTAAAATCTATTAAACTTTTATCAATCATAGCTTCTGTGAGGTCACAATGGTATGTCAGCTAACTGCAAAAATGACATGTGGACTGAAATCACTAACCCTTGCAGACTCAGGAAGTAAGAACTGTTAGAATGTCATAATTTTGAAAGTGTAGAATGACATAAAGTAAAGGTTGAATCTGAATTCCATTAAAGATCTTGGCTGTAGACATACTAGCTACAGAACATAGTTTTTATTCAAAATAGCAGGTATATATTAGGTTTTCACCGTTTCATGCATGTAAGTTATACTTCAGCAGAAGCTGAACTAGTGAAAGCTGAACCTTACAATATATAGATTTAGCAATACACTCCGCACCAAAAGAGCTGGGAAGCTTGTATTTTTGTACAAGCTTCTTAACATGCCATGTGTGACAATTGTCAATGAATTTGCTAAATTAATTGATTGAGTATTGTCATTTCAACAAACATTTCATTGTGTACACCAGTACTGTGCTATAAACTAATTTGCATTATTGTATATTGCATGATGGCAAAGAAAGTTTGAATGAAAATTTAGCTGTTTCTAGTTGCTATACTTAAAGTTAACAAAGTACAAAAATGCTATACAGTATTAAATAAATTCTTTAAAACTAAAAATTTCAAAGATCAGGTGGCCACCTCCTACACATTACATAAAAAAATCATGAAAATAAAAAAATCTGATTTAAATCAAAAAATCCGATTTAATTGAAAAAATCTGAAAAAATCTGATTTCTGTGTTTAAAACAATAATGGTTTTTATCAACCCTGAATGTTGTACTTGCTCGATTCGACATTGGTCGCCGCTCCTTTGGATATATTTTAAAATTCGCACATACGTCATGGCAAACGTCAGTGATTGCGTTTGTTAGAAACCGAGCAGCGTTAATTTTTTGGGACAGGATGTTTTTCTGGTATTGTAAATCAATTGCTATAGAGTACATTGAAACAGGCCAAGCTTCTGCGACGTAACCAACCAAGTGCGACTGAAAGCAGAAATTAGTCGGTGCATGTTCCCTTGTTGTCAGTAGTTGCGACGTTGGCATATATTGTTGTATAATGCTCTATCGTGCCTTGTGCATTTACTTGAGGTTCTGTCGGGATTTTCTGGGATAAACAAAATGCGTAAAACTATTCAAAATGTACTTGTTGCGTGGCAACGGCGATGACAGTAATGGACTCCGAGCGGCACTTTCAAGTTCCAACCGAACAGCCCATGCAAGCGAGTAAAGTGTGCTGTACTTGACCACTAGCAAGGTAGTGAAACAAGGTTTCCTCCTGAGATATGCACCAACCCGCTGCTATACGGTGTAATGCACTTTTCAGAATCAAAAACAATCCACAACTGCTTCAAGTTTTGGAAATTTAATGTTCGGTAAAAAATTCACCACAATCCTAAAACTGCACTTAGTACAGGAGCGTCAAACAGAAGTTAATTTCTGCTTCTTTGCCCACATGACGGCAAAAAAGATACGCAGTGACTGGTTATGTGTTGTTGGCGGTTTGTTGCCACCTCGGATGGCGACAGTTCCAGCAATGCTTGGCGTGCATTCGAGGCGAAACAAAAATGCTCGTTTGGTAACAATACTCGCTGATTGTTGTGCATGCACCATTCTCAAAACCTAACTCCCTGATCACCGCTCGGATGCATTGAACCTCATCCCTCACTTTCCAGTTCCTAAAACTGGAGTGGGGAACCTATTTACGGTCACGGGCTTCATAAATTGTGGAATATCACTGGCGGACCGAAAAAATGATTAATTTAATCTTTAAATTCTTTCTGTATCTTCCTAAAGAAAATAAAGAGAGACAACAATTTCAAAGGGCAAGAGAGAGTTCTCAACACTTTCTTGGAGCTCCTGTTGACGCGATGTCGTGTTATATCTTGGGTAACGAAAATTCTGATGCGGGCCATAATGTCCACGCGGGCCGCAGGTTCCCATCCTGCAACCTGTGTTTTTTGGTCATAGACCGAAATGATTTGGAAATGGCCGAAAAAATTAAGTCATTTCGGTCAAAATGTTCAGCGACGTCCCAGCGAATAAAACATCCTGCAACATCAGCCATTCGGAACTGGTGCATCAGGACTGTGCAACATATTTGGTTTCGCTGTGCCTTTGATCAAACTTAACTCCCCCACGGTCATATATTTCTTATTTAAACAATTTTCCTCAACTATTCACTAAAATAAACTTCTCAGAGATTTCAAGCAATGTAGAACATAACACCACACTCTGGTCTTATCATAGTCTGTGCGATTGACAAGATAGTTAACCACTGCGCAAAGTAATACTCCACAACCGAAAGGACGATGAAATTTACAAAATGTACAAACATTCGGAAGGCAATAGGTATGCGTTCAAGTAAAGGTAGGGGGGGTCAGTAAACTAGTCAGCACGCTGGGGACAACCAAATCAGATCAAACCTGCACACAGGCCAATATGCTGGCAGTGTTACCTCTGACCACGGCCAGGGACATGCGCTGGTTGAGCAATGGCGCTCCCTGTCGCCACACACATCAACAAGATTCTTTGCAAGGCCATTCAAAAAAAGGTGGCCGACTTACCATTCACACCAGTAGTTTCGATTACTGTCCCCTGTCAAGCCGACAGGCTCTAAGCTAGAGGGGAGATTAATGCGGGTCAATAACCTTTTGAGGATGGAGTTGATGGCTGAGTGCCTTGGGAAGCGGCCAGCATTTTCAGTACAGGAGAGGCCATGGAGTCCCAGCTCATCAACCATTTTGCGCTTTCAGAAAGAATAGAATTTTTCTGAGCAAGGGAGAAATCCCTTGAGAGATGACGCGTATAAAATCTTATAATGTGGCTTGAGTATACTGTAGTAGTAGATAATACGTAACCAACGCATGACATAAACTAAAGAATGGAACGTCAAAACAAGAGAAATGGTAGGATGATTTTTTCTGCTTGTGGTTTTGAAAGTTAAATACTGTATAAATCTCTCGCGTTTCTTTCCGGCTTTATTTCAATTAAAATTGAAGAAGATGTCATTGACCCTTCACGGTGATTGCTGTTGGCACTGGTGCGGTGTTTGACCGTACCTGCATTTATTGCTGCATTTGCCCGGAGTCGGTGCGGATGATGATAGACTACTGCGCTAATGTGACCCAACCGCGTGTTGCTTGTACCGTTAGTCTGGCTGCTTCTGCCTTACGTTTACTGACATGTGTGCTTTTTGTTTCTAGTATGGGGAAAGTAACTTTTTTGGAGTCCGATAAATGTTACTCCTGTAATTTGCATCAATACGCCGTTTTATGACGTAACACCAAGCACACCCAAAGTTGCGCCCAATTTCTAAACGCACTGAAGGTAGCGACACCATGCGCCCGGACGTTCTGTGTCTTCGTGTTACAAAATCCGCAACCGTTTCCAAAATCCGAGCAAAACTGTCAATTAAGGAAAAATTGCTGAACTTTGCCTGAGCACCGATCGGTGCCTTTTTGTTTGGATCTGTTGCGGTTCCCGTCAAAGAGAACCGATGATAAGTTATCACACGCAAAAACTTTCGTCTTACTTCCGCGCTTAAATTCCTGTCTCTTGCGCTGCTAATTATCTGTTGTGGCTGAAGAAGAAACCACAAAAAGTGTCACAATGTGATTGGTCTGGTATGCTACCCGCATCATATGTATACTACCCGTATCATATGTATACTACCCGTATCATATATATACTACCCGCATCATATGTATTTGCTTCACATATTCCACTGTCGTGCCATAAAACCATCGGGAATTGACAAAACTCAAAAAGTAGAAAAATCTTATTCCTACTTGAAATGTTTTAAAACGATATTTCCGACGTTTGTTTACTACTTATTTCTTTTGTGGAGCTAAAAAACTGAAGAAGTCTCGGACATCTCTTCCTTATGGTAGTTGTAGTGACTTCGTAACACTTGTCACCTACTCTGTGATTAAGGCCCATTGTCGAGGTGGTTGAAACGGCGCTTTTGTGAACCCCGTTCGACCCAAAACTGACGAAAATTTAGATATCGCAAAAACGCAGCAAGTATTTACTCAAAAATTAAGAGTTGTAAGTCTTCTATGTTCTCAAAAACTTCATTTTGGTGCTAACGAAAATCTTGTGTATCAATAAACTGGCGAAGATGTATCCAAACGTGGAAATTTGTATGAAAATATTTTCAACATGTATCTTCACCACATCCGATACAAACCCGAAACCGACGCAAACTGGTGCATCGCCGGAAATGACAAAACTATGCTTTTGAATAAATGCTTCCGCTTTCGATCTTCCGCATTTGTTTTAACAAATTCTTTTGTTGCGTCACCAACCGGAGGACATTTATGTATGTGTTGTTTTTGGTGACATAATTGGCGGTAGACCGAAGCCTGAATTTTGCTTCTTGCTGAGGTGAACGCTCTTGCCCAAGGAGCGCTACGGCAATGCACCCAGTGGCCGTGGATCGAACACCCAGCCTTCTGAATGCAGAGGCGGACACTTTACCACTGAATTATTTCCGCCCACAAAAGTGTTCATGAACGTGATTTCCACATTCGCTCTCATAAAGACTGTTACGGTACTGAAATCCGACTGAAACTTGCACATTACAAAAAAATAGCAAAACTATTCCGAGGTGTAAATGTTATTTGTTTGTGTTCCCAACACTTAATTTCAAAACGATTTGTTTCTGTGCCCATCAACCCTTGAGAAGCTGCTTATTGCCTAAAAATAGCAGAAATATTTCAATGCCCGCCACTTTCACTTTCAACATGTTCGTTGCGGCCGACACGCGCAAAGACTTGCGCTGAGCAAAAACCGATGAAACTTCACGTTATTGCCAACGAAAAAATGTTAACTACGTCAGTTTTCGAAGGTGTGGGATGCAGCGAAATTTCAGGCGATATTTTGCCTAGACCAGTGGTTCTCAAACTTTTCTGCACGTTGACCCCCAATTAAAGTTTAAAGTATACGATTTTCTATAGACCCCGTGGCATAATCCAATAGTTGCTAATGCAAGGAAAGTAGGCTATGTGTCAAAACAAATTAAGGACTTTTTACTTGAAATGTATGATAAAATGATACACAATCCCAAAATATGCTTAGAACTTAGGGGCCATTCAGTGACCCCCATTCGACCCCGTGACTATTTATCGACCCTTTGGATGGTCCAATTGACCGCTGGGGGTCGATATCGACCACTTTGAGAACCACTGGCCTAGACTCTTGAGGCAGCGCTACATTTGAGTTGTTGTGTTTGCAGATTCTTCAAAGGAGATCGTGATTCCTGTTGCGGCAAACGAACAAGCATTGGGAGAAATTTTGAAATCGAATTTTGATAAGCACGAGTTGATTCTCCTGATCATCGACATGGTCGAAAAGCATTTCAAGGTCTTGATTGTTATTTTAGGTTGCACCTTCAGCATTTAGTTGGGACCAGTACATGATGGAATAAATGTGGCGCTGTGCTGATACATTTTAGTTCGGCCATGCGTCGTTTCCTGTTTGCTTGCGAAACTTACAATGTACTTTGACTTTAGCAACAACAAAACTGGCATGCAGTTCCCTTTCTTCCTCCCGTTTGTTGCGTCTTCATGAAAAACGATGCCGTGCCTTGAGTGACCTTGTTTGACGCTTCTTAAAGTGCATCCTGACCAAACGTTGGGTTGCTTTGATATGAGCATCACACACGGCGTGCGTTGCATTGGTTTGGCTGATATTCCAGACATCGTCGTTACAAATTTAATCAGTCATTGAACATTGCGCCAACGCAGACTCGCGTTTCAACATCAAGCAACTTCAAACATGCCAAGTATTTTGCAGCACTGCGTTGCTGATGTGGATTGCTGAAAATAACTTCGGGAAAACTGAAGTCATTCCTGGTTTCACATGGAATTATTTGGCATGTGTTTTTTGTGTTTGTTCCGCTTGAGCGCTTTTGCAAACGAGCGTTAGCTGCTATTTGCGCGGCAAAGCAAATGTGTTGAGTTCATTTACAGAGTCAAGGAATTGCTTTGCAGATGAAGTTGTCCAAAAATTACAAGGTATGCGAAGATCTCTTTAAAGGGGATTTCCCGGCTAATCCGAGATTGTTATTTGTGAAGAACCCAGGGTCAGAGTTATCGAAAGATTATCTGTTGAAAGTCGCTCAAGAATCAGCGACGAGTGTGTTGTCGTCACCGGAAAGTTTAATCAAAACTTTGGCGCAAGAGGAAAAAACAACACAAGAAATTTCTAAAGAAGAAAAAGATTTCGTTAAAGAATACGTTGAAAATTCCGTTCCCAAGCCTGACCAGCGGCTCATCGAAGAAATAGGTGATTTACCACAATTTCACTGGGTCAGTGGTTTCCAAAGTAGGGGTAAATCACCCCCCGGGGGTAATATGCGATTCTTCGGAAAGGTAAACCAGAACCAAAACTACAATGTTGTTCTGTACTATAAGCGATCAGTGCAAAAGAAATGTTCGACCTGGAATACGAGCAGAATTAAAAAAACAGGGTAATAAGACATAATCGCTACCTTGATTTGGGTTACAGCTCAAACAAGTTTGGGAACCACTGCACTTCACTACAATTTTGCGGTTAGACCACAATTCATAAGATTTCGCAGTTGTCGTACAAGCTAGTTGCAATGTCTGATAGAAATCGTTAAATCGGGAGTTCAAAGTCGCTTCATTCTTGAGCTGATGACTTGTTATTTTTCAACCTGCTTCGCAAAACTTTCATCGCTGATGTTTGTTGATGCAGAACCAGCAGTGATTGAACCTGACTACACTTTGGAGAAAGTGGCGGGAAAGTTCGCGCTGAAGATTTTTTTGTCGCAAATAGCTTCTACGTCTGGGTGCGATCTTCATATATCCAAAGTAAGAAAAGGGTTCAGAGTGGATTGTAATTTCCCTGGGGCATATAATCATGGCAAGTGGTTTGAACAACTTCCCAGCACCATCTTCAACATTCCGACTTACACTCCCATGCTCTGAAAGTGTCGGTTTTAATGATTTCTTTGGTTGGAATAAACGCTCAGCCATGTGAAACCTGGAGATCAGCCATGTGAAGGCGCAAAATGCTACAAGTAATATTTTCTTCAATGAATAAGGATATTGGGTGGATCCCCCCCTGGGGGTTTCCTGCGGGATGCAAAGGGTTTCAGCGAATGGGGGGTGCGGGTATTGTCAAATGTCTTGCTGGTGCGATGATTCCTGCCTACCCTTTAGCGCCCGTGCCGGTCACTTTTTTTGCCATGAATCGCCAGTCGCTGTAGCTAGAGAGCTGTTCAAAGTATTTACGGATTCGGCAAGTCTTCTAGTTTCGATTAAAAAATAATAATGTGATGTGGGTTTGGGGTTTTCTCTTGGTGACGTCACAATGAAGGCATGTTTTTGAATTCATGACCAACTTTATCTGGCCCTGGACGCCAATCCATGAGCCATTTTTTTGGCTAAATTTTTTTGGAAACTAGGCTATCATCCGCGTCTTCAGAACCCTTGATTGACCTTCTAGGATAACTGGAGCCAGAATTATGACTCAAAACCACCATTTTTCATAAATATCAAAAAATGGCAGGAAAAGCGTGAGTCGCCCACTAACGGCTAACTCGGCAACAGCTTATGCTGAAGATCTATTCAAACCCTCGAAAGACTCATGTAGTCTTGTAGTTTAGACTAAAAAACTTTTGAGATTTGGGGTTTTCGGTGGATGTTGTCAGGGTTGGGGTATGTTTTGCTTTTTAAACAATGGACCGATTTAGCGGATTTTGCAAAAAAATCATAAACACTTCCCACAGGATGTTGGGGGATTTCCCTAATTAATTTCCGGACGTTTGGCCAAAACTTTGGAACCAGAAATGCTACAAAATCGATTAATGGCTCTAAGGACTCGCATTACAGCCTAGAAGCCAAAAAAACTTTAGCCAGAAAATCGTCTCGTTTGGTCGACTCCCAGGGGATGATGACGTCATCAGAATGTAAACAAATATTCATAAACATCCGGCCATCATGTAAACATAAACGAAAAGCCCGAGATCGAAAACTGAAACGGATTTTTTTGTTGCAAAGTACAAGACTTTTCTCAACTTTAGAGGGTTTGAACAGCTCTTTAGCATCATCAGACGAGTTATGCCCTGGGGTGTAATATACCCCAGGCTAGCGTTTGTGGAAGTGCAATTTCTGCTACTTTTTATTTTGTGAGCCATAATTTTCGCTACAGAAATGCTAGAAAGTCAGTCAAGGTCTCTAAAGATCCAGATGATGATATTTTTTCCTGCGATCCAATTGTGAGATTTCCGTTCACTTTCCGCTGCCCAGCATATAAACAAATACCAAATGTAATCACTGCTGGAAAGCTTCATTATCAGTTTAATACAATGTGTCATATCACGGTGCTTTGCAAAGCTTCAGAACCTACAATTTAAATACACTGCCTCTCCGGCACTAAGACGAACAGAGTTATTGCTGCACGTCACTGCACTTGCCAGCCCGGCGCTGCGGCAACCACAGCTCCAGGTCGCAGTTCCACGTTGACTGTGCTTGATTGACAGGCCACAACACTTCCAGTACTTCGCTATGGCGACACCGGCGCTGCAAGTTTTCACAGCTCCAGGTTTTCGTCATTTGCAGTGCTTCGCATACAAAACCAAATCATATCTAATATTTAGCTTTGTGCGTAATTTTTTGGGGAGGACACGTCAACTCGTCTTGTTAATGCAAATTTAAATGTCAAAGTAAAACAATAAAGTGACCTTAAAACGAAATTTACCGTGAAAATAGGGGTTGCTGCAACTGCGTAGTGCCTACATACCAGTCGCCACCGGTGTGGGGTCCATAGTCACCGCGAACGTCATGGTTCTGGGATATATATCGTGGTATAAGCTGGTGATTCCGTTTGTAAGGGAATATCACAACAGCATGAATTTTTGGTATCTCTGGTGGCAGTGGACGGAATTTTCAGTCGAGTCAAGTTACCACCTGTGTTGTTTTGGCTCGAACGATGTGAAAATAAGCGCAGCAAGCTTAATGTTGTTTTGATGAACGAGAAGTTCAGGTTTCCGTCTCAAAACCCACTGCTTGCAGAGGCTTTGCCATTTCATGATCATCGACGACCCCTTAAATTTGGAGGAGTTTTTTATTTGAGAGTTATATTGAAGTGACCATGTTTCACGTTACTAAACAACAATAAGACGTACATAACTGGCGCTGTGTAGCACTTACACGTCAGTGGTGTGGAATGTACGCACTTGTGTGTCGACGCTGTAGTGGACAGAGCTGTGAGTGACGAAGTCCTCCTGAAGTGGAATTGGAGGAGGAGGCCGAGCACAGAATCACTTTTGTTGCAAAGCAAATGTTCATATGATGGGAGTAATGTTGTGGCTCGTTTTGAGTAGCTGCAGTTTTATGTTGTTATTAATCAAAAAATGTTTATGTAAAAATATGTAATAAATAAACACCCAAGCAACCTGCCCTCCTGTCTCATCCAATCAGATCCTCGCACGTCTGCAGCGTCCGCAAGGCCCATCGGTCTGTGACGTCACTGCGTCCCTGGCTGAGTCATAAACTCAGTTGACACTTGTGTCTCTCGCCACCTGTTGCTCACTGTGAGGCTTGGCTTCATTCCTTAATTGTTGATTACGTAGATCAGAAGAAATGTTTCGTGCATTCATTTCATTCGGGGTTTGAATATAACAGACTTCGGGTAATGCATCTTACTGCTTATTACATCCAAATCGCTTGAAATTGAACCTTTCCAGCGATTTGGATGGAATGGAATCGTAACTATTTACCATTATGAAAACTCCGGTTAACACACCCACTTCTGATTCTCCATGACAGGCAAACTGTTTTCACTGTAAACGAATAATGGCCTATTACGCATGCTTAATGCTGTGAAGGCAGATGTAGATGGCCATCTCAGATGTTCCCGCCTAAGCAAACCACTTTGCGCAGCTTTTTCATTGCTCAATAAATACAGTACAAAATGTCAAATGCATTATTTTTACCCCTTTGTAGTTGTTTAGTTGCAGTTTTAGGAAAATCGGTTATTACTGCACAACCAGCACTTAATTGACTGGACCGTGTTGGACGTATTAACCGGAGTCTACTGTACTTGGGTGTGAATGTGAAGGGTCTGTAAGATCGCGATGTTCCTGTGCAAAGCTTAAACATGGCTTGAATTTCGCGAGTTCTTTGAAGGTTGTCTTGCTGACACTATAATGGCAAACTGTTGGATGACGATTTACAAACCGAAAATGTTACACTTTCAGGATGAAGTTGACCTTCGAGTACCCGGGGTTTATTGCTTGAAGGTTGCGCTTCCGGAAGGTATCGATGATGAACTCGCTACAGCGAAGTTTAACAAAACTACAAAACATTTGACTGTAACAATGCCAATTGACTGAGGCTTGTTCCGTGCTCAAGAAGTTGTGACCTTCTCGCCACACAAAATATACTCGAGGCAGTTGCCACTGACGACGCATCGCATTGTTTGAACTGTGGTCCCCGAATTCAGGCCCAACCTGCCTCAAGCAAAAGTTCCTGATTCGTGGATGTCTTCACTGTGAAATGGTTTCGTGAGATATCTTCGTCCATCGATGGTTACATATCCATGTTATTGTTTGCTCTCCGAAACAACAGAATATGTGGTTCTGCAAATTCAAAAATGTTTTGTGAGTTTCTATGAAAAGCAAAAGCATTAACTCACTGTGCCCAGTTTTTACGTAGCAAGGTTCGTTCTCCCACTGTGTAAGTTACTGTTTGCAGCACTTTTTTTTATCAGAAACCAAATACAAGTCACTGGTGTGAACCTCCGATGCTGTCTGCAATGTACTGTATGCTGTAGTTGAGCATCGGTGCAGATGATTACGAATGAAATGGTCTGTTCCACGTCGCGAAGCAACTCAAAAGGTTCAAGTGAAACTTGGTGCTGAGAACTAACGGTTGCCTGGCAACACCTAACTTAACAAAAACATGATTTTTTCCAGGGTTGTTTGAACAAAATCCACTGAAACACAATTTTAAGCGACAGGGAGTGCAACAAAAAGTTTCGACATTATTTTTCGAGTTACTTGATGGGGTTACTTCCGATTGTTTTGAAGTTTGAAAAGCCAAAAAATGTTTTTGCAGCTCACGTTGGCGAGTGATCATCTTTCGTGTAATAATGTCGTGAAGTAGAAGATGCAAACCCCTCCCACATTCAATAGATTGTGTGCTTATATGCAAGCACCATGACAAAAATGTGATATTTTGGAATGCAAATTAAACAAATTTTATATGACAGAAAAGAAACCCTTTCCGACACTACAATTGTTACACTGCTACGAGGCAAACATTAAGCATGAGTTCTCACAAACCCACCCCCCTAGCATTGACAGCTCACTAGATTTTCAGCGCGTTACGGGGAAGTACACATCTGTTAGACAATGCCAGATAAAGGTAAAATGTGAAGTGGATTAATCCCACTGCTAAGTAGGTGTCGACTTATTCACTACTGAGTAATAGAACCAACCAGCACAGTTGGCGTTCCTACCTGGGCCGTGACTCATGTAGTGTTCCCAACCAATGGACTGCTGGACGCCGAGGTTCCTCCATTCGCTCTCAGACAGTAAATGATCAGCTGGTATCATCCTGGCCAGGGCGGGGGGGAGAAACACGTGCCTGAATGGAGTACAGCAGTGAGGTACACCCCTTCGCAACAATCAATATTCTGTGTCACTGCCAGCGGACCTACAACCACTTCCAAACAAAAACACCCTGTCATTTTGTGACCCAATCCATAGAAATAACATCACATGTTGCGCACTTTCAATTGTAAAAACAGAAAATCAGGAGAAAATATCTTTAATGAACTGCCAAAGCAAAATAAGTGAAAACTAACTTCATAATTTTGGAGCATAAAACTGGGATAGACTTAACAGTTTCATCAACACTAAAAAAGCCTTCAAAAAACTATACATGTTTTATTTCGAGACGTTTCGGATTATTCTTAATCCATCTTCAGTCAGAAAATAAAGCAAC
>Ga0210059_1011052_pt1 | contig 13862 bp, 7 predicted proteins | sample Ectturendosymbi2_FD_188042 | JGI IMG/M metagenome (GOLD analysis project Ga0210059, IMG submission 188042) | Ecteinascidia turbinata endosymbiont from Florida, USA - Sample 2 (SPAdes) (version 2) | ecosystem: Host-associated > Tunicates > Ascidians > Unclassified | place: Key West, Florida... | reverse complement strand
CGAACGAGTGAGTCAATTAAATGACATAGGAAGTGGTCGCATGGGCTCAGACTATGTTGCAGCGAAAAAGATGCTGAGATGGAGATTGTACTTGAATGCTGAACGCTGAAATCAATGCAGTAAGGTGTCCTCGGTGGGAAATCGGGCCAAGAAAGACGACAAGCTCAGCGCACAGCTGGACGAGCACTCGCCCGCGAGTAGGCACGTGGAAAGCGAAGAGAGATCGAAAATCAAACTTCGAGCCGTGCGGCAGAGAATGAACGGCCTTTCCATCAGGCCAAATAGGTAAGAGTGAGATGACACTTTGAAGTGAAGCATCCGCGCGCGGTCGAGGAGAAATTGCAGTAAAGAATTCAGCGACAACACGTAGAAAGTGTGGTTGGTCTTATGTCAAACGACACGCTCAACAGTGTAGGAGCATCTGTGCCGTTGACAGCGGAAAGGATGCGATCGAAAACGTCATTGAAAAAGCTCGTTAGAAGTGCCGTGCAGAGCAGTTGACTGCGAAAAGGCACTATGGAAAAGAGATTGTGACGCCGGATCTGTTTGTCTAGAATTCGGAAAGGCGGTGCGGTGGATGGGTACACTTCAGTTTGGCAAACACGCACGTTAGGTCACTGCGCAGAAAACCACATTTAACTTTATTTTTCTGCCAGACGGTCATTTCTTACTGTTCGCAGTTGTTCTCCAGCTGATTCTCACCCTCTCTCATCATTTGAACATGTGTGAACCGACGCTGAATAACGTTCTGGCATTGAAAAAATCCAAAATATTTTTAACAATTACAAATTTTCTGCTGCATCGTACGGTCCGTTGCTGTCGCACCGCTCAATTGTTGTCGTAGCAAACGTGTTGCTTGTGTTTTCAAACATTTTTTGTTGGTTCAGCTTCAAACGGCTACACAAAGGTGAAGCTAAAAATGCTGCACGTCGCCACAGGCCACATACATTAACAAATACTCGCGCGTTTCTCTCATAAAGCTATCCTAGTTCAACCAAGTCAAACTGTTCTTGCTGGTAAGTAAATAGTTTGGAATAAGCTCTTTGCGCACTTATACATGCAAGCGATTTTTTCGGTATCGTCTGACAAAGTTGCTCCATTCAAAAGCAATTATTTTTACCAAAAGTGCACAATATTTTTAAAATTATGCAACAACTTTTCAAAGTTCCGGGATAGAAAGAACATAGATATGGGACTTGCTGCTGATCGCTGTCAGAATAACAATGAAAACTGTTCGTGAGACTTGGCATTATCACGAAACCACATCTATGGCGGTAACAAGAAATGAGCAATATACAACTTTATTCGTCTATCTTTAGAATTGGTTAAAATTTTTTAGTAATCAGCGTTTGTTTGTTAATTCCAAACACGTGCGATAAGCGCATTAAACACTTGGTTTGAAAGCTGCTGACAATATGTCGGACGGAGGCAAAGATGTCGAAAAAGATGCGGCCCAAAGTATTGAAATGGATAATTTGAAGGACGAGTCAAAAAAGACAGATGAAACGAATCAAGGAGAAAACTCTGTCAATCAAGTTGAGGACTCGAAAGATGTGAAAGATACCGATCCTGAAAAAATTGAGGAAAAAACAGAAGATAAATCCAAAAAAGACGAAAAGTCTGATGAGGAAGAGAATCAGGAAGAAGATGAAGAAGAAGAGGAAGAAGAAGAGGAAGAAGAAGAGGAAGAAGAAGAAGAAGAGGAGGAACAAGATGACGACGATGATGGCGACGATCATTCATCGGACAAATTGACAAAAGAAACTTCTGCTCAAAAGGAGGATAAAGATCAAAAAGGTTTGGAAAAACTACTAGCAAATTTTTTCTTTTGGATAATATTAAAACATGTTCATTTGTATTCTGAGACATTTCGCATTGCCCTCAATCCGTTGCAACCTAAGAGCGCAATCCGAAACCTCTCACAATGAACATGAATATTCTAGAAAAGCTTTGATAGTGTTGATGAAGCCTATCAGACTATCTCAGTTTTATGCTCTGATCTTTAACCTTGTTTTTGTAAACACTGTAAAGCTTAGTATCTCTATTAAAATTTAACGAAAAAAGTAGAATGAATAGGAGATTATGTAGTTCAGATAACTTATAAAATTGTTCGAGATATTTGCTTGCGATCTTATCAGTTTACAGATATTTGTACAATATTATTTGAGTTAGGTCCTTTGAAAGTGATTGCACATGCATTAAATCAAACGAGTTGAAAGAAAAAGCTTGAGAACTAATTCCAAGGATAAAAACCTCAGCATAAAAGACTGTATGACCAAATCCTGAGCTAACATTTTTATAAAACCCACATACTTTGGAGGGTGGACATATTCTGTGTCACAGTTCTAAATGAGAATAGCTGCAAAAATAGCGACGTATTTTCAGCGGATTATGTTTTGAAAGTGGGAAATAGTCGAAGTTCTTGCAATAAGTTGCAAAAACTCTGAGAGCAGGCTGTTGCTCATTTGCATGTTGCTACAGTACAAAATGTACCAAAAGCGTTAGATGTTTGACACATATTGTTGGACATTGGAGCCGGGTAAGTAAAAAAATATTTCAAGTAATAAGGATTAAAAAGATTCATAAAAATAAACTTTTCACTTGACTTTGAAAACGAAAAAAAACTCAATATTACGTACTAATTGCATTGATTAACAAAAAAGAAACATATCGAAAGTCGTCGCAACACACTGTCTCAACATCAGTTTTACCTTTACAAAAATATTGTGACATGAGCAAAATCCTGCCACATTACCACTAACAACAAATGATGCATCTATGCTATTTGCGTGGCTAGGAGCCCATCGAGAACAAGCAAATGCTGTCTGGGCCGGCAGTTTCTTTTTGTGTGACGACAAGCATTGTGGTAACGAAGATGCTGGGGGTTATCGAGAGGAGCAAGGTAGGCGATGCCCTGGGCGCCGAGTTTTAGAGAGGACTGAATGTCAAAATATTTTGGCACCTTGGCAAGAGTTGTTAAAAATTTAAGAATTTTTTTTCTCTTCACTTTAATTTCAAGAGTAAAAATCGGAAAAGCAGTGATGTCTCCCAAAAGTCTCACGAAAACGTTTTCCCGCAGTCCTATCTTTATTCTTCACACTTTGCAAACACGGGCACCAAGGTCCTTTCTGCCCCAGGCACGACTTTATCTCGGAGCGTCACTGTTTGTAACAGTTCCTTTTTTGACGTGAGCGTTCTCGGGTTACTCGTTTGCCGTGAGAAAAGTAGATAATGTCGATTTTACGGGCTAGTCATGTGGCGAAACTTGCCAGCAAGCAAAGATTTCACAACGTTGTACTTGGTTCGAAGCAAAGTAGGAGGCCTGCCTGTCAACAATTCTGACTAATAGCATGAAGTTTTTGCTGGCATGCGGGGAAAACCAGCCGTTCGCAACGAACGTGATATTTCGAATTTCGCTTTCATCGAGCGAGCGCATGCATTCCGCATAAGCGGAACCGGCAACGGGCGTGCCTTGGCGTCAGCATTTAGGTTGCGGCAACACAAAGCCACGAAATATAATCCTGGGTTTGTATGGCAGCAACTTGCCAATGGCATGCCGGGCCCGGTATCCGTCATAATTTATTTTTAGAAAACATCTTACCTTGTCATTTGCAGGGAGGGAGCAATATAAAACCTTGTCACTCTAGTAGTAAAATGACCAACAGAAACTCGCTGTCGCGGCGCCTACCCGCTCTTGTTGATTACATCGCGCAGTGTCGGTTGTGACCATTTCCAGCTTTACACAAAAACAATTGTTTTTACTTGTAATTGAAACAATCGGTCTTGTCCTTCAGACACGGACGGAGCAGCAGTTGTCCAGGAAAAGGAAGACGGCAATGCAGGTAGCCAGAACGTGCTAGTGGATGGCGGTGACGTGGAAGGTGAGGTGTTAAGCAAGATCGCCACTTGTAAAGTTTAATTGCTGTTGTAAAAGTATTTTTTTGTTCTTCACTTGCTTAAAAACTGTTTTGCTTTGCCTAAATGCTATGGCTGCTAAAAACCAACAAGTTTTTCTTGAATTTTGTTATTTCGCAAAAAGACAAGCAGCGAAACTTGTTATAGTGCGAAAAATTTAGTGGCAGTGAAGTCTGACGAAGCTTACGTATCGGCAACTTAAACAGTAATCTCCAGCGTCGCGTTCTTGATTTCTGCATCGTACCACCTGAAGCACAAAGGTTGTGGTGCGAACCCTTAATGCAACTTACCAGCGCTTACTTGTTTAACAACGATGTGGCGGTATCGACGTGTAGCTCTAATTAAAAAAACAACCACGTTTTTGTGCTTCTGAGCAGAATCGTCGTTAAACTGGTCACAATGTTTCGTCTGAAGACTATACCTAAGTGGAACATATTCATATTTGAATAGCTGGTTTGCACACCCTAAGATTACAGGAGAGTCTGGCAAAAGCTGCTGAATGCAGCTTTTTGCTTAGTTAACACCGGTGTCACTTGGGCCGGTGTAGAAATGTTTTCAAATCAGGGAGATTAAAAAGTACATGTGATTGGCTGCTTTTTATGATGCAACTCATGTTACCTTGGAACTTTTGCACTTGCTCAAACCACTGGTTGATGCAGCATTTATCATAAGAATAAATGAAACCAACGCGACAAATAGGTAGCTAAGCCGACCGCATCAGGGTATCAGTGACATGCAAATATGCTTCGAATCTAGCAAAAAGAGTAAGTGCGTATTGTTCGACTCCAGGCGTCGCTTCGAGTTACGAAAACACAACCTTAACTGAATGGTTACATGCTGTTTACATATGCACAGTGGCGTAAGCGTAAGTGACGGGGGAAAGAGGGGTGATCTCCCCCCTGGCAAGCTAAATGTAAAATGCGGATCCCCACATAACTTATATTTCGGTCTCAGTATGCTTTTGATTTTCAGTAGGTTGTTGTTTTTTTGTTTTTTTTCGGAGTATTTTTCATTGTTTTAGAGTTTTAGTATGGCCATCCACATCCGGATTCAACATTGTTTCTCAAGTGTTTTCCTAGTGTTAGCTAGTGGACCCCTACAGCGGCCAGTGGGCCCCTTTCAGCTAAATTTTCACCTCTTGACTCATACCTCTAGTTACACCACTGCATATGCAATACATGAAATTTTCAATTCATACCTTGCATTAAAAGACTGTTGTACTGAACTGGGACGGATCCAGGGGCGGCGATTGGGATCGTCCCCCCTAAATCCTACAAAAGTAACTTTATTCACCATGATTTTGCACAATTCGGAAAACAGCAATCGCGATATAAGGCCATTTTCCATCCACTGTTTTGTCAAAGCAGTGTTGTGAAATATACTTCATCTCTTTTGCAGTAATGAGCCCGTAATGAGACTGGACTACCCAATATTACTGAAATCGTACCCACTAACCTCACTGGCTAGATCCGCCTCTGGTACTGAGCGGTCCAAGTGTGGTCACTGAATTTCCGTCAAAATATGACAGCAGAATAGATGTATTGTACGTCAAAGTGGGAATCGTTAATGAGCGTGCAAACGCGCTTCAGTGTTTTTGTCATTCCAGTGGATGAGCCAATTGTGTCTACAAATGCATTAGTCAAGGCGGATCCGATTGTCATTTAGAGATGGCAGATTTTCAAACCTTTCATTCAATGGATCTTGCAACGAGAGCGTTTGTATTTTTTCCCACGAAGACTTCAACATACAATTTTGCAATAAATATTGTACAATCATTTGTGACTATACAATCACCACGCTCAAATTAACACAAAAAAGCAAACCGAAGGTTCGTCAGGGCCTTGCAAGCGCTGTGCGCTTTGTGGTTGCCGTGGAAAATACAGCAAACCCATGATCTGAAGTGTATCACATATCCAGCCAAAAAAAAAAACTTTCCAGCTGAAACAAAACCTGAAATGTGCAAACTATGGTAATTATGTGGCGACGTGTGCGATATGCAGTCAACGTTGTGTTGAGCGGGTACGCGACTTTTCGGTCTGGCCGATTCGGTCTGGGCCGTTTCGATCTGGGGACTTTTCGGTCAGACTATGAAATCTTGCAGAAATCTTACATGTTTACTTTTTAATGCAAACATACTTAAATCAACGAGAAGTTTTATTTTAAAAAACTACAAACATGATCCAACATCCAACTGTTAATCAGCATCAACGTATGATTTTCATTATAGTCAGCAAGCAAATGAAATAATTATCGACATTTTGCAATCAAATACAACTTCTTCAAAGTCATAATTACAATTCAGATTTAATAGCAATCATGACTCTTCAAAGGGAGTTGGTATAGCACCAGCTAGCGTGACGTTTCAACTGCCTATAATGATCTAAATAAACAAATGTGATACCGTAAGTTGTTTCTGTACAGAAATGTCGTGACCGAAATGTCCCCACCCAGGCCGAAACGGCCAGACCGAAATGCCCGCACCCGAAACGGCCCAGGCCGAAACGGCTCAGACTGAAACGGCTCAAACCGAAACGTCCAGACCGAATCGGCCAGACCGAAAAGTCCTGTTCCGATGTTGACCAAACAGTAAACAAATTTTCCGAGAGATGGACCGCACACCGAGGTGCTTGGGACAAACCAGATATGAAATGTGACAGAGATCAAATGCCCGTATTGCGGTACTGCACGGAGCATCATAGCATTCTTAATAAAACACCTGTGTGTGATTCTTACACTGTAAAGGTTTGTAGGACAAACCAGCTGTGACTCTAGATTCATGTGAAGGTAAATTATTTAATAAACTAAACGCCCAGCTTGCCGTTCAAAGCATGATCCCCCTCGTGTAAAATAATTCTTGTTTCCCTTATTTGTTAATTTACGGTGATTAAATGAACATTTTTTGTCATTCCGCTACACCAAATTCTTTGATTCCCTTCCTTACCACGCATCTACATTTTTGCCGACTTTTGTGTCTCCCATCTGCAAGGAATACCATTGAAAGGACCCTCCCTTGAGTACGTCAGTCAACCTTAACGACTTTCTGCTTGTGCGTTGCACTGCCGCTATGGTCACAGTCGTTTTGCTCGTGTAGCTGTGCATTCGTTTCTCGGTAACTGCTGTCACTCGTCAGACAGTTTTCAGCTTTAGTGAAACCAGTCGTCTGAGAACGGGTGATTTTGCAGTTGCGGTTTGTCCCAGCTTCTGTTTCGATTTATTTTCATTCTAGAATTTGCTTGCTTTCTTTACTCTTGTTTCATTTTTCCAGCATTTTACTCGTGAGTTTTTGCTTACAGATTTCGGGAGCGAGTACACGTACGTTTACGTAAAACCGACTTCCAATTAAAATTTCGCTGATTGATTCAACTGCAGCACCTTTGCGGAAACTAATTACTTGAAGCTTGTATTTAGTGATTAACAAAACCAAATATGGTGAAAGTTTGAACTGGCCCGACCTGGAGTTTAAATGAAACTGGAACAACCTGCAACTTACTAAATTCCACGGGTTAATTTAGCACCCATTTCGTTACTTTTCTAACGGTAAATTAATTGATTATAGGTGCAATTTTCTATATCTCTTACAGTGCAAAATTTATTAGCTATGAGTCATCCATTAGGAATAATTGCTTTATGCTGCAGCTGGAAACCAAGTAACTTTCGGACACAGCAGCAGAATCAGCGAAATTTGGAGCCGATATAAGATGGAAATCGTGATCGCGGCAATAATAATAATCTTGATTGTGGTCATTTGTGTCTTGATTGGAACGTTGGCGGGTAAGAAAATATGTAAAATTTTTGAGCTAATAGAAAAAAACATGCATTAGAAGCACACACATCATATGTGCTTTGCGAAGGTCGTAATTTGTACTCAAATGAAAACTACTGACAGCTCTGAGCCCGCAGTAATTTGGCTCAAATAGATTTTCCAAGTACAGTAATTTAGATATTTAGTCACTGTTTTAATGGTTGGCTGCGGACTATAACAATGTTTGTTTTATGGGGTCTTCGACAACAGTTACAAACACGACACCAGCATCTACTGCTGCATCGCAATCAACGACCACGAAGCCCACCAAGAAACCGATGTCAACGATGAAAACGTCAGCAAAGCCGACAACTTCCCTAACGACGCCAATGGGCACCACAATGGGTACCACAATGACCGCTTCATCAACACCGAGTGTAGCTACAGCGGCTTCAACTATGTCTCCCTCCACCATGCCAACACCGGCGTCTGCATCCACTCAACCGCCTATAACCCCACAGGCTACTCAGCAATCCTCACAAGCGTCCAATGAAACTTTCACTATGAACCAAAGCACTGCTTCTGCCTACGGTAATATGACTACTGGAGTAAAACAGGTAACAACAGGATCAAATTTCGGAATAATCGCGGATTTTAACACTACAGTTCCCTAACTCAGTACAGCAAACCCGTTGAGCTTGGATGTTGCGTTTATTGCCTCTTGATCCCTGTCTAGACCACCTTGGTCATATACCAGGAGACAGGAAACAATGACAGTGTAATCATCAACTTGATTATACGAAGTCTCGCATTTCGTGTGTCGTGCTCCGACAATTTTCAAAACTTAGACACAAGGGTGGTAACATCACAGGTATTTACTTTTTCAGCATAAATGCAGTTTTACTATGCTCAGCGTTCAATGTAATGCACGACGCCATCTGTGAAAGCGAAAAGACTTTATATATTTTTCGAAAAACTCTTTCACAGCAATAATGTGCTCTAACAAATTATTTTCATCACGACACCATTTCTTTGTTTTACTTAAACAATTTTTGGATGGCAGTCCTATTGTTACCAAATTGCGACAGAAAGTAATATAGTCCATAAACCTTACGCAACTTCGTTCAAAACTGGAGAAGAAAATCGATCACAAAGGTCTGTTGCTAACAAGTGTCACATCAGCAGTAAAGTTAAAATACAACGCTGCTCTGCGAAAGTATTGAAACACATATTGTTTGCAACTTGCGATTTTCTTTGATGCGTCTTAAATCACAGCCAGTTCATGTTTTCGTGATAATGCATCTTGAAATTTCATCTTTTTAAGCTTTGTTTAACATTCATTTTGTTGTACAGGGTTAATTTCACTAATAGGCTATTTAATCGTATGTAAAAATATTCCAGTTTTCCAGCAAAGAAAATTGTGCAAAACACTCTATAGCGTTTCTGTCGTGATCTCCTTCTGCCCTAAACAATCAAACGCTGTTGCTAAAGGTGATTTTTTGTAAACATTAACCATCAGTACAACAGGCCTGAAAGACAAGTGAGAACGCAAATACGTGGCTTGAAGTTTCCAGATGTCGCGCCTTTAATGATCTTCTAGAGTGCAGTTGAAGGGGTCGAAAGCGCGAACTTAGAAGTCTCGTTTAACGAACTCTTGAACCATGGCTTACTGTACTTTAGCTCACGACCGTTCCATCCAGAGCTTCTCGAAAGTTTCATTCAGCCCTGAACTGCTGCTACCTGATTGTATATGTACTTTTTTCGTTGCGCTTCTTGTATGTGGCAACTTGCCATTCCATTAATTTTGTGTAGTGATGATTTGTGAGAAAGAAATGTGCAGCGCCCACTGCCCCAGAGTCATTTGCATTATGTTGGTTCCAGTAAACAAACAAAACCAGACACAGAGATTCATGCAAGACTTTAAAGTGATAAAGTAACGGCGGAGAAACGGGTTTGCACCGGAATCTTTCTAAAATCCTTGGACAAAACCGAGAGTTTCTGAGTGCCGCTTATACAGAAAATGATGCGAAACAAACAAAACAAGCATTTTTTCAGGTTCGCCCACCGCAATTCAACGAATACTGTCTGAAAAATTTGCGACTACATCCTTGAACTTTCGGCCTAAACTTCCTCAAGATTTTTTTGCACTGAATCCCGGGGTGTATGGCTAAAGCTATATAAAAGCTTACCTGATCTGATCAAAATTCATTCTGGCAAAACTGCTCCAACATTGTTCTTAGAACTGTAAATGTACCGCTCAATATATGTTCAGCATGGTGCATTATTACTGGTGCTGGGGAAAAAAAAGAGCTGTCCTGGGGTTACAATTTTTAGCCAAAAAATTGCTGCCGCGACTTATTCACCGGCAAAGTTAGTAAATCCATTCCATTGATATGTTAAATTGTGACTGTCGCATTTTTTGAGATAAAGTGTATTAATAACACAATTTTTGAAAAATGGGTGAATATAAAATACAGTAGCAACTTGTTTTTTGGAAGAATAATCCACTTTTTTGAAAAAAAAAGAGTAATGTTAAACAGGGGCGTAACGAGGTCAGATGGCGCACTGGGCAAGAAACAAGTTTGACGCCCCCATATTCGAACCTAAGGTCTTCGGAAGCAAATGTATTGTATTGAAGGAGGTGCCGATACTTGGACATTGTTGGGATTTTCGGTGCCCCCGCAGTGCTTCGGCGCCCGAGGAATTGTTCCCTCCTCATTACGCCCCTGATGTTAACGTTTGTTTCGAAAACAGCGAAACATCAACAAAATGAACCCCTTTCCCACACAATAACAAGTCACTTTTATAAAAGCGTGGTAATAACCTAATGACGTCTCAGATCCGAAAATGTGGTAAAGTCGCAGCACACGGTAGTTTTTGTTCAGTCTGTGGCGCAAACGTTCTTTTAGTCTTTTGCGAGACCGACAGATAAACCATGACGTCAGTTTTGTTCGCTGAAATTTTGAAAGAGCTCGTGATGGATTTAAACCTGAAAACCGTTTTAGAGTTGGCGAGGTGCCGATACACTAGCACCTGTTTGCTTGAAAAGTAGCTTGTACTAAGCTTTTTTATGGCATGGAATCCTTTCATGATGCTTGAAGTGTTTGCTTCGTCCTTTTTTGTAAAAATATATGCTACTTTGAGACCACTGAATCAGCATTAATAATTTTGTATGCCTTTGACTGTGTTTGATTGCTGTAAGCATTTTTGTGAGCGTAATGAGTTGTGGTAATGCTGTGAATCGCGCATTTACAGTTGTCGTATGAACGTTGGTGTAGAGACCTTTATGCGATCGAACAAATGAATGCTGCCCTGGTTTTAAAAGTTTTCTGCATGAGTGACCGTATGTTGTTCTTTAACACGTTTGCAAACGTCAAGTCATGTGGACGTCTTATTCTGGTGTCAGTACCTTCGTTAACCCAGTATTCGTTTCAAAGCCTTCTGTTTGACCAGAAGCGTGTTTCAATACTTGCCGTTCTTCCAACCCAGCGCGTCAACGGTCTGAAACTAGTAGCGTAGCTCGCCCAAAAATTTTTGGGGGCCAAAAAATTTGGGGGAACAGAAAGCTTGATTTTAGGCGAATAACGCTATTTTGTTTGGGATACCGCTTCTCAAAGCTCAAAATGACTCCGTGTTCTAAAAATTTGGAGGACCGTGGCCGCCCAGGTCCCCCCTGGCTACGACTATGTCTGAAACGCTTTGTTTTTGTTGGCGTATATACGTGTGATTTGTATACCTAATAAAACTGAAAATGGTATGGAAGTTTTGACTCCATCGATGGGCTACAGTTTAAAATACCACCTTTTATTCCAGCTCGGAAAAAAGGGGAAAAAACACATCGAGTGTTTACGCGGAGACAAAAGCTGCAAATTAACATGGTTCTATCAACTTTCAAAAATCAGTGATTTTCATAAAAATTTCGGTTGACTACATTATAGGTCATCTATTCTTATAACGTGGTTTAAATAACTTTTTCGATGCGCTTTTATATTTTCTAACAGACAAATTCTGACTTTGGCAACTTCTAGTTCTAAATAAAAATTTTATTAACAAGACAAAAGTCATGGTAATGTCAAAGCAGTCACCAGATGAATTATTATCAATTTCCATAACAGCCAGCAATATTAAGATTGAACAAGTTCAGCACTTTTATTGTTCAGGTTCCTGACTCACTTCAAATGCTAGGTGTGGAAAAGAAATAGAACGGCATAAATCTGTAGAAATCAAGTTTCAACAGCATGAAAACTTTTCAGAAACCGCAAGCTTTCCACTCAAATAAAAGCAAGACTTTTGCAATGATTCGTGTAGTCAGTTCTCATGTATGATTGTAAATTTTTGGGCCATGCTATACGCAAAGGAGAGCTTGAAGATCTTCCTCTCAGTGGTAGAATCCCAGGAAAACGTGCAAGGGGTGCCCAGCGTTTTACTTTTATCAATAACTTTTAAGGTTTATACAAAAATCGTGGGAAATTATGGGATGCTGTCCCTAACAGAACAAATTCTGAAAACATCATTGTACATCGAGGGCTGGATCAGCCATGATACCAAAAGTGAGAATGCTAAAAAGTATACGGCTATCTCCCAGTTCTCAGTACATTGAAGGCTAAGAAGGCTGCAACTGTGATGAACTGATATGCCAAAATCCTTGAACAAAGATGGAAATCACTAACTTCTGTGTGTCAAGTAGCCTGGGGATCTGGAATGGCGTTGAAGGTTTGGCAAACTGTGGTGATCATCCCCATGCACAAGAAGGGATACAGGAGAGAATGCAATAACTACTGGGGCACATGGGCGTCGGAAAGGGGCAGGGAGGGCCATAGGCGTACGGGAAAGCATTTTACTGGGGGGGCGGAAAAAGTTTGCCTTGAAAATAACAATTTGCCCTAAAAATAGACAACTTGCCCTGAAACTAACTTTTTAGTTTAATCCGAGTGGGGCCTGAAACCTTATGTAATTTTGTTCTATACGGTTGAATTCGTTTATAACCTCTTCCTCCGTAACGTCAATTCGCCGATAACGTTACATTTTGTTTGGTCGTGATGGCATATTTTATATGCATTTCAATTCGCTTATAATGTCAATTCGGCAATAATTTTCTTTATGCAATCCCCTAGAGGTGCCGTTATGGGCAAATTCTGTAGTTACTTCACTTGTTAACTCAAAGGGTTGAAGTTCCTTGCGTGTTGTCTTCTCCCAGACAAAAAAATTTACGGTAATTGCTTTTAGTGATGCAAATATGTACGCGACTTTGATGACGCAACGCAATGTTTTGAAAGCGACGGTTCCGGATAGTATGGTCTGACTCCCTAAACCTGCCTGTGTTATCTCTGCTGTGCGCTTGAGCAAGGCACTTAAAGACGCACACTCAAAGGAGCCAAGCAATCTGTACGTCCGTGCTGCCCGCTTCAAAAACTCCTGTTAATCAAAAAAGTCTATCATCTTAACACACTGCACCTCTACCCAGCGCAAACTCGAAAACGAACAAAGAAAGAATTACCGAATTCTTATATCAAGCTGTTGAAATACCGACATCCGATTGTCCGATTTTTACAGTAAACGAGGGCTTGGTCCAGATCAAAGTCACTATAAACAATCATGGGCGCAATTTTGTTGTAAAATGTGGGGGGACAGCTGGGTGTGAAACCGCAGAAGTGACGTTTTATGTATACCGATTCCCAATCTTATTTATAGAGGTGTTTTGAGAGCAACACTAATCACGCTTTGTCCTTGCAGATGATGTACATATTGATATACTTAAATTTGTTGCTGGACATGGTGCTGTAGGTCAGCCTGCTTCCATCAATATTGTATTTGGATACAAAGAAGCACAGCAAGACAGTAGAAAATATCAATTGGGTTTTATCAGAGCTGTCAGATGAAGTGCACAAAATGCTGAATCGCATTGTTCGCACATGTATATCATTCGTACAGTAGAACACTTCAACCTTCATGCATTTTAAAAGAAGTGTGGGTTAAAGCGCGATTTGATGTTTTGTTCAAGTCGCCTAATGTTACAAAGACGATAAATATTTTCTTGCACATTTCCGTTTTTTTGAAAAGTTCCAAATATTTTTAATGCTACTGGGCATCATGTATGCACCCCCATACCTACCGAAATCTCCATTGATATTCTCTTACCAGCAGCAAAAACATTTGGCCTAAAATTAGCGTAGCCTACTTCAGAAAATGATTTCAACTTATTTGT
>Ga0210059_1011051_pt1 | contig 13863 bp, 6 predicted proteins | sample Ectturendosymbi2_FD_188042 | JGI IMG/M metagenome (GOLD analysis project Ga0210059, IMG submission 188042) | Ecteinascidia turbinata endosymbiont from Florida, USA - Sample 2 (SPAdes) (version 2) | ecosystem: Host-associated > Tunicates > Ascidians > Unclassified | place: Key West, Florida... | reverse complement strand
CAGAGTCTAAACGACCGCATCCGGTTTTCGTATTAAAAAGACTAAAAAACCGTATCAAATGAATTTGCTGATCCCTGCAATCAGGGTTTTATCAAGGAAAATGTTAGGAACTCGGTTTGGATCTGTAGGGACCCGATTTCTCTGATTCTAGGGACCCGATGGTAATTTTCTCTGATTCTAGGGACCCGATTTGAAATTCTAGGGACCCGATTCGGGTCCCTAAAACGCCTTAAAAAAAATTGCCTGCAATGCATGTCAGTTGCTTCTCAGATAAAGGATTAAGGTGGCCATAATTTTTTTACCCTATATCCTAACCATTTACCTTAACTGCAAACCCTAACCATCAACATTAAACGCTAATCCTATACCCTAACCTTAGACACTAACACTGAACCCTAAACCTAAATGCTTACTATAAACCCTAATTTTAAACACTAACACAAACCCTAATCCAAAATGCTAAACCTAACCCTTGTCCAAAAGCTTAATTTAATTATCAACACTTGTCTGCTTTTCGAAATGTACATCACAAGAGGTCCAAAACTTTTGACTTACAATCTTGTGTAAGTACATCAAAAGAAAAACCAAATACAACAAAGGAGTCCTTCGAACTGAAGATTGTCTAGCCACTTCCTACTCGACCATGTTGATAGTAGTGAGATGTTCTCCAACTCAGTTTTGTATCTGGCAGAAAACTGGATGCGGGATACGGTACTTTTTTTCCTTCGAAACAGAAAACTTGAAATGCTGGTTGCTGAGACGCTAACTATACTTTTTATGTGAGCTAAATTTTATTGGCCAACATATTTGTAACGTATCACCATGAACAAGAAATTGTCCAAATCTTTACACACATGAAACTCACCAACCTAACCTTGCTTACATCTAAGTTGTATTAACATTTTAAGTCTTCCTGTGAAGCAGTATTGCACATTTGAAGGTTATTTTGTAACATGCTTTGTAAAAAACAATTGCAATAATAATAATCAATAATAAACAAAGTAATCTCCTATGAAAAAACTGACTCCGGTTCCACTCCGGCCCTTCCTTAAAAAATCAACTCCGGCTCCACTTCTATTTTCGAAAATCGTTAAGACTCCGGTCGGAGTCTACTCCGGCTCCTGTACACCTCTGGCACACACTTGACCCTTTCGAGAAACTTGTGAGCACACACATCCTCACAAATGGAGAGCACACACTCGACTCTTTCGAGAAACGAAATCGAAATCTACTGTTCAGGATTCTTGGAATGGTGTGGCGTCTAATTTAAATTTTTTGGAAAATGCCATTAAATCTGTTGTTTGTAAGCCAAATTTAATCAATATTTACAGTAAGCTGCAGTAAATAAACAAAATTCTACTCTAGATAATCAATATTAAGATAGTGCTAGAAGAAAATAATGAAGGAGTAATGCAACATACTATTAAGAGGCCCTGCTGTATCTGCTGACTATGGCAAGAGTTTGCCATAGCTGACGTCAAACTTGGTTCTTAATCCACAGACCTCAGTTATAACTAAGCACGTACTTTAAAACAGGAATAATTTTCGTCCAAATTTACCTGAAGGAACTGAATAATCAACGAGGCTAATCAGCTTATCGAAGCAGTATTTATGCAGTTGCAAGAATCAATCTGTTAAAAATTTCATTTGAACTCCCAATAACCAGGCGTGCATGAGTATTGTATAACGTCGTCACTGCCGCACCCTACGCAGTGGACATGAAAGAACACGAACATAGATATGTGGCTGTAACAGAAAAGCATGCTCTGAATGGCGCTTACATGATTACTTTGATGAAACAAGGATAGATATGTGTAATGTGTATGTGGTACTAGAAAAAAGACCAGTTGAGAACTTGGCGTTTTTATGGCCAACTTGTAAAAATTCAGCCGTTTTCAGAAGAGGTTTGGCAGCAAATATTTTGTTTGGTCTCATTTGAGCATCTTTGAAAATCTGGCCTGATTTCCATGTGGTAGCAGACTCCGGAATTTACACATCAAAATGTCTCCATGCGCACTCTCGCAAACGCACTTCCCTTCACGACAGTTGAATTTGCCCGGCTTAACATTCCAAATCCCGAGAATAAAAATAGTTAACGACTCAATATGATCATTGTTATACTTTTTTATGTAATCAGTCGTACTGTACGAAGTTTTAATCTGCCATCTGGTTTAAGATCTGCTGAGTCAGGTCATACTGACTTGCTAAATTGCGTTGACGAAATATTTGTTTATAAAAACAGATGAAAACCGCATTTGGTCTTGAAGCAGAAAGATTTGCTGGTTTATGAGAGTTCGCTTGGCCATTGCGCTTATGAAGTAACTACCAAACTTGATTTTACATCATGTAATCAAACCTAAACCTAATCTAGCATTTTGAACTTTGAAGACTAACAAAATTTTTAATCGCAAAATTCATTGAAATAAAAATTTTAAATCATACGACGTTACCTGATTGAGAGATTTCTTGTTTACACTCTGGTAATCACATTACTATGTTTTTGTTTTGCCCAGTCATAGATATTTGCACAATAATACTACCAGGTTATTTGCTGTGAAATCATCCGTCTTCGAGCGTTGCTAACTGCAAAGTCATGCAATGATGTCATCAAGATCAATCAGACTCATTCTCCATACAGCGAATACTCAGAGCAGACGACACAGACAACTGCTCTTGCGGCATTGTAGAATGAAGCTCACTTTTGATCCTATTCAACCTGGAAAATTGTCTCTTTTCAGAACTGTCAGTGTCCATCAAACACTGTAACAATCTGAAAATTATTTGGATAGGTAGCTTGGACTTTTCCTGTTTTATTATTTGATACATGTCTTAGTGGCTGATACTTTTCTTTTGGACATGAGACTGTTCGACATACAAGTGAAAAGTCAAGGTTTCATCAACAAGATTTCATTACATGTTTCGTGTGTTTTATATTAATAACATATTTTATTTTGTGCAAAAGTGCGCATTGTGTATAACGATAGGGTTGCCATAACCTAAGAGACAAAAATTACTGACAGCCCCAATGGATACTTTTCGCGACAACAAACAAGCGTTATATGGCATTTTTCAGTATGTTCTTACAACTACCAATCCATCGCAAAACAACATCACTGTCACCATTGTGGCAAAATTATAGCAGATGTTGGAAGCAGTCAAAGAATTAAAGGCTGAAATTCTCATCTTCACAGGACATGCGCATTGGTTCAAGTTAAACGTAACTTACTAACCGTCAAAATTCGGGACATTTGAGCATTTAAAAAGATTATTTCCGGACACTAATTTTAGCACCGGAATTCCGGACATGTACATAAAATTCCGGGTGTCCTAGTGTACGAGGGCAGCAAAAATGTTCAGGGGGCCTTACTTTGTCCACCCCTGGCTTATGGCATATGGGAAGATATTTCCCAAAAGCAGCATAGGGCGCTTGTCCTGATAAGATATTATTTCTACTCAAACGAGTTGTCATCACATGTTTCCCGACTTGAAAACGAACGACAGTAAATGCATTAGCGCCATCAATCGTATAATCTCTATTACAGCCATGCACATATCCTCGTCTTCTTTCATGTATTTGTGTATTTTTCTTTACTGTGATGCATGTTTAAAGTCTAGCGCCTTGCGTGAGGGAGTGAAGACGTTACACAATATTATACCCGTATCTATTTTGGCTGATACACCATGCTGCTAACTTTTCTTGTTTCATTTGGATTTAATAAACAGTCAGGATTGTTTTTTCCAATGCGTTTGTCCTGATAGTAAACAACCAGTGTTATTATTTTAATTTTTACCATTAGACAAAGTAACTGGATGTATCATAGCACAGCAACTTTATTACGTATGAATGTGCAGTCATGTTTGGTTTTCCGGAAACCACACCTTGTCCATAAACACCTGTAATCCCCAGTACTCCAAGCTTTTCAGCAAGACTAAGCTTTTTGTAAAGATTAAAGTTTTCATTCCTTACTGCCGCCTATTCAAGTGAAAAAGCGAAAATGAACGTTTGTAAATGCATCCTGCGAGACATACGGCGCTGTCTAAGTGTAAGCATCTTATATCTTTTGTCTAAATAAAAACGAATGATTTTAACAGAACTTGTCAATAGGAGTGAGCTGGTAGGCAGAAAAATATAAGCTGCAGTTAGGTGGCGAAAAATAAATTTTTATTGAAAACAAAATCGGTGTGTGAATGCCCGTGTCCACTGACAACTTTACGCAGAAGGCAATTTGCAATCCGCAGTTTTAATTTCGATAAATTTAGCATTGTCAATGTCTATCGGGCTAATCCTTAGAAAATAAATTCATGACAACACACAGATCCTTCCATTTGACGTCAATAGAAACTAGTTCAAATATTTTTGGCAAGATAGGTGGTTGTACACCAGACCCACTGAAATAAATAGGTAATATAAAAGCTTTTTTTCCTTAAAGTTCATGTTGATCTTGGACAATCTGAAGCAAGTACGGCACACTTACATACCGTACAAAATTGTTTCCGGCATGCTGTCAACGGTGAATCATTTTCATCGCTTTTTGCGTAATTGCAAAATCAGAGTCCCATTTTAAAGTAGTGGCAAAACGTTTGTTTGTAGCATTCATCTGGGAGAAGAAAGGTTTAACTCGCTTCAAAATTCGACGAATTACAAACTTTTGAAGACAGCATCAGACAAACTTCAATCAAGCAATTTATCAGTGATGATTGGCCCTGAAAGCAATTTGCTAGTAGAACTGGTAAGGTAATGCAAGCTAAACAGAATCTTTGTCTACTTCTGTCCACTTTTTGTTGGGATAACGATTGCCAAACTTTATTTATTAAACTTCTTTTGATGCATACTCAGCAGATCTAATTTCTCGATGTGTTGAATACTTTCACAGCGCTTTATCTCTTTGAATGTCTTTTGGTAACGTAATAATCAAAAATATTTGTTGTTACAATGTCTTGCACCTGCTATAGGCAAAAAGTTGCAGTTTCAATGTATTGACCGATTTGCCTAACGCTATAATTTGTGTAGTTATTACCTCTAAATTCGAAAAATCAGCCAATACTACCACGCATTCATCGTTGCGCCGTGACCAAGGACCGCATTCATTCTTTTAGGCCAGGTTTGCACAACTCAAAAGGCTAAATTGACCAACATAAACTTACCGCGGGCCGCAGAAGAGCAACTTGGTCAACAAAAATTTGCTGCGGGCCGCAAAATCTATTTCATTTTGTTGTAGTTTGTAAGAAGTTCTGGAACGACAATTAATGATCAGGGCAAGCTTTTGTCACTTCTTTTACAGCTTCCACAGTACTCAGAATTTATGTAGTACGATGTTTTAAGCTGGTTCCAGGAATTTTATATCGCAAACTTTTGCAACTTTTTTCTTTTTGCATTTAACTTTTTACTGCAACTTTTATCAAATATTGCGCAATATGTAAAAGTGTGATTTGAAAAACCTGCTTTCAAACGATTGCAGTATAGTTCTGTTCTCTTTGGTGGCCGATTCGAACTTTATAGCGACCAAAAAGCAATTGTAGAATTGACCCGGCCAAACATCAGCCCAGAACTCTATGCCAAATTGTTAAATTACCAAGCAACTTCATGCACTGTGAAGCGAAGTCTTAACATGCTACGCAAACTTTTGGCAAAAAATCCCCATTTCTCCCCAGAAAATGTTTGGAAATATTTGTCGTTATATGTAAATAAATCGCTTGTGTAAATCACTTTCATTTGAAATGCTTATAGATAAATGCAAGTTTTTACTGCAACTTTTGTTAAAAATAAATGCCAATTTCTCACGATTTCATTGCAACAAAAACCTGCCCTATGATCATATATCCGAAGTCGGGCTTTTGCAACAATGTCTGCAATTGCGAAAGGTTTCGCGGGCCGTATGTTGTGCCTAAAAGCCTGCTTTAGGCAGACGGGCCCGTTCGAAAAATTAGCGACAGTCTCCCCCATCATCTATGCAAAACTGGAGGCCCCACGACGCGCCCGCTACGCATTTGTGGAGGCGAATGGCGACAGCGAAAAATGCTTCTACTCTGGGAGACTAGAACGCCACGCGTAAACAGCAATCTTGCCATAAGCAAGTGATTGGAAAGTCATCAGTTCACTCGCAGGAAAAGAGTATGAACTAGTCAAGGAAACCAAACGATATTCGCTGAACGTTGTTGGCATCTCTTCGACTAAGCTACGTGGTTCTAACACTGCAGAGTTGGACAATGGGTGAAATGTTTTCTACTCCGGTGTTTTGCCACCAATGCTTGCCTAGGTTGGGATACTTTTAACCCCTCAGCTGGTCGGCTGTGCTGATGAATGTATACCATAAGCAGGAAGGGTTGAAAGGTTGAAGATCTTCGAACGCTCCTTGTGTTTCATACAGATGTCCGACCCAAATTCAAGTGCACTGGACCCGGAATTTGTGGAAGAAACTAGTGACACCCAGCTAAAGTTGAGCCTAGTGGACCCATGAACCTTTTAGGAAATGCAAGATCTGGAAGGGCGTGATTGGCCAACATAGTGATGTTGACGCAAATGACAACGGAAGAGGCTTCTATGGTAATTGTGCCCTAGCAACACACTGCACATCGTGCACAGTTTTATCCAAAACAGAGATTTACACAATTACACCTGATTCAGAGATTTGTTGCATCAGCGTTCACTCATTGATTTCTTGTAGCTGCAGCTGATTGATTCCGATCAGTGTTAGACGTTCTTGTCATCCGGGATGCAGAACAGTGGTTTATTTCTCGAAAAACTTCACCACTTTCTACTCGAAAAGCAAATAAAGCTCAAAAATTTTCTTTTCTACGCTTGATACAAATGCTATCTTCATTAGTGCACTGTCTATGGAACGAAATCCTTTCTCAGCAAAGAATCAGACACTTTAAGATCTTACAGAGTATGTATTTGGCCTATGGTGTAGGCATCATCAGTTCTGCGAAGTGCATGAAGTATAAATAGAATAAAATAAAACCCACAAATAGTAAAGTTACCAATTAAAAAAATCTAATTAAAATTGCAACCCCAGCTGCCCACTTTGCATTGGAAAGGAAAAGGTCACAGTAGGAACAACTAACCAAAACAAACCACCAAATATACAGTGACGCAACAAACAAAACAACAGTCTAGTGCAGGGGTGGGCAATTAATTTGGCCCGGGGCCACTTTGAGAAGTCCGCATTTAGCAGCCGTACCTTCTAATGGAAATAAAGGCAAGTCTCGGTTAAGTTAATCTCAGCACTAGCATCTACTGTGATAAGTTGGAAGAAATTTCAAATTTGAACATATTTCCTTAATGCTTCCGCGGGCCACTGAAAACGCTGTGGCGGGACCACATTCGGCCCGCGGTCCGCAATTTGTCCACCCCTGGTCTAGTGGGTTACAGGAAGTGTAAGTGGTATAGGCTAACGTGCTTGCAAGAACTCCTTGACACAGTCACGTGGTGGGTCTACGGATGGTCGCGACTGGTCACGGGCCATAAAGAAGCCGAAGTAGCGGAAGTACAACCATCCCAAAACCTTCCGTTACATAGCAAGACTGCGTTAAACCCATACAAATTGCGACAACAAAAGCCAAACCAATGAACAACAACGGCAACAAGAAGTAAGCGAAGCAACAAATAGCACGTCCTTCCAGCGGCCAAGGCTCGTTCAGATCTCAACGCAGATGGAAACCATGAAGCCCCGCCTGTCAGAGCTTTTGCAAAGAATCGTGGGCAGCTACTCCTGGCAACTCCTCAGTGTAGATTGGCCTTAGCACTCTGTTTCGATAAGCCCCGTCGGCGATCAGCACCGGACGAACGATCCCAAGCGCGTTTAAGAAACTCATTCGCTGTTTTTAAATGAGAATGTCAAACTTCGTTTCCTCTTCTTATTCAAGCCCTGTGCACGTAACGATTAGTTTGTGTGACGTGTAAAATTACCGTGGGTCTGATAGGACCTAAATTTTAATAACGTTTTTCTGGGTCACGTGACCTTCGTGAGGGCCAGCCAAACTACTTTTTACTTCCGTGCTGGCCACTTTTACTCGATTTCACAGCAAAGTTGTATGTGCGCAGCGAAACGCACATTCTATGCGAATTTCATATACAATGCCTCATCACGACTGCTGCGACTGTCGTTCTAGAGGGAGATGGTTTTAGAGGAGTTTTTTTAGGAGGTCGTTTTTGGAGGTAATTTTCACTTGACGTCAAAAATTGTTATACGCGCATCCTATCTGTTTTGTTTTCATATCAATTCAAGATTTGGTACCAACTTTAAATATCGAGATTCCGATGTCGTGTCTGCAAGAAAAAAGTTTCCGCATAGTAGGTCAGTATTTCGGTTTGTATCTAAACGTTAGGAAAAGTCATGAAAAAAATAGATTTCTAATTTGTTTTCCTGAGAACATGACATTTTAGAAAAAGAGTTTTAAAAATGGGGTTTTAAAAAATGAAACTTCATCAGTAGGGTTTTAAGAAATGAAACTTTATCAGCATTGACTCTAAGCTTATCGTGAATCTTTTTAAAGAACACATGAAAAAAGTTCTTCAATGCTGTTTGTTTTCAATTACAACATCATTGTATGCTTCATCTTATCCAAATTATACACACGGTACGCACAAAAACCTTTCATTTCAAACGATTACTTGAAGCAGTTCTTTTGTGGTAATGTGCGTCATGGAAAAACAAACTTTCTGAGATTTTCTTCTCTCCGGATCTCTACTTACAAATTGCGCCAGGCAAGCGATGACCAGCATTTGACCCCAGCCACCAGCAGATAAAGTATGCATGATTACGATCTGGCCGGCAACCAGGGGGCGAACGAGCAATTACTCACCCGAATTTTTTCCCCCTCAAAAAGAAAATATCAACTGGATGCGGGTTGATTCCGATATCAAAAGATCACTATCGTCAGTGTTTTTTGCCGTGGATTCTTGTTCCTGATCAAAATTTTCAAACTGAGTTGAGGGGTAACCTACAAGTTTGTTTGTACTATAAGACTTTTAGTTTGATTGATAAGCTACATTGTCTGCCAGGTTTTTCATCATTCACATTAGAGCCACTTGGCTGGTTGGAATCAGCAGACTGTTTTTGCCAATAGAAGTCCGTGGTCAACTTAGTATTTTATGCTGTGGCAATGGCTTATTCATATTTTGACTAAAAACAGCAATGTTAAAGCCAAAACCAATACTGAATTTAACTATAGAAATATATTCTTGTTGGATGATGTGAGTCGCTTTGCATAGATGGAAAAATTAGCTCTGCTCTTCTGTTACTGCTACGACTCATCGTGCTTTTTTATGTTCGTCCACACTTCATCAAAAGTGTTTGATACTAAAAAAATTAGCTTCAACGGAGCTGATCGCAACCACCTTGTAACTATCCTTGTTCGTGTCATATCCACAGGCATAAAAATTGCTATGAAATAAAACAAAGCTACCTTCTGAAACATAAAAACAACAAAAATGTGGTGCAGCGGCTTCCAAAATTACACAGGTGGTTTCACATGCTAACAAAAGTTTTTTTATAATCCAATTCTTTTCGTGAAACTCAACGATAGCGTTTGCCTTTCTCTGCAGATTCACTCTCTGTTGTTGATGCTGAACATCACTCATATTGCTCCTACAGCCAGCAATCCTGTCTTCCTTGATCCTAGATTCTCGAACCTTATTCGAATGTTTCCTGACGCAACCTTTCAAATGAAGGTGGGAGTGCTTTAAAATTTTTTGTGTCATTCGGCCATTTTTGCTTGGAGTGCAGCAGGAACTCCACCGTCAGTTTGAGTGAAAACATTAAGCCTCTCGGCTCGTATTTAATTGTATTTGAAAAGTGAAAGATTGTGAAGCAAGTGTTGAATTTGATTGCCCGTTTCGAAGATGAATAACAAACGCATGATAAAATAATAACCTTATTTAGCTGTGTTTGCTTCTTGTACCATAGCGACTGTTTTGCTTTATTTATCAAACGCGTCAAATTACTGGTGTTGGGTTTTCCAATAACTTTTCAAAACTCAACGCTATGGAAACAGCTGATTTAATCTGTTTTCTTGTTTAAATAAGTACGAATTTACGCCGCTTGTCCAAGGTTCTAAGATTTTGGTTTTCGCATGATTTAGCAGCTGTGGGCCCAAGTGTTGTCGTTTGCGTCACCGTCTATTACAGTAGGTTGAAATTGACCGAGTTGCAAAGTCAACACGACAAAAATGCCTATTTGCAAGCACAGCTCCAATATACTTACAGGCAGCAATTCATTTGTTGAAATTCTTCCGGTATTCGGGTATTTCTGTCTTAGCCTCCCGCGACGAATACGGACTATCTATTGTCGAGGTCTTCAGACGTGGTTCTTACAGCATGGATAACTTGAAGACAATAAAGATGTTTCAGGTGTATTTCAGTTTTAGATATTGTTCTTCACGCAGGATCATGCCTGTAAGGCCATGCGTTCAATCCCATCTTGTGACTTTTTAGGATGCTCTAAATAATTCTTTTTGCGTTTTCAAACTAACAATGCAGAAAGCTGCCGTGTTGCAGAGTAGGAGAAATGCTCCGAAATATATGAACCCTATTACTGGCAAAAAAGCTTTTTATATTGAAAAATGCAAGACAAGAATTGCTATAAGTTTGTGGTTTCAATTTGTGCGTTGGGAAAACCACTGTGAGAGGGCGCATTAAACCATTTCAAAGAGCTCCCGGGCAAGAGATAGAATTGTTGAGACGTCCAGACATCTGCTGACCACATTTCGCATCCTCTAGAACTGATTGTCTTATGATAGGGCGCGACGAATACGTAGGCGTAGGTACAGGTGCCGGGGCGCATATTTACAAAATGTAACCTTCTTCACGCAATAACAGTGGCTGCAGGTACGACTCGCATGGCGCGGTTCAAATAAAACGCTCGGTTTGTCACTCAGTCGCTACCGACCTTCCAGCCTACCGGAAATGTTTAAGGTCTACTATGCCAAAAGTTTTCGGTTCGGCTCTCATCTTCGTGACTTTCGTTTTGGTAGTAGTGGTTGCACGTTTCAATTCATGGGACCACTTTTTCTTTCCAAACTTCAGGTTCAGGGGCTAGGTTAAGAGGTTAGCATTAGGTTAGGATTAGGGATAGGTTTTAGGTTCAGGTTTACCTGAAAACCTCTTATTGCGTGAACAAGGTTACATTTTGTAAATATGCTGCCGGGTTTATCGTAGGCCAAATTTGTTTCTCACCTAGTTATCGGTTTTCCACAACTGGGTTGATTGCCTTATGCGGCTTAAAGCTCGGTCTAAAAACTATTTGATAAATAGCTGGATTTATGTCAGGTGTCACTCCTCCGGGCCAGCGTGGGCCTGGGAACAGTAACTGACTTACCACAAAAACTGCCGAACTCCCGAACTCCATCCCCGGTAGCGATTGAGCGTCACAGCCAGGTCAAAGTTTGCACAACTGCAGAAGAGACAAACTGAGATCTGTTAGTTTTTGCTCAAAAAACAATCACTTTGAATGATTTGCGTATCACTTTTGCTGTCTAAAATTGAAGTCACGAATTCCTAGGAAGGTAGTCCAAAAAAGCGGTGAAAAACAGCTGTTAGAATGTATGCAACTGAACTATTTGAAAGTTTTTCTGCTGTTCAACCCACAAATGGCATGCTTGTTTCACAACTTAATTTCAGAAAAGCATCCGGACTACCTGCGCACCTTCAATGACCATCTTCTCTGTGTTGATATCATTTTTATCCAATCACGTTATGCTGTGTACGGGGAACGCTTACGCCGATTGCTGTTTATTATTTCAGGGGTGGAATAAGGAAAAGCTGCGGAAAGTACTTTTATTACAAAATCATCAAAGACTTTGGCCTTAAAAGCTTCGATAGTAAACGTTGTGAGCATGTAGTAGGGGTAGTCGTACTAGTAGTATTCCTTCTTTAATCCGGTTTTATCCCCGTTACACTGCGGGCCGGATATGTCTTCTTTCTACCATGACAACTTCATACCATTTCTCCATCTTGCTCAATCAAGGGCGTCTTCCTTCCGCAACCCTATCCCTCTAATCTCATCTTCGACTTGCCTCTTCCATGTCTTTCGTTTTCGCCCCGTTCCATGATGAAACTCAGCGCCTTGCTTTATGCATCATCCTCATCTTTCCTCAAAACATGTCCGTACCATCAGCCCCTACTAGCTTTTGCCAGATTTTCCACGGTTTCTCTTAATCCCAGCATGTTCATCAATCCACCAGTGTTCTTTTTGTCCAAGAGTTTCGCGCCACACATTGCTCTGGCCATAGCTTTTTCAGTTCGCCTCACAAGTGACACCTTATTTTCCCTTAAACACAATTGCATGTCTCACTGCCGTGCAGCAGAGCTAATCTAACACATGTCTGTTAGATCCTTCTTTTCATTTTCTGTTGGACCTTTTTTCCATATCAAAATTATCTGAATTTTATCCATCCAAATCTTGTTCTAGCTCTTACCGCTGTTTCACACACCCCGCACAGAAGGATCCAGGATCTTTTTTAGGGGGGGGGCTCAAGGACGAGTTCAATCCGGATGTGTACTGACAACATAGAAGTGAGACCCAACTGGTCAGATAAGCTTTTTTTTTAAAAAAAAACACGGTTACATTGCACACTCACCACTACCCAGGCTTACTGGGACGTTTCCGGAGCAGACGCGACCTTCAAAACAATTTAAGAAATTCTTCTCAAACTTACCTAACCTTGAAAAAGTAACTTGTTGAATGTCGGAAAAGTTTTATCATTAGTAAAACAAACACAGATCCACGCCTAAAAAACGCGTTGGGCAGGCATGGAAGTGATACAAAAACCACACTAAGAAACTTGAAATGCAATAACCTTTGTGGGCAGTGTGTGCAAGGCCATGCCATATTGCGTTCGAAAATTACAGATGTTGATGGAATAGAAGTTCATGGGGTTCGGACTTGAAAATTTGTTTATTTTCGGTAAATTTTCCTATTTTTAATACACATCACCAGGGGGAAACAAGGGGGGACAAGGGAGCACAATACCCGGGGCGTCAAATCACTGCGGGGGGTCAAAAAGTCACAATGTCATAAGCACTTTTTTCAATGCAGTACATTACTTCCGAAAGACCTCAGGTTCGAACACGGGGGCGCCAAATGTGTTTCTTGCCCCAGGGTCCATCTAACCTCGTTAAGCCCCTGCACATCACGATTGTCTGGCCAAAATGGCGAAATTTGTTTACAAAAATACCTGCCATCAGTGGCAAACTGTCAATCACAAAGTATTTAAACAAAATGCTGTTGATTATCAAAGTCATTTGACCATAGAAAATAACTTGAAGATCGAAAAAAGGTATATTATTTTGAAAACAAGCACAATGTTCCCTACCCCACGAAAAAAACGCATGGGGTATGCTTAGAGATAAAAATAGCAAAAAACTCGAAAGCAATAGTTATGCTGGCACTTTGCCCTGGAAGGTGTTTATTGCATCACAAGCGCATTGAAAATTATCAGACAATATTTTTCACGTCACAGTGGGAAAAGTGAAGCTTCTCATCCATTCAATTTTTTGTACGAAACGCAACTATATCGCGCTAACGCAATTTTAGAAATATTGTGCAGAAGGTTGAAAAAAAACGATTAGAGACGGCAAATTTTGATGGATAAATAAGCATGTGATTTCGTGCTGAGCTGAACTTTGTCCAAAATTTGTTGCTGGCAGGTGTGATGCTAATCAGTAGTCATATTTAGCATAGCCTACAGCCAGAGGTGGGTTTAAGATTGGGGGGGCCCGAGGCAAGACTAAAATGGGGGCCCCTCTGATGACGTCATCATACTCAATCCACCGTGATAAGCACTTTTCATCAAGCCTTAGATACGGCCACCGAAGCATACGTTCCTGAGACTACGGCATGACTGACATAGCAAAATAGCAAA
>Ga0210059_1011050_pt1 | contig 13863 bp, 6 predicted proteins | sample Ectturendosymbi2_FD_188042 | JGI IMG/M metagenome (GOLD analysis project Ga0210059, IMG submission 188042) | Ecteinascidia turbinata endosymbiont from Florida, USA - Sample 2 (SPAdes) (version 2) | ecosystem: Host-associated > Tunicates > Ascidians > Unclassified | place: Key West, Florida... | reverse complement strand
AAAAGAAACGAGTTTCTTACTAACAAACGGGAACTCAAAAATATCGAAGGAAGACAGCACGTCTTCGTTTGTGAAGATCTCACACCTCTACGGTACAAGCTACTGAAGTACATGCAAAAATCCTGTTCTGATACGTTTACCTCTTGCTACACTCGAAATGGCAATATAAAAGCTAAGCTCAAGACATCTGAAAAATGGGTCACCGTCACTTCACCTGATGATCTCTTCAAACTCGGAATTGATGTTGATTATAAACAGATGGGCTGTGGCGAAATGCTTAACAACTAACTCTACCGCAAAGATATTGCCTTCCGTGAATTCTGAAACAAAACGTCCAATGCAAGCGACTATTTATACTTGAATAACAAACTGTCAGAGGCAAAATGCATACGTAAGTGTGTTAAGTTTATATGTTGGAATGTTTTTTTCTGTTCTGAATATATGGCTGCTGGCGCAGCACTGCAAAGTGAGCTTCCCACCTAAACCTAGATGAATGGACTGTAAACATTGCAATGCTTAATTGCTTCCTGATTGTCAAGGCTTAACAAGGAACAACCGCTCTGACAGATTTACAATTTGCTTTACCAAAAGCACGTTCGAACTCCGGTGCTAAAATGATAAAACATAGTGCAATAGAAATCTGGTCAAGAATTCCTTTAGAAATAAAAAATAAAACGTCTTTGGCACTTTTTTCGGAGGAGTGTAAGAAATATGTATAACTCCGGTAATAGAAATATACTCTGTGACCTTATTGATTGGTGTACATAAACCAAGTGGATTGATTAAATTTCGTAACGTTGTTACAGTGGAAACTGTCAAATAATTAATTTAATTAATTTATTTATGAGCAGACACGAAGTCCTTAGTATGAACACACACTCTGCAGAAGGCAGGTTGATAAAAACAGACAATACAGAACGTAGTACAAGGCATTGAAGCCGGTGGAATCACAGGGTTACAGACACTTTTTGCAACTGCATTGAAGACAGAACCATAGGGTTACAGACACATCCTTAACACTATTGTTAGCTAACACGTAACACTTGTTACAGCACTACTGCGGAATAGGGCGCTAATTCCTAATTTGGTCTAGTCTAGGTAAAATGCGAAAGCGTTGTGGCTTGGCACGCCATCGATCAAACGGACACTGCAAAGTTCAAACACTCAATCACAAAGTAAAATGCGATTATACCAACCCATGAAAAATAATGAAGTATCTCAGTTAAATATTACATTGTTTGGTTGTTCACAAAAATTGGTCGCATCAAACCAGTGTATAAAGTAGTGGGGTGCTGTAGCCTGTAGACACAAAATAGCGAATTTCCGTTCTCAGCAATCAGCATGCATTGACAGCAAGTTCTTTTCCGCAAAGCATGATTGCGCGACTGGTTCTCAACCTGCTTAAATCTCCTGACACCATTGCGGTGCCGCAGCGGTCTACAGCTTTTGATGCATTTCCTCTCCAACATACACGATTATTTTTGAATGTGTGAAAACAGTAATTGTTTAATTTGATAACTCTAAACCATTTTCTTCTGGTGGCTTGGCTTTGCCTGCACTACATTTTATTTCAATTTCCCCTACAACCGCATTACCCATATTACATTTTATACCCAGAGCAAAAGACTTACTATTATGCACTATTCCCTTTGCAAAACAGGCAGTTTCGCCCTTGGGAGGTCTGCAGCCTAGATGACGCTTGGTCCTTCGCAGCCTCCCGCTCCCTCAAGCATTTTATAAATCCATGTACTTGACATTATAATAAGCATGATGACGTTATTCATGCGTATGTCTCAAAAGCTTGTGTTTTATCAAAGTAAATGTATTTGCGCCATCAAGCGTATACTCTCTACTACCGCCATGTATGTATCCCCGTCTTCCTTCATGTATTTGCGTATTCCATGTTACTGCGATGCATGCTTAAATTCAAGCGCCTTGCGTGTGGGAGTGACGACGTTACTCAATACAAAATTAAATTAAAAAATTAAATCTGAACATAATTATTCAGAATAAAAGCGCCAGAAAAATGCACCTTTTGCGGAAGATGCTTTAAAAACAAGGGGCATTATATACTTAAATGTTGAGACTTCGTTGTCGTCTGCCCCCCCCCCATCTAAATTTCTCGCTACGTGCCTGGATGCGTGACGTCAAAGGACAAACCACGTTTCCATACATCATAAATTTATTTCAATGGTCAAAAGAAAATCCAAGGAAATTGAAAGAGTCGGGAAACAAGATGTCAGTTTTTTCATTCCAGTCTTTTTCTCAGGTTCTCGCTTTGCTTCGAAACCCACTTGCCCCATTTGTACAAGACCTCTTCGCCGTACCTGGCATACCACCTGAACACAATCAGTGTTAGATTCGAGGAGCTTCACTTTATTAATGTAAATGTGAAACTGCGCGTTGCGTTCGCTTCAATTTTAAAGCGTTTGGTTTATCCCCAAAGCCGATGCGATTTAAATGTAAGTAACAAATCCAAAACAACAGTCTTGATACATGGTACGATTTCTCGCTGTAATTCAGAACAGCCCAGATCTAAAACGTTTAAGCAAGCTGTCTGCAGAACCACCTTTCCTGACTGCAGTGAATCGCGACCCTCACCAACCCATGAAAAGCAACAATTTCTTGCACAAGCATCTATCACCCATTCACGGTGTCCATGGGAGGGGGAAGAATTTTATAGTTGGGGGTTCGATTATGCTCACGACACGGCATCATGGTTGAGTGATTGCGTGCACCATCGCTCATCATTTAATCTTGGAATGCTCTTTTTGCACAGTTCCTAATAAGACCAAAATACGAAAACGCGCTTACACCTGCTGTCAGGGGGCGGATCCACGGAGGGCGATTGGAGCAATCATTCCCCTTAAAACGCACAAAACTTTATTCGCAATTATTTTGTACAATTCTGAAAACAACATTCGCGATGTAAAGCCATTTTGTCCTCCATCGTTTTGTCACAGCAGTGTTGTGAGTTTCCTTCAGCTATTTTACAGTAGCGACGCTGTCATGAGACTTGACTTCCAAATATTACTGAAATCGTCCGTCCCCACTAACCTTACTGGCTGGATCCACCCCTGCCGGCTGTGATTTTATCACAGATACTTTGTTATTTGTGAACGTCATCATTTGAGACAACTTGCACAAAATTGCAGTAAAACTGTGGCGGGTCCTTGTTTCTAGGATTGCCATGAAAAACCGTGGGTTTTCGGGACCCACAAAGCCCTTGTTCCGAGAGTCACGGTGTCGTAAAGGTAACCCAAAACCGATTGTCACTGCACAATGAAAATGACGCCACTGTAGAACACCGAACTCGACTTACGCCAATTCGTTTTTATCGAGGAAAATGAAACGAAATCACAAGACAGGACGAAAGAAAAATACGCCGAAATTTAGAACTTCTGCACAAAAACGATAACTCACAGTCCGAAGAACATCCCTGTCAAGTGTCCAGCATGATCCAAGATGTAGTAGCGGAACCTGGTCAGCAATCCGAGGCAAAGACCGAGTGCGTCGAAGGCGATGATCGCTTTGAGTGCGGAGTCAGCAGTGAAGGTCCATGATGGCAAGAAAACGATGCTCAGTCTGCTGTCCGGGATTTTGTAACAAATGTAACCCAGCAATGCCATGATGGCGCCTGTGGCAGAGGAACGGTGTTTAAGAACGTCTGGTGTAAAACAGCAGCTACTTCTTTGGTTTGTTCGACACGACTACACGTTCAGGATAAGTCCGGGTGCCGTAGCACGAGCAAAGACAAGCTTGAGCTTCCTCAATTTTCAAAGCAAATGCTCTTGCAACGTACGCCAATGAAAGAACTTTGCACTGGCAGAGTAATCTAAATCTGCAGCTGTTGAAAGCAAAGAAAAGATCGAAAACTCTGCACCAGGAAAAATCCGCGTCTAAACCTCCTCATCCACTCCACGAGTTCCGTGTGTAATGCATTCCGCAGTGCGGGTAAAATGCTCAAAATGCGACTGAAATACAGAGCAGTGTTTCCCAACCGGGGTGCCATTTACGATTACTCAGGGGTGACGCAAGCTGGTGCGTCTTTCAATATATCATTAAAAAATACATTTTCAAAATGTTATCGAACTTTAAAGCAAATTGCTATGGGTTCGCCACTGGGTGGCGCGAATTATAATTATCTTCCGCAGGGTGTCGCAAGCCAAAAAAGGTTGGGAAACACTGTACTAGAGGGTCAATATCGAAAAACACTATTCGAGCTATGCATTGGCAAAGTGGAACGAATTAGCACAAAAAGCAGACGACATAATGTTATCGTAGAACTCTAGCGTTTATTGCCATAAACATTTAAGTACGAAATCATGGAGCTTTGAACACATGATCTGCGCGCCACAATCAACTTAAAAGTATATCTTGTAGCATATAAGTATTTTCGCAAGATTCATCAGCGATTTGATTCACGAACATTTAGTTTCTTTACCTGATGCGCCCAAAGACGCAGCGGGAAGAGACGTCACGACTTTTAACACGTAGCTTCCAAACCCCGACATCATGCCGGCTGTCAGAAGGAACGACGCCATTGCATCTGGACCCATTATACCCTGAAAAGGTTACAAGAAACAGATTTACTTTCCAGCAACTGTCCACAACTAAGTTTCCGCTAGACCTTGTTGATACAGGTAGACGGTAATAAATCTAAATAAACATGACAGCACAGCAGGCTCCCTAAAAGTTCACGATATACTGCACACGATACCATATTTTTCTAGCAACACTCTGAAACGCAAAAATGTTGCTTTTGACCTCGAGATAAAACCGAAAGAAACAATCTGCTTATGACACATCAACAGCTTTCCGCCACGAAAAGCAAACATAATTGAGGAACTATAAAGGGTTCACAATTATAATAACCATCACTGTCTGCTAAGTTGTGGAGGTAAATTTCTACCAGATATACAGGTGTGTTAGTACTTCCTAACCTTTTTAAAGCCATGGATATTTGTTACTTAGCCCTGTGTGCTGTAGGCAGTAGTGGAACAAGGCGGTTTGAAATTCTTTGCCACAGAGGGAAAGAAGCTTTCTCTATAAAATATGGATGCCTATTTCCAACGTTTCCGATAGCAGTTGCTGCAGCAGGGAATCACTTAAAGCCGCAACGTGTTAAGAAAATTTGAGAATTGGCCTCGAGTCAACCCTGTTCATCTGGAATGATTCTCATGCAACTGCGAAAAATAGAAACCGATTTTGCAGCTGAGAAGTTTTTAGAAACATTTTCCTTTTAATGTTTAATTCTGCCCGACTAAATTTGTGATAACTTTACTACTGCAGCAGACTGAAACACAACCCCAGACTTTACGCAACCTGTGCGAAGGTAACCTACAAGTGCAGCAGCTGTTTCTTACTAATATTTTCTGATGTTCTGAAATTAGAATTGAACTTCTGCTGAAAGTATTCATTTGGCAATCTACTAAAATGGGTTTTTATACAATCTCTGCATCTTAGACCATTTTCAAATAATTCCATGTGAGGCAATTCATACAAAAAAACGTCTTGCGACCACTTATTTCAAAATATTATGATCGACGGTGGTCTGGCTTGCAAAATCTCGTCTACTGGAACTGCTATCAGCAAAAGTTCACTTGCAAAATTACTATAATGCGCAATAAAAGCCAGAAATCCACACTAAAGCAAGGCGAGTGTCTATATTCGTCCCCTCTTTTCTGGAAGTACGTTTTTGCTCTGGATCACACTTCGGTGAACGGCGTTGCGCGAAGCAGTGAAACATGATAAAGCAGAAAATGTTGCAAAAAGAAAAATGTACAAAGGTACAAAAAGTCAAGTGTAATTTTTACGCAAGGAGTGGGTTCTCACATATTTTTACATTGCCAGTAGTTTGTTTTTACATTAAGTAGTTTGCAACCAATTCACTGCTGTTCGTTAAAAGCTTTAAAATTACAAACCGGTTAATATACTCGTTCGTTCTGTTTTAATAGTTTAATCCGTTACGCATGCATCAGAAAGGCTTCTGTGCTTATTTGCCGTTGGCAATTTTACCAGAACCTTAAGAGTGTTTCCTCATTTCTTCTACAAATAACAATCCTTTACCCAAACGTGATTTGAACATGTTAAATAGTGATCAAGTTTTTTGAATGCGCTTTCTGCAGACACTGGTTACATTGTGCTGCCAAAGGGTTTTATTTCGAAAAGTGCTTTCTTTTGTTTTTACGTCAAAAAGAATTTACACACGCAAACAATTGCATAATATCTTCGCGCGTAACAAAATCTACAAAAAAACGGAACTATTCTTAAATAATTCACTCTCGTAATTTTTTGCACGAAGTTTTTGTGCTCTGCTGCGTAAACGGTTAATTTCATCATAAGCTGAACAACTGGTAAGGTTATTTTTTTTCAATATTGAACCGAATCGGATGCTTGGTTTAAAGAATTTTTACAATCACCTTTATTTACGGTTGAGCCTACGTATCGTCTGCGGCGTAGAAATACAAAACCTATACAATATTTCGGTTTTTGCTTGAAGAAAAGTGGCTGTGTTTGAAAGTAAATAACAGTTTTCATGCAACACGATGACTACATTTTTCGAGCAAAATTCAACAAACTGTTTCGTTCGCATTTGCCCACTACCTAATTTATTGTGATCAGCATTACTTTTAAAGGGTAACCCACAAAGTGAATAATTGGGTAAGCTCACCCTGCGGGAAGAAATATTTTTGTTAAGTCAGTCTGAAAAACACTGCATCACGCTTATCTCGAGGCACAACTATCTTAAACGCAAATCGATGTGATAATGTCTGCATCAAAACACTTTCCAGCATTAACATGTTAGACATCAACGGGGACCTACTGGGTCAATCGATGCACTCCAACGAAACTAACTAGTCTACGATTTTATTTAACTGGCAAACTTCCATTGTGCTTTGATTTAAGCACGAAAATCAGCTTTGATTCGAGTTACGCAGGGAACACGAAATGTTATATTATAATGCGGCCACTATGCAATGCGTCCAAACCCAATTTCCTACATTGATTAGAAACTGCGGTGAAAGAGCTGGTTTCGGCGATGGACATTTTGAAAATAAACGTGTCTTAAAAGGTTCCTACGTCTATTTCGGGTGAATCATTTTCACGAAAAAAGTTTTTACCTGTTAATTAATTTAAAGTAAATTTGTGCAATACAAAACTTGCGAAGATTTTACAAAAGTTGATTTTTACCTTGAGTATGTCTTTTCAGAGTTTACTGTTATTTTGCTTAAACAATTGTTCACTGCATAGCACAATCAACTGACTGCATAAAACGATTTGCCAAGCACTTTCTACATACGCATTAGTTTATACACAACGTCATTTTTTAGCAATCAACTAACACTGGTTTCTGAAAACAGCCAAGAAAAGAATAGCATTCATCACAATTAAACATCTGGAGCGGAGGTAGAGCTAATACATTCCTGTGTAATGTGGGTGGATGGTGTTGCATTTCTTTACACCTAAGTTTTCTTAGCTGTTAATTTTACTGTTGGTAGGTTTTGTTTAATTCTATTTTATACTTCATGCACTTTGCAGAGTTGAAGATGCTTGGGCAACAGGCGAAATAAATACTCAGTAAACATCACCCTATCTGATTTAGTTCGGTGGAAGGATTCCTTTCCTGTACAACAAGTTGAAAGTGATATTTACTTTTCGCAAAACAATTTTGCTCCTTGGTCGCTTGAAGTCATTGAGAGCGACATAGTGCAGACTTGATATTTAGTAACGGTGTGACGGCTGACATAAATTCAAGAAATATTTGCCCTGCTTTTATGGAAGTATATTAGCGGTGGAAGTAACGACAGCGGCAGCACAGAAGCGTTTGCCTACTTCTCTCCATGCTTTATTAATAACAATTGCCACATCATACATACCCTGGGTAAATGGTTTCTGTGCATGTAAGCATACTGTTCCCACGCTTTACAAAAGCTCATGAGCACATACATGTTCACAAAGAGATGAATGAAACTGTTGTGGCTGAAAGAAGACAGCAGAAATGAAAGGGAGTTTCGAAAACCTGCAAAAAGAGCACGGATGAAGTGTTTTCCTGCAGAAGAGAAAAAAGCAACAAGGTGCTGTTTGCACAATGCGGTTGGTTTCACCATCGTTTGGCATTAACGCTGCAATACAAATACTGCTCAAGATGAAACCGGTTCAAACCTGTTGTATTGAACGTGCTTGATGCTTTGTCGTCATAATTTTCGAGTGGGGATTTTACAAATAAGCAACCACGAAAATATCAGCCAAATTCGAAATTATTCGGTCAAATTGTAACCAAAAATAGACACAGCCACAATCAATTTACCAGACAATCTTTCCTTCATTATAATAGGTACATTTCTAATTAGAACGGCCCAACATAATATCGAATTTTATTAGCGGTCCAATGTTGATTGCTATATCTGTAGCAGAGATGAGCACGGATCAGGACTGACGCCAATTTTGGCAGGATCAGGACTGGATCGGACTGCAATTTTTTTGAAAATTGGCAGATCAGGACTGGATCGGACTGAGGAAATTTATGTTGTGTTAATGCGATTATTCTGAACATTTCCAAAATTTTAGTTGTGATCCGATTTCACAGATTTGCTAAATGGTCGTGTATATACAGAACTTCAAACAGGCTGGTAGTGTATATTTTGCCATAGAAAGATGGTAGTGTATATTTTGCCATCAATAGCAAAAGCTCTGCTGGGAATATTTCGGAATTCGAACTGTATCCACGGTTGTCATCACGTTGAGTTCTAGTAGCAACGTAAACATTACGAGTGGTTAGTGTCTATGCCTGCTGTGCGAGCGTTCGTTGGTTCTTCTCTCTCCATTTCGTTTGGCTTAGCTAGTAGAGATTACACCTTTGATATGAGTGCTTTCGAGGTACTTTTTCAAAAGGTTTAGGTTTAGGTTTAGAGTTTACGTTTAGGGTGTGTGTTTAAGTTTCGGTTGAGAGTTTACATTTAGGGTTTAGGTTTAGGGATTAGGTTTTGAGTTTAGATTTTAGGTTCAGCTTTTAGGTTTAGGTTTTGAGTTTAGGTTCACCTTGGGTTTAGGTTTGGTTTTTGGTTTGGGTTTCGGTTTTGGGTTTAGTTTTGGGTTTAGGTTTCGGGTTTGGGTGTAGGTGTACGTTTTGCTTTTATGTTTAGGATTTTAGGTCATATTACAAGGAACTTACGCTAATCCAAGTGTATTGTCCTTGTCACTTGACCAACTGGATTCTTCTAATGGCAAAATAACTCCAGCAGTGCTTTTGCCTTTGATGCCAAATAGACACTTGTCAAATTTTGGAAATGCCAAAAGGCTGTGCTTATTTTGCCTCATGAGGCAAAAGCACTGCTGGAACTATTTTGCCTTCCCTTTTGGCTTAAGGCAAGATAGCTAGCTCCAGTAGTTATTTTGCCTCATGAGGCAAAATAGCCTTCATGATTTTTCATTGGCGGATCAGGACTGGATCGGATTCAATTTTTGCAGATTAGGATTGGACTCGGGCTGAAAAATTTGTCAGTCCACTCATCTCTGATCTGTAGTGAAGTCCAGATTTTATGGAATAGAAACTTCCTGAACGGAATAATTTTCAAATGTTTTGCAATCGTGAGGGTTTGACTTTTTAATCGAAATCGACTCGAACAACTATTCACCGTTCCATCATCGCAACGCTTTGCAGCCAGTTTGATACACTTTTCTATCACGTTGAATGTTTTAGACTCTACACACAAATATGTAATTTTTTTGGACACATACTACGAATCTGCAACACGACTCAGCACAGTTGATACAAGCTCGGTTATGGTGGCACTCCAATCCACACTCATTCAAATCAGGCCTGACGCCTCAGTTGCAATGAACTTAACGCAGGGTTTCTCAACCTGTGGGTCAGAGAAATTTTTGACAGGCCACCGCCTGGTGTTATGGAAATTTAGGAGTAGTGCGTTTTGCAAACTGAACCTGCTAATCGAAAACGTAGGTAGCTCTTGAGCTATAAATGTCATAATGCACTTTCTTTCGTCATTATGTGTCAGATATTATTTCGACATGGAAATAATTTCCTCGTAGTCTACCGCGTTGTGCGCAATGTGTAGCTGTTGAAGGCATTTTGAGGTAGCACACGGCTTTTGTTCAGGGCTGTGGAGCCGGAACTCATATTTCAGGCTCTGGCTCCAGCTCCAACATCTGAAAGGTTTTGGCTTGAAAGGAGCTCCCGATTGATATGGTCCATTGAAAACTGAAAACCACTGTATTATTTGTACCACTCGCTTGCCCCACAAACTAGGGCTGTGAAACCGGAACCCAAATTTCAGGACCCAGCTCTAGCTCCAAGCATCCAAAATTGCTTGGGCTCTGGCTCCATTCCTCAGCTCTGCTTTTGTTGCCATTAAAACGAAATCTAGAAGCAGGTTTTACGTAGAAGATGACTTGATCTGTGCATTATCATGAATTGAGCTTCAAATATCTATGCTTTCTAACAACAAAGAGGCTGAGCTTTCACATTGATTTTATCTCACGTTATGCGTTATTAGATATTGTTTTCAGTTGATTTCTCCTCTCTACGTACGTGCAACAGTTGTCGCATCGGAGAAGTGGTACAGGCGGTGGGCCACGGACCCTCTGTTTGTTTATTAATTGAGCCACATGCTTGAAAAGGTTGAGAATCCCTGATTTAACGTGAGATGAGGCACTGACAAAAGAGCACGTTTAATGCGAATGAAACGTTGGTTGCACCAGGATTGCCCGTCCAAGAAAAAATCTAGGCGCTTAAGAAATTTACTCAGGATCTTGGTCGAAATCATTGTCCTGATAAAAACGTTGACACCTTAATAACACTTCTTACTTGTAGCAACACTGACGGTGAACCAGTTCAACATTCTACTTCTCAAACCCGAAAATTTCCACAAAATGTATACCAGGATATTCGCTGAAACTATCTCAAAGAAAACCATGTCATAACGGGATAGGCGGCCAGATATCTGCAGAAGAAGTGTAGTCAGTTTTTCTTAATATGGAACAATTTGGCAAGTGTTTCTAACAGCAAAACTACCCGTGGGGAACTCATCATACGTAAATTGGCGTTTTCTAGCTCAGCTCGAAGTAGTTCTTGTATTTGTTTAGATGCGATTGAAGGCCAAAGTAGTTGATTTAATATTCAACGCTGATCATGGAATAGAAAAATTACAGTGACTGAGAAAGCTCTGCAATTCATTGCTATACCTTTTAACCAAAAGCAAACAGTAACAACCTAATAAAATGCGACAGTATGAGATTTCTATGCGGTGTTGCTACAATTCATTTCGCCTGTAAATTACCAAATAAAAAGATTTTCAATATACAAAACCAAATTCAGCTAACTTACTGCCGATTTTACAATAATAGACCGAGTAGGTCATATCTTGTCACATACCTGAACACCTGCCTCTTGATTTTGAAGGATGTGTTTGAACTCTGTTATAAGGTTGTCGAAATCATGAGCAGTGTGTTCTTTCTTCCAAATGCCAGCTAAACCAAAGCAGCTGGCTCCAAACTGATACAAAAATATACATACATATCAAATAAGCACATTTTGCGCTGCTTAGAAATTGTAACAAGTTTCAAAGGATGTGCACGAATATATAATTGGAATGACACATCTCTTTTCAAATTAAACAAATAAAGGAGATCCAGACAGCAACAGAAACGAATTTGTTTGACAAACCAAGTCACCATGCATACTTTTATTCCTGAAGTATGGGAACTTCATAATCATTTTGGATGGTTTCTATGTTTTGTAATTATGCTGAATTTTATTTTTGAATTGAAATCAGGGCTTGGAAAAAATAAACAGTAGGAATATATTATATACACATGACATATCACCCAAAAAACAGTTTTACCCTGAAACAATTAGTTAATACCAAAACATTGAAATCTAAAAAGTGCACTATGGTATCGCTTACTCAACCACTATTTTTTGTCATGTAACATTGACTTCCACAATTGTAGGATATTACAAGAAATAGAAAGCCAATACATCACATAAACCAGTTGAATCTACTGCAAAGTGGTAAAAGATCTCAAAAAATAAATCAGTTTGAAATTTACATTTTTTCCTTGAGAAAAAAAGATAGCCACGCACTGGAGCTAAAGGAATGCATTGCCAAAAAACACTATTGCATTTTATTTAAGTGGCTTAACTATAAAAATCATACATTCATTACATCTGAAAAATCAAATCTCAACTTTATCACGTTAGTTCAAATTATCTGGGAAGAGTTTAAAAGTTTACACTGAAACTTACTGCGAAAGTTTTTAATCCATGCTTCAGCAAATTACTAAAAATATTTTCTTCACTGCCATTTTCACTGTGCCTTTTTCGGTGCTTAGACCTCTTCTTTGTTGATGCAACAGTAGCTGACTCTTCCTTTTTAACATGAAAAAACTGACATCTTGTTTCAGACCAGAAGGCAGGCTGACACAGAGACTTTATATCAAAAGCACTACACAGCCATTGTTTATCGTTTTTCACAACCAGTGGTGAGTTTTGAAGATGACTGGGGCTTATAATTGTGTTGTACAGCTTTACTTGGGTGGACGAAGGGTTTCGTATCCACTTAGCAATGCAGTCTTGTACAAGGGATTGTTGTTTAAGTACTGAGCATGTCGTCTCTCTGAAAAATAAACAAACGTAATTCGTAAAAATATCTACTATATATACATTACTTATTGTGTACACTACATTTAGACCAAGAGAAGGCATTGTCTCCCAAGCTTGACAATTTTGATCAAAAATAGGTTTCTTATCTAGGAGAGATCATGCTGCATTCTCAAAAAGGAAGTCATTTTTGTAGATCAAACCCTGAAGCCTGAGTAACAAAAAAGCTGCATCTATTTTCTTTGATGGCAATGTAAATTCTGGTGTTATACCACACTATTCTTGACAACTACGGACCATATTATGATTTGAGCAGGACTTAAAAATAATAAACAGATGCTGGAACTCATGTGACAACTGAAAACTCAGTCAAGTGATATAATTAGAACCTAGTTTTGTAATTGAATAAGAGCTGTGGATGTCTACCCAGTAGGACCTACTGAGTAGGTAAAGCCTACTTGGTAAACACCCTTTACTAACTGATTTTCTGTAGTAAAGGGATTCCTTATGATAGATACTTGTGTATAGTCATATCATTTTGATTAAAACATACTTAACACTTTCATTACTGGGTGGTTTGTCAAGAAAAAAATTTGCCAGTTACCAGTCAATAAGCTGCCATTGCAAAAATTTGGCTACAATTGCGACAAACACATCTCAAAACCATATTCTGCTTTTCACTTTTTGCAGTCTGCAATATGCAGGTCTGTGTACTTAGAAGAGTAAAAAAAATATGGCCAGTACTCAGATCGAAACTTTTAGTCAAGAAGTATTCTACACAGCATGTTAATTTTAGTGACCTAAACTAACCATGTAGACCCATGTGGCACAGTTATAGAAGTTTTAAAATGGTGCTGTGGATTTTTTGCTTGATACAAAAATATGCTGTCACTTTAAATGGCAATAATAATACTTGATTCTAGGCCAATAGTGATAACACCTGGCCTGCTTTTGCTAATATTATCACCAAGTGTTTCAACTTTCCATTAAGTTTCTGAATCAAACAATCGAAACAAACATGCACCCTCTAGAAAAAAAGGAAATCCTAAACTGTGTATCCAAAAACTTTGGTTTAAGAATTACAGCAATTCATTTACATAAAAAAACTATGGTACACGAAAAGCGGAAGTGCTAAATAGCCTTATAATAAATACTACGGCCAAAGCAAACGATACAACTGACATCTTGCAAACGTTTCGATAACAACTGTTATCATCTTCTGTGCATAGCAATAGAACTGC
>Ga0210059_1011049_pt1 | contig 13863 bp, 10 predicted proteins | sample Ectturendosymbi2_FD_188042 | JGI IMG/M metagenome (GOLD analysis project Ga0210059, IMG submission 188042) | Ecteinascidia turbinata endosymbiont from Florida, USA - Sample 2 (SPAdes) (version 2) | ecosystem: Host-associated > Tunicates > Ascidians > Unclassified | place: Key West, Florida... | reverse complement strand
CAAGCTATCGCAACGCAAAAGCAAAGTAAACAAGATTCTTCTGCATTGCCAGTGCTATAATGCGTTTTCGTTTCTTTCCAGTAAAATGTAAACAACTGTATACAGACGCTGGTCTTAAAAACCTAGGTAAAGATATACTTCTGTTTATGCAATTTATGAGTGGAAAGAACGCGTCGAAAGCAGTGCGGCTTAGGAATACGAAAGGCAGGTCGTCCACGTATCACAAAATAATTGTTTTAAGGCGGAGCAGATTAGATTGATTTTGTGCTTTGTTCAGTGAAATTTTTCTGCCGAAGAAAACATATGTTTTTCGAAATGCCCAACATGATTTGATTTAATTCATCCGTTTTTGTACTGTTCTTTCTTGTAGGACTTCAAGACTTCCAAGCTTTCGTGTGGCTGCAAAGGCATTCGTTATAATACATCGGAGAAGTCAACGTTGTGGCAAATTATTGGGGAACATATAATATTTAAACAATCTTCTGTTTGTCATGTGCTTCATCTTTCCAAGTATCATCAAACGACCATCTCCATTCATCAGCACATAAGTGTTGTATAGCGAGATTCCATCCTTGTGCGTCCATACAGTTTAGAAAATCATTGCCCCCTATCGATAAAAGGCTTATTACAAAACTAGCTATTATGCACTAAGCATTGCAGCAATTTAGGAACTATCTACATATACTGTACAAGGTAAGTTTGACAAACATGATTAAATGATACAGTAGTGATAACCAGGGCTGTGGAGTCGGAGTCCGGGCAATTTTGGTTGGCTAAAATCAAGAACTTCTTGATGGAGTCGAAACCAGCGCCGGAGCCTAAAATTTGGGTTCCGGTTCCACAGCCCTTGGTTGTGGGGCGAGTTGTGCAAATATTATAATACAATTGTTTTCTGTTTTCAATTGACCAAATCATTCTGCAGACAGAGTCAAAAACGTTTAGAGGTTGGAAGAATTGTTGATGCCTGGAGTTGGAGCCAAAGCCGGAACCTAAAATTTTAGCTCCGTCCCCCACCAGCCTGGTAACGACACAGGGATTCCCTTGTAAGCAATGAACGTCAATATGCCGCTAACACACGACAAACGAAATAGGCAGTGTCTTCCATGTCATGAAGCTATGACTGCACTAGCTTGGGTGGAAAAGAATATTGAACTACGAAGGGAAAAACACTGACAGATCTTTCAAACACAGAATTTTACCATTTCAGAAACAATTTTTTAGATTTTGCATCATTTAGGTTGCAACCAGAATTGCATGTAAGCGAAGCATAAAATGCAAAAAAACTTAGCATTCGTTTCGTAGCAAAACAATGGTGACATCAAAGCGAAGAAATATCACGAAATGGTGGTGAAATGTGTTTACTAGAAAGTAAAAAGCAGAAATTCGAGCTAAACGGACTATTATTTAAGATGGCAGCACAGTGAACAGCCCAAGATAAAAATTTCTGAGTGTGCATGGATGTGTACTGCAGAAGATACTGTATATCACCAAAAAACGATTGTTGGAGCAAATTTGACCCAGTATAGCATATGTTTCTTCAGGTCTCTCCAGAAATGATTAAGCACCTGAACCAGTGATTCTCAACGTGGTCTGGAATTTCTAGTGGTCCACATAGAGTTCCACAAATCCTTGATGAAACGTTCCTGAAAATTGTAACTCTTACACCGTTCAATTTATGTAAGACCATTTCTTAGGTTCTTTTGTTCGCAGTTTTACGCATATCACGTGTTACGCAAAGCGGTCCATCGGATATTTTTTTAAAAAGACGGTATATGGGACAAAAAGGATGAGAGCAACTGACCTAATTCCACGTGAGTGATGCGCAATTTCATGCATTGTCTATGCATTTAGGGTAAGAACATAAAAGCAAATTGTTAATTTTCAGTTGGAAATAATTCTGAAATATTTTAGGATAAGTCTATGACACCGAATGGTTTCACATTTTTTAATTGTAGTCAAGAATGTTATGGGGAGTGTCCAAGTGAATTCTCTTAAAATGGGCCTCTTATAAGTTAATTTTGCATTAGGAAAGGCAGTGAGTTGCTGAATTTTTTTTTTTATTCTTTTTTGAAACATTTTTGTGGGAATAAGCTTGGCACTTACTAAAAGGAACTGTAGTTGATATCATAACTTGAAAATATGTCATATCACTGCCACGCCAAGATTAGAAATATAAATACGTAGTATTATTTTTACCGATCAGATCGAAGTGACAAAACACATTACAAACAATACCGCACACTCAAAACTAATAAGATAAATGGTAACAATCTTGAAGCAGTCGCATATCACAATCAAGATGCCACACACGACACACTGATGTAGTCGAGACCGTAACCTTCAAGACCGAGACTCATAAAAAATTGCGAGACTCGAGACTTAAAAATTTGTGGATTTTGCCGGAATTTTTCATAAAAATGTCATCATCACTTCTCAGTTGATTTTTTTCGAATTTCTGGTATATTTACGACCTGTTTTGATCGTTTCTTACCTGCAAATACAACAAACAAAAAACTCGTTGAATTATAAAAGTTTTACTAAGCTATTTCTTTGCGATATTCAAAATCTAAAGACAATAGGCTGTGCCCGAGACCTGTAGCCTCCGAGACCGAGACGAGGCCTGAAACCTTCGAGTTTCGAAGTACCACAAGTGCGAAACAGCTGAATCAGCTCACAGAGTACTTTACGAGGAAATTTATTTTGCGTCAAGTACGTATTTTCAATCCTGCAATTGTAAGCAAAAACTTACAGGTGAAATGATGCAAACTAAAGCAAGACTTCTGCCGTTTTGAACAAATGCTAAGGCATTAGAATTAGGGAAAGCACGCGGACTTTAAAATAAAACATACCCCATGATTATCACGCTGTCATCACCGAACCAAAAATCTACGCAATCGTTGATTGCAGAAAACTTAGTAACTGCAGTACAAAACGCACGTCGCTGTGTTTTGTACTGCTGTTACTATTTGGCCTGCCCAGCAATGTTCAATTTTGTTATGCTCGCTTTTGCACTCATTTCAGAGTGTCGCGAGCAGAGTTGGATCAATTGCAATTGGTATGTAATTACATTTTTTCATGTAAATACAGTTGAGGCTTTTGTTACTGCGTAGTACGGGCGTCGATAGCTCAGTGGTTGAGTGTCCGCCTCTCAGATGGAATCCACGTGCCACTGAGTGAATTGCCGTAGCGCTCCTTGGGTAAGAGCGTTCACCTTAACGCCCCGGCAAGAAGCATAATTCAGGCTTCGGCCTGCTGCCGATTGCCGCCACCAAAATTAATTTAAAAAAAATATAGATATATATATATATACAAAGGTTTTGGACCCAACTACAACTTGCTTCCAACAACTTTGCAGAGTTCGAACTAATGGCATGACTCACGATAAAAATCCACTAAGGCATTGTTTGTAGTTTTTTCAAATGCAACTGAGAGTATCTAGAAGTTCAGGGAACTGCACGTAATCTTTTGTAAGGTTCAGATTATCACATGAGACCCTTCCACTATATACTTCTGGGCACCGTTATATAATAATTAGATCACACTTTTAAGTGGTGACACACTGGGGCTTGTATCTGCTGGCTTGAACAACTAGCGAACAGGTCAAAAAGTACCCTGAGCCAATTTGTACGACATAGGTACGATCCAGAAACAAGCTTCCTGAAAACATGCATATTTCATCCAAACATCACATCCTAAATATGCGTACTGCATGATATTAATGACCACTTTCCAATTTTTTGAACTGTGAGTAAAGTTCGATTAAAAGAGATAGTAAACAAAGATTCTTTGGAGATACACGCAACGTTGATATCATTATTGCTTTTGATCGTGACCTACACGAAACTTTAGATTCGTTACCGTTGCAATTCTCAGAATGAAATGTTAAACGAAAAAATTGGTTTTATTGTAATGACATATACCGAGGATGTTTTATTCCCAGGCTTTAACTAACTTGAAAACTGTCGACACATTCAGCATGAGAACACTGCAGAATGACAAAAATCGAAGACACGGCACCAGTCAACACATCGTGCGCTACAGGCCACAATCACCAATTATCAGAAACAGCGCGAGAGAACACAAGCAATCAAGCGTATCTTACCAGTGGCACAAAAAAACAATCAAGCAATTGAAATGCATCTTACAAAATTATCACATGTAAGGTCCCTGAGAAGTCTTGTGGATACACACATGCCTGTAAGAAAATACTCTCGAAAGGAACACAAACTTTAAACAAACGCCATAGATAACCCAAGGGATCATTTCTTCTATGAAACATAGAGACTACTAATTCCACATTTATAAAAGATCGAGACTACTAGCAGATTTCGAAAGGTACAAAAAATTCTGAAACCGTCTTACTCATGTCAAAGAATTAGCTAAGCGCAAACACCACGAAGATTAATTTGCTAAAAACAACAGAAATTCAAAATAAACTTGGACGCTAATTAACGACATTTTCGGCAAACACAAACCGTTCTGCTTTCAGCAAAGGTTAAATGTTAGTGGACGAGGTTACTCTCTTCAAAATTAATTGATGATGCACCACATCATAGTTTTGTCACTTCAGCTCAAGTAAATTTTACTCCTATTGGCCCATCTAAAACTACTGATGCAAACATAAGAAAAAATATCTTCTAATACGCCAAGCGAATTCTATATTTCTATCATCCACTACCCCTGAGAAAATGAACTAATTAATGGATAAGATTAATAAAGGCATGCGGATACGATGATATTCCGATGCGCGCTTTGAAATTGTCAAAATACTTACTGGCACCTCTTCTCTCAAATGAAACCTAAAAATCTCTATAGTAGTACCGATTTGTAAGTCGGGAGATAGCGAAATTCCCACTAATTACAGACCGATATCAGTACTGACATACCTGTCAAAAATATTTGAAGAAGTACTGTAAGACTGAACGATTATTTTACCAAAAAACTGGTTGAGTCAGTAACAATACGGTTTCGTAACAACCATTCCACATCCCTGGTCACCACAGACTTGGACGAAAATTGTCTACAAAATCCCATTAAAAAACTTATGTTGTGTGGTTTTCTTAGATCTAAGAAAAGCCTTTCATTCAGTGAATCACTCCATACTGCTGACAAAACTGAAGCACTACGGCGAGGAAACGCGCTCAAACTAATACAGTCGCACCTTTCCAACAAAAAAAGTACGTTCAAGGGTGAACAACAATCATCTATAAAATTAATTATAGCTGGGGTCCCCCAAGGCTCGATTTTAGGCTCATTGTTCTTTTTGTTATTTATAAATGATTTACCAAATTCAAATCTTATGAAAATTATACTTTTTCTTGATGATACAGTTTTAGTTCAGAGTGACAATAATCTGGAAAAATTACAAAACTTTGTTAATTGCGAAATGACAAAGGTAATTGATTGGCTAACTGCAAACAAACTCACACTAACTATTTCTAAAACAAAATATATGTTAATCACAAATAGATATGAAACACATATTCCTTGAAATAAATATAAACTGAAATCGAATTGATAGAACTTCGAATTACAAGTACCTTGGTGTAATTGTAGATGAAAAACTGACGTGGAAAGAATATTGCAAACGGTTACGTTGTGCTATGTCGAAATATGTTGGTGTAATGTATCAAGTTAAACATTATGTTATAATCAAGCATTACGTATGTTGTATCACGGCATAAATAAACTCACGAGTACAAAATAGAATTAGTGCCTGGGGACGAGCAGCTTCATGTCATCTACAGCCATATCAGTTATCTTAAATCGCGCCATGAAATGTTTGAACACATATGAAACTGGACTCGTAAAGTTTCTAACGTTTATATAACGCAGAAAATTCTCCAAATGAAAGATATTTACAATCCTGCAGTGAGCAAATTCATGTTTGCAAACTCCCAACTGCCGGCTACATTTATCAATTATTTGAAATTCATTACAGATGTTCATCCGTATAATACAAGACAAGCCAAAACCCAGTAGCACGTTCAAACTCAGGTGCAAAGACGTTAAAGTACAGTGCAGTAGAGAACTGGTCAAAAATCCCTTTACAAATAAAAAATAAACCGCGTTTAACACTTTTTACAGCGGAATACAAAAGAAATGTGTTACTCGGGTACTACAAACATTTGTTGTAGCATTTTTCGTTGGTGTGCATTAACCCGGTGCATTGATTGAATTAACGTTGCTACTATGAAAATAGTCGCATCACGAGGTATCGTTGAGAAATCTTACTCGATTTGGTTTTTGTTGTGTTCATTAAATTTGGTCACATCAAACTCTTGTATAAAGTAGTGGGATGCCTTTAGTCTCCGATCGCAAAGTGAACAATGTGTCTACCGAGCAGTAAACGAATTTCTCTTCCCATGCAGATTCATCGCATTGACTGAGAATTATTTTCACGAACACATAAATTTACACCTTGTTCTCAACCTGCTTAAATTGCGTGACACCACTGCAGTGCTGCACTGGTCCATTACTGTCGACGCATTTCCCCTTTAGCTATCATGAATATTTCCAAAATATGTGAAACCGCAAATGTTTTATGTGGTAACGTTACACCAATTTCCTCTGGCGGCTTGACCTTGTCTGCAACGCATTTTGCTTCCGTAAAACATAACTGCATTGCACATGTTAAACCTTATACTCAGAGCAACAGACTTTTACTTAATAAGTGGCTTCGCCCTTGGGAGGTCTGCAGCCTAAATCACTCCTGGTACTTCGCAGCCTCCCACTCACTCATGCATTTATAAATCGATCTACTAGGAAGTCATCACAGCACTTTCTCATAACAACCGTGATGGTGCGCCATCCACGCGTGTGCCCTTTACTGGTACCACATACAGTATATATACTTGTCTTTCATCAATGCAATTGCATTAGTGCCATCAAGCCTATTATTTTCTACTAACACTGCATTTTTATCTTCATATTCTTTCATGCATTGTGCGTTCCTTACTACTGCCATGCTTGCTTAAGTGTGGGAGTGCAGACATTACAATACTGAGAAAAACGTACTTTTTTCGAGCGAAGTTGCATTCCATCGTAGTAAAAAGCATTCATAACAAGCTAATATAATATCCTTGGAAGTTGCCCCGTCTTCCAATGCTGCATAAATTGTTCCTGGATAAAAAAAACATCCGAATCATTCAAAGTAGCAACAATTTTGAGTTTGCTGGGCATCACATCAACATCAAACCTGTTTCTTCTTCGTATTTTACAATGAACTTCCCATGGTAATGATATTCCTTAACTTTAGCAGCAAATTCATCACTTGTCATTTTCAAGTCTTTCACTTTACAGCCAAGCTTTAGCCACGGAAAGGAGTGTGCTAGAAATTCACCGTAAATTAAAACTGTGGTAAAGATAAACACAAACATGCATAACAATAATATAGCAAGTGTACTTACGCATCAACAGAGGTTCAGTTTTATTGGCTTCCTTTGGAGTTAGGGGTACATTGGAAATGTAATTTAAAAACGTTTTTTCAAATCTAAGTCGGTTAAAAGTCTCCATAATAACACATGAGACAGCACGGTAATTGGAATAAATATGCATTGCAGTAAATGCAAAAAAGAGAAACCACGTCAAAACAAAGTGATCAGCAACCATTGGGGTAAGTAATAAACTGGAAACCAGAGCAGCAAGGTTCACCAATGTTTCCTGAAAAAAAGCAAGAAACAATGAAGGGCATAGTGCAAAAAACAACTGTCAATAAACAATATGGAATATTACAGTCAGTGGTGTACCACTGAAAAAAGCAGTGAGTTCTTTATTCAATAGAAAGACATGTCTTGCTGCAGCCAAGATGGTTGAGAAGTCCACAAAATGTGACAATATAGGCATGAATAAATCCGCGCTACATCAAAAAGTAAAAGTTTGCTATTTTATTTACCTTCAAAAAGTGATAATGACATTCTTGCACATTCATGCTTCACTACACCACTCATCACAACACATCATCACCACACAAATTGCAACATGGCAAATGATAGGTTTGCACCAAGGTTGCGGATTCAGATTTGCAAGGAGTCAGAGGGTTTTGTGGAGTTAGATTCCTAGGAACACTGGGAGTTGGGGTTGTATTTTTTATCCAATTGCAACTGTCCAATTGAATTAGTTTTTACATCACACTCCCATTAGGAATCCTAGCTTGTATCTGTTGAAATGGTACAATGAAACTTTTTATTGAAACAGAATTCTGGCTCTGCACCATGACTTCTATTGATTACTAGTTGTACAAAATTGTTGACAGCCAAACTTCATTCACGTTATGTTAAGGAGTCAGTGTCAGAAATTTTGGAAAGGTTGGAGTCGGAAAATTTTGGAAGTTAGGGGTCAGTATTGGACATTTTACCTTCGACTCCGCAACCCTGGTTTGCATGTGACAAGATGTAATACAAATGAATTAATGCTCTTTGATCAGTGATTTAAATAACCGTAACAAAATCTGCACAAGTTTTGAGCACGCACAAACCTGCGACCCATCTTTAGCTGACACATCAGCCATATTATTGCGTTTTGCTTGATGCATTGTCAGTGCTGCACGTGTACACCCCCCAGCAACTCCGACTATGGAGTATGCCAAACCTGTAAAAAGTTAACAATCAATATGAAGACACAAGTGAACAGGAAAGCAAATTTGCAAAAGCGTTCATGTGTTGTATACACAATAAAGACCTGAAACACACATAACAGGAGTGAAGTAAGCCTTGGGTAAAGCTGGAGCAAGAAGCTCAACAAATATTGCACAGTCATTTAAGACATCTGCGAACAGTCTCCATTGCTTGCAGTTGGAATCCAGACTTGTCCTGTCAAACAACCATCTGCAATGAATTTAACCTGAAGACGAGATGCAAAACCCACATTAAAGAAACCTTACCCATGAAAATAGGCAAAAGCAATTCTTCCAATCATTCCAGTTCCATCTGCACAAATTGTTGCATTAATTATCGATAGTGATATCACATTAAATTCAAAATTCATATTATATACAGAAAACCTTTTAACAGCCATGTAACAGTGGCAGCTGTTGCAGTTGCAGCAGCATCTCCCACACCAGAACCTTTAAGCACTGCGTGCGTAGCAAGTGTTCTGGTGATACTACTGCAGAAGGCCTGCAGTGTGTCCCATATCTGTCAGTTTGAAAATATTCCATTTAGATAAATTACATGTATTCGACAACATCATACATTTCAAATATATTTGTACTTAAAGCGATTCACCTGATATTCCAGATAGTCTCTGCTGACACTTCCTGGATATCCCTTGGGTAAGAATACATCCTACACAGAAAATTCTACTAATACAGTACAAATAAAATTACATAACATATTAAGCAGTGTCTCTACAAGAAACGCTTCATAAAGCATACCATCTTGCTCTCAGTTAAATCGATGTATCATACCAGTCATTGAAGGAAGAACAGATGCATACCTACAGAGACTGTACAGCATAATATGAAATATAACAGCAAGCAAGTCAACAAAACAACAAATATCGTATTTTACATTGCCTCAATATGTCAACTTTATTCAGTGTAGCTGTTTCCTAAAACGTAGTATGTCCTCATGAAAAAATCAATGTTTTTGCAAAAGAGCAAAAAAAGTAATATGAAAAGCCAAATGGCAGTCAAGTTAAATCAAAATACTCTCCACACTAAATTTTTTTATGGAAAACAAGCAATTGCTAAGGCATAAAATTAAAACTAAATGTTATGAAAATGGGCTATTGCAGTGGAAGAAACTACATAAATATAACCTATTCTCTTTGAATAAAAGCTGGGGATGCCTGCGCTGTAGCTACTCAGTATTTTAAAACTATGTAGTGCGGGAATGATTTTCTCCTGCATTTGTATCATTGCACCACATCATGGCACATCACACAACTAATTTACTTAGCAGTAGATAGTATAACTTAATACAAAAAAAAAACTTTCTTAGTAGCAACTAACAGAAACTACAACTCAAGTAGTCTTAGCATACTTAGTAGTACTACTTAGTTACTTAATATTCAGCAGCTACTGAATCATGTTAATCAGTAGGTGCCTATATGCCTACTCAGTCTACAGACGATATTTGAACTATGTTATAATCACCACAACTGATTTGTTGTGAGAAAAGGGTTCCATTCAACAAATATTGTAAACATATGAGCACATCATTTCTTGAAAGGAAATTCACATATTTCATATAAAATATGTTTGATCAGACACATCTCATTTAAATGGAATCATTCAAGCTTAGGTGCTTATAACAAGATGAGCTCCAGCTTTGCAGAAAGCTGTTTGAGGAATCCGCCTGGTTCTGCTTTCATCTTCTTGCAATGATTCAAGCTTGTTCTCATCATTCAGCTATAACAGTTCAGTCGCAGCAGTGACCCACACAAGCAAATCATATCGCAATTTATTTGCACAAGAAAACTTGTTTTTTGTCTGACACTTCTTCAGTCATATGCAGCCAGTAAAATAGTTACTAGCGAATGTTGACATTGAAACAAGTTAAAAAAAACTACATTCTGTTGCTAAGAACAATTTGCAAGAGTAAATCAATTAAACCCAATAAGAGTTGACCTTCCTAGAACCCCTTCACCAGACGAGCTACAGCACTGTTAACTTCAATTACAACAGCTATTTTAGCACTTCTGATTGACAAGAAATTCCTCCATGCTCAAGGCGTCTCGCCTCAGGTGAACAAGAGGTGATCAACGGGCAGTAAATTTGGCTTGGCTTAACTCTTATTTGGCTCAAGTAATTTACTGTTGAAAATTGTTCTTAGCATGTTGCTTTTCTAAAATTGTTTCAATGTCAACATCTGCTAGTAGCTTTTTTATTGACTGCACAGGACTGAAGAATCGGAAGAGGTGTTAGACACGAATAGTTTTCTTGTACAAATAAATTGCGATACGATTTGCTTGCGTGGGTCACTGCTGTGACTTAACCATTATTATAGGTGCTTACAAGTTGAACAAATTCATTTTAAACAATTATTTTCAAAGACATTACCACCACATATTCCATCCCAACTTGTAAATTTTTTTATGATGAGTCATAGCTATAGCTTGACAGACAAGGCTTTTTTGGGCCAATACCAATGTTTTCCATTTATTTATTGCCATTAACCGATGCTGATATTTTTACATTACTTAAACCACAGTTGAAAGACACTACTTCACTCTGATGAAGGACCATACAAAATTGAACTCTGTGCAAACCTGGGTCACTAAAACAGTCAACCACGATGGACATACCCTGATTTGTTTGCAGGCAGTGATCTGCTTACTGCGCAAAAACCTGTGAGTGAATGTTATGTCATAGAGCAGGGGTTCCCAACCTTTCTCTTACCACGTACCCCTACAGCAATTCAACAGATAAGCATGTACCCCTTCAGAATTTCGAACAATGAACATGTACCCCTAAAATTTCGAATGACAAAATATTTTATGATAATTCGCAGATATATTTAAGAATATGCATGTATTGACTTTTGAATGTAATATTAACTGATATATTTATGAATATTTGGAAATAAATAATATGCAAATATATTTTTATCTTCCATTGATAACATGGAATGTACCCCTTCAGATAGGCAAATGTACCCCTGGGGGTACATCCGTGTTCCCTCTAAGCCGAAAAAAAAACGGCACTTTCGGCACTTTTTTTGGATGCCAGCCGACAAAAATTTTGAAAATCGACACTTGCATATTTTTGGACGCAATTTCCTTCATTGGAGAAAGTTTCACAATACAGAATTTCAACATTTTTTCAAAAATGTATGGGACATATTTTCACGATTGAAGCCGTTCTCAGGTCACAGCATAGAAAGTTCAGACGCATTTTGGAAATTCTCTGCTTGCAAAGTTTGTAAAGAAGATCTGGGCGCAGTTTCCCAATTTTTGCGTCTCACAACAAAGCTGTTTGCCGTGAAGTTCAGATGCATTTTTTGTGTTATCCGCCTCCAAAGTTTACAGAAATGTTTTGGCTGCCTTTTCACGATTTTTGCGTCCAGAAACGAAGGTATTTCCCGTGAAGTTCAGACGCATTTTGGAAGTTTTCTGCCTGCAAGTTTTACAGAAGAAGTTCTAGGCGCAATTTCACGATTTGTGTGTCCAAAAATGAAGCTGTTTGCTGTAAAGTTCAGACGCATTTTTGAAGACCTCTCCCTTGCAAGGTTTATGAAAAACGTTGACGCATTTTCTCGATTTTTTCGTCCAAAAGCAAAGCTGTTTGCCGTTGAGTTCAGATGCATTTTGGAAGTTTTCTCCATGCAAGCTTTGTAAAAAAAAGTTCTGGGTGCATTTTTCCAGTTTGTGGTTCCAAAAAGGAAGCTGTTTGCTGGTGAGTTCAGACGAATTTTGGAAGATTTTGCCTTGCAAGGTTTATGAAAAAAGTTCTGGTGCATTTTCACGATTTATGTATTTAAAAACTAAGCTGTTTGCCGTGAAGATCAGACGCATTCTGGATGTTCTGTGCTTGCAAGGTTTTCATTGAAAACTTCTGGGCGCAATTTAACAATTTATGTGTCCAAAAACGAAGCGGTTTGATATTGAGTTCTGACGCATTTTGGAAGTTTTCGCCTTGCCAGCTTGACAAAAAAGTTCTGGGCGCATTTGCACGATTTGTTCGTCCAAAAACGAAGCTGTTTGCTGTAAAGTTCAGACACATTTTGGAAGTTCTTTGCCTGCAAGGTTTACCGAATACGCTCTGGGCGCAATTCCACGATTAATGTGTTAAAAAATGAAGCGGTTGGCTGTGAAGTTCACACACATTTTGGAAGTTTTCGCCTCGCACGCTTTGTAAAAAAGGTTCTGGGTGCATTTTTATGATTTATGCGTCTGAAAACAAAGTTGTTTGCCATGAAGTTCAGACGCATTTTGGAAGTTCTCCGCCTCCAAGGTGTACAGAGAAAGTTCTGGGCACATTTTTACGATTTATGTGTTCAAAACCGAAGCTGTTTTCTGTGAAGTTCACATACGTTTTGCAAGTTATCTGGCTGCAAGTTTTGCAGAAAAAGTTCTGGGTGCAATTTCACAATTTATGCGTCCAAAAACGAAGCTGTTTGCTGTGTAGTTCAGACGCTTTTTGAAAGGTTTCCACTTGCAAAATTGATAAAAGTTGTGGGCACATTTTCACGATTTGTGTCGTGCAAACAAACATTCTTGACCTCAACATTTTGTAAAAATGCTTTGGCCACGTTTTATAATTTTACACTCCCATAGATCTTTGCTGGGTTGTTTCGGCACATTGTGAAGTTCTTGACTTTCACATTTTATAAGAATGCTTTGAATCTGAACACATTTGGACTACAAGTGCAGCCACAAATTGTGACGTGCGAGTGTGACTTTACGCAAAGCAATTTCAAGAAAGACTTGGACTGGCACCCCAGACATGTTTTGAAATATCTGAACTTCAAAAGAATGAACAGATTTTGTGAAATTTGACATGAGGTAAGATGCCTGGCAAAATTAGGCTAAGTCGTTCATACAGGCCTTTAACCTATCTTCTTGTGTTTGAGTATAATGCACCTTTAAAAGACAGTAAAACTTGTATTTTGTCTGGCTTATCACGACTGTTATTAAGTTCCAGGTTCAGCTCATGTTGCATCACACGGCTGGTAAATGGCTGAGGTCACAAAGTTTGACGGTAAAATTTCACGATCATTTGTGATGTATCGAGTATGAAAGTAAACAAGCCTGCAAGAGGCGGGAAGAAGCAATGATCATTGATAATTACAATTAATATATAGGTTTGGCAAGATATAGGTACGACGCACTTATTTCGAACAAACAGTTAGCTTGCAAATGCAGTAAATTCCTAATGAGGTCAGTGGCAGTTTGCAAACTTAGGCTAAAAAAACGCTGTCC
>Ga0210059_1011048_pt1 | contig 13864 bp, 9 predicted proteins | sample Ectturendosymbi2_FD_188042 | JGI IMG/M metagenome (GOLD analysis project Ga0210059, IMG submission 188042) | Ecteinascidia turbinata endosymbiont from Florida, USA - Sample 2 (SPAdes) (version 2) | ecosystem: Host-associated > Tunicates > Ascidians > Unclassified | place: Key West, Florida... | reverse complement strand
CCAGTTTATCTTAAGGGGGAGGCTGTACAGAGCAGAAATCACTCAAGCGTGACCATAAAATTCAAATTTATTAAAAAATTGAAACGTCTGCCATTCGGTAACTGCTCGACCAATTTCGTTCAAATTTTTTTTGTTGGTTGTTATTTTTGAAGCTCTTTCAAATGAGCCCACTTTCATCAAAATCTGAGAGGGTGGGTGAACATTTTTTAATTTTCTGTTCAGTTAAGCATGGAATGACCCCTATACAGTATTAGTGTAGAAGGCAAAGAATTATTATGACGACACAAGTGAAAACCACTTGAAGATTTATCAATCATAGCAACTGTGAGGCCACAGATTCTATGTCATTTAACTGCAAAAATGACATGTGGACTGAAATCACTCTTCACTAACCCTTGCAGATTCAGAAGGCCTAACTTTAGAATGCCACAAGTTTGAAAGTGAAGACTGGCATGAAGTAAATGTTGCATTTAAATTCCATCAAATATGAAGGCTGTTGACTGTAAACATAGTTATAGAACATACTTTTGATTCATGAAACAGATATATTATTATTATATATAGGTTTTTAACATTTTATGCATGTATCTCATGAGTGTCAATGAAATTGCTAAACTGACAGTTTCAGTATCGGCATTTCAATTGACATTTCATTTCGTACACTGGTACTGGTGTTATGAACTTATTTGCGTCAAGGGATGTTGCATAAGCGTAAAAAATTTTGAATGAAAGTTCAGCTATTTCTATTCAGGGTTGACTGAATCAAATCATTTCATTAAAATCAATGATAAAATCAAAAAAATCAAGCAAAAAATCATACGCAGTTTTGAAGCTTTCTGTGATTTAGAATACCAAAGGCAGAGACTTCTTATGACAACACAAGCTATAAAGGCAATTAAAGTTTTATCAATCATGGCAACTGTGACGTCACAGATTCTATGTCAACTAACTGCAAAAGTGATATGTGAACTGAAATCACTTAATATCTGCAGACTCAGAAGTCAAGGTCGAAAGTGTAGGCTGGCATAAAGCAGGCCTGTAGCCAGGTTTTGAGGTTTAAAGGGCAAAATAATCTGTTAGGGGGAAATGATTTTTGCTTTATTACGGTATATGTTTAAAACAAACTTTTGTGGGCACGACAAAATTTAGGGCACAAAAATATTCGGGGACACTGCTCCTGAATACCCCCATGGCTATGGGCATGACATGAAGTAAAAATTGTATCTAAATTCCAGCAAATACGAGGTATGTAGACTGTTGACTGTAGAAATAATAATTTTAAAACACATTTTTGATTCAGATTCATAATAACACATAGATTATGGGTTTTACCATTTTATGCATGTAAGTTACGCTTTTGCAGAAGCTGAACTAGTGAAAGACAATAGCCTTCAATTTTAACAATAGCCTTTGCACCAAAGAGCCTGGCAAGCTTGTATTTTTGTACAAGGTTCTTAACGTGCCATAAGTGTTAATGAGATTGATGGCGGATGGTTTGAGTATTGGCATTACAATAAATATTTTGTTTTGTACACCAGTACTGGTGTTATGAACTGATTTACTTTAAGCGTAATGCATAAGTGCAAAGTAAGTTTGAAAGAAAGTTCAGCTGAATTCTAGTTGTTGTACTAGAGGAAACAAGGCACAAAAAATTATATTCAAACAAACTTTTTAAAAATAAAAAATTACTACTTATTAGGTGGCCACTCTCTGCACAATCGATTTAATAAACAAAATCCGATTTAAATAAAAAAATCTGATTTTTGTGATAAAAAAAATCATGATTTTTATCAACCCTGTCGATGAACTGTCGGTTCGATGAATTGTCGTTCGATGAATTGTCGTTCGATGAAGTGTCGTTACGATGAACTGTCGGTCGACAAATTGTCGTTCGATAAATTGTCCTTCGATGTATTGTCGTAGTATCCTTCAGCAGTTCTCATCGCGTGTAGCTGGTGAACGCAGGTTGACCAGTGTGAAAAAGGTTGCAGCATGTACGGCTTGTACGCCTGCACGGGGAATCTTGGTCATATCCGATTTCAGACCCTTAAGCCGAACAGCCGACCCGTATCAATCTGTTATATTTTCCTACGTTTGTCACAACTTTCAAACGAGTTTCTTTGCCTTGTCGAAGACAAACGCCGTGGGAAATTTTGAAGAGGCTATGGAGCTCTGTCATGAAGCAAGTCGAATGCCTTTCTTCCACGAACGCGACTACGAGATTGAATCCGGGCGATTGTGCGCATCAGCGTACAACTTCGGGCTCGAAGCGTCGCGGGTCGGTGAGCTGTCGCGCGCCATCCAGTGGTTACAATTTAGTTTGCATCTGAGTGGGAAGTCGCGGCGAGCTGATGCTCGAGAGAAGGTGTGTTGGTATGATTACGGAAACTTTGTACTGTGTTACGCGGAACAGAACTTTTCGGTCTGAGCTGTTTCGGTTACGGGACTTTTCGGTTTCGAGGCATTTCGGTCGGACTATGAAATCTTACATGTTAACTTTTTAATGCAAACGTACTTAAATCAACGAAAGGTTTTATTTCGAAAAGCTATAAACATGATCAAAGATCCAACAAGTAATCAGCATCAACATATGATATTCATGTTGACATTTTAACGCAGACATACTTAAATCAACCAAAGATTTTATATAAAAGACTGGGGGCCAGAAAAAAATCTGGGGAAGCCATGGCCCACCCAGACCACACCTGAGGATCGCCACTGCGTATAACACCGGCTAGCATTTCCCCTGTCAGACTGTTTTGTGCCTTCGCTGCAACATCGAATAGAGTTGGCATAACACCAGCTAGCGTGACGTTTCGCCTGCCTATACAATGATTTAAATAAACAAATATAATCAGTTGTTTATGTACAGAAATGTCGCGACCGAAATGTTCCCAGACGGAAAAGTCGCATACCGGTATTACGCGATTAGAAATACTTACGATTTTTAAACTTTGTTCTGCTGAAGCTTGTCCAGTACTTTTAAACTATGTCCAACATATTTTTCCAGGGGGGGGAGAATAGTTTTCTAGAAGGAGGGAGCTCCCCCTAGTTACGGGCCTGTTCGAGAGTCACCGAGGAAAGGTGATTAACACCTTGTTGGATCGTGTGTGATGTCGCGATAAAGCAGCAACAATTCGGGTCACCAGAGAGATTTTATCCAGGTCTGCTTACAGGCACCTCGCACTCTTCGGCATTGCGACAAAAATGCCGTGAGGCTATTTTTTCTGCGTAACTTCTACATGCATGATGTTGTAAACGAAAATCCCGGATCAATAAAGGTGTGACCCAGCACTTCAAGAACTCAGGCTAGAAACTTTTGCGCGAAGTGTTTAAACAACGATTGATCTCAAGTTTACTGTCGCTTAGAGTATGTTTTAGAATACCACTGGTTAAGGTTTAGAATATGTAGGTTTGCTGGCGTTTCGCTATTTAAAGTTGCTCGACACATTTCATATTCACCAATGTCTTCCACATCGGGCAAAGTGTTTGAAGAGAAATAATGTGAGTGAGCTAATTTTTATGAGTGTAGCTTCACAGTGCTAACTGGTGATGCATGACTGACTGTATCGCAAGGAAAATGTCTCTAATTTAGTGCTGTGAGCCTGCAGCAAAAATGGGTGCAAATAACTGGTTGAAAACAGGATCATGGGAAACCACCCATTTCAGCCTGGGGGTATTTAGGTAAAGATTTATTCCTCCAGTGACCAACATTAAAACGACTTAAGTTCGCCTGAAATGTTTTTTTTGCCAGTCACAAACCCTCCGCTTGCTGGCGCACGTTTACTACGAGATGGGAACGGAGGAGCATTTGCCGAATGCACTGGACTGTGCGGAGGAAGCCAATAAGCTGCGTGCTCATCCATCCGGTCTGCATCTGAAGTGAGTTTTGGCGATTCCATGCTCTAGCTAGCTGTTGAAGTTATGCATTTTTGTACCTTGTTAACAGTTTTTGCAACTGCTGTGGGATTGGTTTTCTTACGAAATTCAAAGTACACCAACAAGAGAAGAATGTTAACGATGGCATTTAGTTTAAAAGCGGAAGAGCATTCAGGTTTTGCTGAAATGCGATTTGCCATTCTTTCTGCAGTCTGCTTAGATTTTAGAAGTATCTAAAGCTTTGATTTGGTTGAATTGAATTACCAGTCAGTTTCGTTGGTTTAGGTGTGGTTTTATCTGAAGCTCATTTGTTGTAGAATCTTTTTGCGTAGTTTTTTTCCAACGTGCTGATGTTTTGAGCATTCGGTACAATTTTTTTTCCTTAAAAGCGGATTAACAAATCAATCCTGACAGCAAAAATACCATATATCCTCACAAAAATAAAAAAAGGAAAAAGGCTCAGAGATCTCGCTGAAGACGAATGTTTCAAATATACGGGTTACTGACCCGCAACTCAAGTTTTACTACAGTACCTAGCTCTTATCCGACTTTTAACATGTGGTTTGGTAGCAGCTGGGTTTTTGATATCCCGGATGTTTATGACACCTGGGAAAGCGGGAAAATGTAACACGTTCCCGAAAAAAATCCGGGAATTGTGCAAACAAGACACGAATATGTGAAAAACACTGGCCCAGTCCCGTTATGGTGTGGAACCAGATGAGCTATCAGACGTTGCTGAAAACCGCGTGAGATCTTCTTTCGTACACACGAACAGGAGTACATGTTGGTCAAAACTTTGATTGAGCAAGATATTCCAAAAGAGCAGGGTTGTCCACCTCATCGATGTGGCACCGAGGTTTAATTTGGTGCAACACGCAAGATGTGGTGTGCAGTCTGCACCTTGCCACATTCACACAAATCTGAGCTTAACAAGTTATTGCAAGTGGTTGATTGTCCTCTTCCACTGATTAGCACCACTTTCTCATACTTTGGGTAACACATGCAGTGACTGTTTTTTGCCATAGAAGGAATCCTGTGAATAGGCCCTGCTCAAGGTGGATAAAATCTTTTCACTGGAAAAGTGGTTGTGAGTTTCCAATCAAAGTTATCTGACGCAGAGCGTACATTTGTTAGACAAAAATCATCGACAAACTTCGCTCGAAAAAATTTAATGAACTGTTGTCTTGGCAATGGACGCGTCTGTTGAATTTTTCAGCTACGTCAAGGTGTCTTCTATGTTTCTTTTTTTTGTTATTTTTTCATTTAAACACAAACTGAGGTAAATGACAAGCAAAATTTGTTCACGGACAAAACTAGTTCGGCAAGATCCGCTGGCTTCCTGTTCAGACTTTTCGCAATTCGCTGAACTCTGCGCTAACAATTGTTCCCAAACATTTGCCAACGTCAGGACAAGTGCAACTTCTGTGTTTGTTGAACGGGTGAGTCTCGTCCGGTACGTGCGAAAGGAGCGAAAGTATACTGGAAGTGAACGCCTCAGAGGTCATTGCCATCGCACGATTGGTAAACATGTTACTGCCAACGATTTCGTTTGCGTGACCACAAAGAACGAAAAATCCTTTCATCTTCCGCATTACTGCGCGTTGCGTTTTTCTTGGCTCTGATTCAGGGCAGGAGATGATCCTTTGTTAGTCACCGATTTTCAAACGTTTCACGTCTTTCGTCTTTGCGAAACCTGACCGTAAGCACCGTTTGCGATTACTGTGTCCGGAAATGGTGAACACAAAGGGCTGCAAAAAGTTTCAACAGATCGTTGCTGGCTGCAAATGAAGAAAATCCATGGTAAACAGTGCGACGTAACGTTTTGCCGCCCGTCCAACGCGCTTCATGATATATTTTTTGCCTGCCGCCAACGTATGATGATGTAGGCAATTTTCTGCTCGTTTGTGAGAGCGGTAAACAACAGTTTGTGAGATCAGTAAATTAATGGTTTTTCAATTTCTTTGCACCAAAATTCAAATTTCAGAAGTTGTGACGTGAGCAATTTCAGCAACTTTCTGGTTATTGTTGATATTTTCAATATCCGTTTTAACTTCGGCAGTCGAAAATATTAAGCATCTGTCCCGGGTTCATGAAACGTTACGTTCCGTGCGTTGCTCTTCATTCGCTTCATAACTGAAGAAGTGCTTTCGCAAATTTTAGATGCCTCCGAACATAGAACGTATCTTCAGTGTGAAGTCTCCTAAGCGTGGGAAATGTATACACAAGTTTCCGGGGGATCGTAACCTTCATTTTTTTTGACAAAGCAAGAGGATTTGCTTGCAAATTCTAGAAATGGTTGTGAAAATAAGGTGATTGGGTCTCTGTCTGTCTCCATCGCATTGTTGAAAAGCTCCAATTTTGCTTTCAACGAATTTTTCGTTAAACTCTTTGCCGATTTCACCAACTTTCTTGGCAAATGTAGCAAAATTAGCGATTTTTTTCAGCAAGCAATTTGTGGCGTGAAGAAAAATGGACAGCGTCATTTTTTCGCAAAATCGCCTTAAAATGCACAAGTTTCTTGCGGAAATCTTCAACATGCCTCAAGTTGAAATATATTTTGCTTGCGTCCTTCCGGCTTGACGTTCGAAATGTTCCAAGTATTTAGTAACATTTTTTGCCTCCCAAGCACTTCTCTGGCATTACCCGTATGTTTTCTTATGATCGGTGTTCTAACCCTGCTTTAAATTAAACTACTTCGGAACGGATAATAATCGCTCACCCCAGACACTGTAGCAGAACCGTCGTCAGAAAGTTTTCAATAGGGAGGCTGTACGTTTGTGCAGGGGGGGGCTTGACATTCTAAAAATTGACAAAAACTCTACTTATTTATAGTGTTCCATATTTTAATTTGGGGGGCTTGGAACTTTGTTTGGGGGGGCTAAGCCCGCCAAATCCTCCCGTGGCGACGGGAACTACACTGTGGTTTACAGTTATTGTGAATTGCAGCCGTTGGCTAAATTATAACTTGCAGCGAAATTTAAGCGATATTGTCAAACAGCACCTTACTGAGACTATAGTAGTAGCAGCTGGTTAGATCTTAATACGCCATATCGCTAGTCAAAATGTGCTAAATAGCTTTCATAAATGCCAAACAAGCTAAAAACAGGCCGAAAAAGTTAACAGAAGTTTTAAGATCAAAGCATCAGGTTAAAACAGAGGTCAAACGATTCATTTTTTTCTGCCAATACCATTAAAAAGGCCAAATTTATGGAATTTTGCATAAAAACTGCCAACGTGGCATCCCTGCTGAAAGGGGGAAGTAAATGCTTGGAGGCTGCAACAAGCCTTTTTATCATGCAAATGCATTATGACCTCAAAATGATTGTGATGCCACATACATGGTTCCATTGGGCAGGAGGAAATTTGTGACCAAGCGCGGCCAGGCCGCCCCACGCGAAAGACCTACACCCGAGATAGGCTTTAAACGGCGGATATGTTTATTTCAAGAAACGTGCTATAAGTTGAGGTATTTTGAAACGCGTTATGAACCCCTTGGGATGGACTCACATGGCCGTATTAGTGAACTCCTGGCCTGTATAATAATCGACAACAGACGACCAGGTCTATTTGAATAAGGACTGAAGGTGTGTTTAAATATACGAAACTAATTTCCCTGTGAAATAAATTGTGATGGATTCGCTTGCGTAACCCCTGTGGTTTGCAATTATTAAGTCAACAATTACGTTTCAAAAGGTTTGATACTGTTTTAGAAAGTGGTTCCTGGTCAGTGATTTTAATTGAAACAAAAACCGCAAAACGACGAAAAGTTTTATTGTTGAGAGCAAAATGTCAAACATTTGTCAATGATTTATTGTACCAAAATTACTCTGCCGGCCCCAAAAATTATGTCTGCGCACCGCGTGCCAACGTTTGAACCAACCTGATCTATAAGTTTACCCTACTCTAAGGCATAACAAGGTTTCAGACGATGTAGAACTTTTAGCTGATGTTTTTAGGTTAAACATTCTTCTGCTAGTGGTTGGTTGTAACAAATCGTGTGGTGCAGTGGTCATTCCGACTATTTTATGCTGCGACTGCAAGAAATGTATCACACCTACTTAAAGCTGGCGCGCGTGACCAATGAGCGTTGGCATTCATTTCAAAAAATGCCATCGCTCACCGAAAAAATCTACGGGAGAAACTAAGAAAATAAAAACGTTGTTTGCGAAAGTTGGATGACAGGCGTTTCAGCTCAAAGGAAGAGTTGCGTTTTCGCTTTGTTGCTACGCACCTTACACAAAAGCTCGTACCCTGTTTCTTCGTGACTTGCCATCTTGTTTGAAAGGCAATGGGTATCTCAAGTAACTGTTTGTTGTGTATTGTTGGCCGTTGGGAAGAAAATGCCACGGTTGCTGTCTGACTATTCCTTGCGCATGTCGGCCATACAACAAAACTCAACCTCAGCTTTTTCAATTTCTGCGACTTAAAGCAGCAGCCGTGCGCCGTAGTTTGGTTTTGGGAACTAGACTCGGGCAGACAAAGCAGCCGTTTGTTGTTCTGCTGTCCTTTTGCCACATGCCTGTAGTAGCAATAAGATGTTCGCTGTCAATGATCTCTGTTGTTTCGGGTCTCTCAGAAATGGTCGCTCTTTTGTCTTTAGGCAATGAATACTTTACCTGCGTAGTCTTTAGGCAATGAATACTTTTACCTGCGCAAGATTGACGTCATAACTAGGAGAGTGACTGCTTCGTACAATAGGCGGCGTGCGCGGACTGGTATTTACATGCCTAGCAGCGTCCATTTGAAATCGGAGAAGTCGCGTGTCATGTCTTCGGACTCTTTTCTGTTTCGTCGATTTCGTTTTTCTTCATGAACAAGTTGCCCTTTAGTACACCTCTTGGGGCGTCTTGCACAATAATTACTCCGCCTCAGTTTCGGAAACACAACGGAAGCCAATAAATACTTGTCATCTGTGGGTGAAAGAAGCAAGGAGTCAATCACAAATTTTTAATAGGAAGTCGATTTCGCGTAACACTACGCATCGTCAGTCCTATCATCTTATTCAAGATGATTTAAATCATCGCAAAAAGGTGAAAACAGAGCCCAGACGGCTGATTTCTCGAAAGCCTAAAGAAAACCTAGAGCTTTTATTTGTTGTCATCTGTGGTTTGCGGTTTTTGGCAATCCCGCCTTAAAACTGACTTTCATCTATGGTGAAACGTTCGCAAGCTTTTTGATCGTCTCATGTGATCATGGGTTAGGTCAACATAATTGGAGGAATCAGTCTCTTTGAACAGTTCGAAGATTGACAAAACAAGACAACTGCGTATGAATGCGGCTTGCAGTTAAACTCTTCGCGACGACTTTAGGCAGGGGTGGGCATAGCGGCCCGCGGGCCACATGTGGCCCGCCGCAGCGTGTTCAGTAGTCCGCGGAATCTTTTAGGAAGTCTTTAAATCTGCAATTTCCTCCAACTTATCACAGCAAATGTAAGTGCTGAGGCTACCATGAACCTAGACTTGCTTCTATTTCCATGAGAAGGTACAACCCTCAGCTACACGCGGTCTTCTCGAAGCGGCCCCGGAGGAAAACTAATTACCCGCCCATGCTCCAACATGTTTGGATGTGTAATTTTTGGCTTGCTAATAATAATAACAAAAAATGAGGTTTTGTTCGAAAAGAAACTCATTTGTTTTTGTTTTTTTGTGAGTGGAATCTGTCTCGAGACATAGGGTCATGCAAACATTACAAAATGTATTTGTATTTGTGATTCCCGTTCTACCCAGCTCCAGCTCCGAAAACTATGACTGTTTTTTTTATTTTATCACCGAATTGGGAATTGGTTTCGCGTCAGTCCTTCAAATTTTAGGGAAAGAAGTTAGAACCAGGAAAGAAATTTTAGGGAAAAACAGATAGGGAAAGAATGAGTTGTGCCGAAATTCTTAGATCTTTTTCAATACTCACGATTCTTTGTGTTTCAACAGAAATTACAAAGAACAGTGATCACCTTCGATATTTCCATTTCTTTTTTATAATCTGAGTAACTTTCCGCTGCAACACTATTTTAGCTTTCATGAACTCACGTACTGCCTACGCGCCGCTACTCTCTCGCTCGCGTTTTCGCAACATACGATCAAGTTCCTTTTGTGATGGAGACTGAGGAGTAAGGACTTTGGATTTTAATAAGTTTGTGTCCGTCGTGATTCCTGAGGTGTACAACGCAGTTCTTATTTTTGGCCAAAAGTTGCCTTGACTGTTTGTCCGGTGAGTTTGTGTCGTAAAAGCTCCTTCGCCGTGACTTTCTGTCGGTCGGGTTGCTTTAAGTTGTTGTTTCAGACCGTTTCCGCGCACTTATCAAATGCAAAAAATTGCCAGGGACCGTGTTTTTGAAGCTGAAAAGTAAAACAGAATGGAAACAAAAGAATGCAGTTGGCAAGATAGCAAGTTATGCAGAAACTTTATGATTGTTGCCTTCTGGTAGTGATGTGCAGCAATCCAGTGGTGATCAGACTGAACAGGTCGTGATATTGAACAAAAAGCACATCTCATTCACTAGAAGTGACGATCTTGTTAAGAATCTGGTTCGATGCGAAAGTCAAGGAAGCAGATTATGGCTGTTCTGAGGAAGGTCGTGAAAATCGAACACACAGTTTTGTTCTGTCACGGGAGATGAAGCGCTTGTGACGAGGACCAGGTGCGGATGAACTAGTTACGAAGATAACCTTTGACTAGTTCTGAACCAAGTGTTTAGATTTGAAATCTTATGTAAATCCAAATCCTACCATGCGATTGAAAAATAATTTCAAAAAAGCACCAGCTGCATGTGACACAGGTGTGGAAATGCCACAGAAAGTTCAGAGAAGGTGGTTGGTGCAAACTCATAAGATTTGAACGACCATCATCAGTACCGAAAGAGATAGTCGAGAAAGTTCGGGAAACATTTGTACTAAGTCCGTAATGGGAGCAAGTCTGGAAATCCAGATTCCTGCAAGGACAGGTAGGAAACGATAGCGAATGATACCATGCAAACTGCACGTCGTTCAGGCCTTTAAAAGCACGACAAGCAAAGGCGGAGCATTTCTGTATTGATACGCAAGAAAAATTTGAAGAAGATGAGTTTCAAAGACGCCTTGCTTCTAGTGATGAGGCCACGTTTCATACAAATTGCCAAGTCAGCAAGCATAATTTGGGTCTTATTCCCATGCCACGATTGAGCACATGAAGAACTCACCGAAAGTGAATGTGTGCTGTGTCATTCCTGAGGAGCATCTTCATGGTCCCCTTTACTTCGAGGGAAATGCGACTGGCGATGTTTATCTGGAAATGCTTCAAAACTCTGGCAAATTGACATGAACAATTCATTTTTCAACAGTTCAGGCTCCGCTTCAACGCAAGCCAATTGTGTGGTTTTCTCTCAATGATCTGCTTAGGAGGTGGGTTGGGTGAGTTGGGGATGAATACAACGTGCTGTGGCTACCCACGTTTACCTGATCCGACACCTTTCGATTTTTTTCTGTGGGGACATGTGAAAGGACTGGTTTATTATGTCCCTTCCTCGCCTACGAGCTTAAAGGGACTCTGGATGAGAATTGCTGATGCGCTGGAGACTAACCGAAGACATTCAGCAGTTTATTTAGCAGGAACTAGACCAGCTATGTGCAAGCCACGGGCCGCATGCGGCCCAGTTAGGTTTTCACTGCAGTAAAAGTATCCTACATACTGACAACCTGTCCTTGTTTTGATAATTTTGAACTTGATATTTTTGATGCAGGTGGTCCCCAGTGCCACTTTATCACATCTGTAACCATTGCAGTTAGAATGCGAACACTCTCAGTATTAGTTTAAACTAAATTTAGTTTCCTAAGATTAAAGTAAGCAAATCAGTGTGCGGTCCTCAATTATTTGCCAATCAATGTGCGGCCCTGCAAGCCATTTGGATTGGTCATAGCTGAACTAGACCTACGACTTGATGTGAGCCGTGTTCAGGCTGTATGCGTATTAAAAACTTGTGAAATCTGCATCATACGTTTCAGCGAAGGTCTTAAATGATAACAAATTTTGTACATTTCTTGCGAAAACGTTTTTGTTCCCATCAGAGCGCTTTCATTACTATCTTACAAACAAAAAAAGAATTGAAAAGATTCGTTTGCAGAATTATAGAAACGATTTTCAACGTCTAATCGGCTGAACCAAGCAAAGACAAATTCGTGTGCTCAAGTTGCCACCGGTTACAACGGTCTCGTATGTTTTTATTGTCACGTGCTCCGCTTATACCACTGCGCAGGTGGAATTCCGTTTGGCTTTGCGGTCGTCGCCATTGGCCAGGAACTCTCGAGAAGCTCTCGTCCCACCTCCTGCAACGAACTAAAAATATACATTACCCACAGGCACACACCAGCTTTCTTTTTCTCGTCATGCGACATTGCACCGTGAGCACTCTCGGCTGATGGGTTACCTTGGTATCCGGGTTGTGGTTACGTGGATGGCAACTGACGCAGCCCTATGCAAAAGAAAAGAACCTGCGAAAACGATGGCTTAGCGTGTTTCAACTGTCTACACTAATCTGTCCGATGCTTTTGTTGTTCACTTGATGATGGCAGCAGTGTTTGTCATACTGCCTTTCAGTTTGTAAAATTGTTAAATTTTTGCGGTGCGGAAGATCATAAGCCCGAAACTTAACTTTTACTGGTGAGCCGCGGTTAGTGTTACTCGCCGGTTTTTGGGTTTCAAAATTGAAAAAAGCGAAACAGATTTTTTGAAGGAAGTATTTGTCCACATGTTTAAAAGCCGTTCGTGTCAAGATTTTTGTTGATTTAATCATGAGTACCCATCGCACCTGTTACTTTCTTAGCAATGGTAGAGGAGGGTTTAACAAACACTTTTGGCTATCGAAGTTGTCTTGAAGACAACTGTTAATGTGCGTGATTAAGGTTCGTCCAGGACTATAGCCCTGGGCATGACGCCAAACTGCAACCGACGATCGGCTGCAGTTCGGGAGCTCTGCTCTTTTCATGGAAACTGGAATACTCTTTTGCCATCATTGTTCCCAGGTCCACTATGACCCAGAGTGAGTTCCCAGGTCCACTATGACCCAGAGTGGAGAACCTGACTATGGTCCAGCTATGGATCAAATAGTCTTCTTCATGCGAAGACTGATGTCTTCAGCCATGCAAGGCAATCAGCTTCTGCTTTTCTAACCGATAGGCAGGTGGGAAATGTTTCTCCACTCATGACAGCCCCTGCTGCTAAACCTGGCCCCAACGTATTGTCCATGACTTTTCTTGCGACATTCTGAGTAATGCAAATTGCGAACTACAGGTGACCGGCAACTTAGTGACCCTATCGCTTGTCTGAGCTCGCTTTGGAATGTTTTCAAAGCGACCACCGTCTCTCGCAGAGGTTCTGCCGCGCACACACGCGGATTTGTTAAACTTGCTTGCTTCGTGGTTCGCTGTAGAAGTAATGGCGAACTGTGAAATGTGGTTTGATAGGTTGTTCTCGGAATGGAAACATACGTAAATGCTAATGCGATTCTATTTCAGCAAGATTGTAAGACTGAGGATGCGTGGTGTTACATCAAGTCGATTTCCTGTTATAAACAATCGCAGATTGAGCTATTCCAAACCCTTCACCTTTGTGGAGACCACTTGCTGATGCGATTTCCGGGTTTCTGAAGTTTTTTTTGAGGAATGTTGGTTACTAGGAAGTTATGCGTTCAATGCATCGTAGATTTTCAACCAACAAATAGTGCCAACTTTTTATCGATCAGTTAATTTTTAGGTGTTCTTGCAACACGCCACAACGACGAAAATCCACGATTTCGCTGCCAGCTGAAGCTGCTGAAGAAATTGCCTGAGCTATTGGCAGTCTAAGTCAGTATAACTTGTCCTTGCAGTGGCACTTAGATTAGTGGCGAGCAGAATTTCAATGAAATACCATTCGAAATACGTGTCCTATGCATAGAAACAGCTAACCCTTAGAACGAATAGCTAAATCCTGATAAATTGCGTTTCAGTGTGCTCAAATTTTTTTCACACAATGTTTT
>Ga0210059_1011047_pt1 | contig 13864 bp, 8 predicted proteins | sample Ectturendosymbi2_FD_188042 | JGI IMG/M metagenome (GOLD analysis project Ga0210059, IMG submission 188042) | Ecteinascidia turbinata endosymbiont from Florida, USA - Sample 2 (SPAdes) (version 2) | ecosystem: Host-associated > Tunicates > Ascidians > Unclassified | place: Key West, Florida... | reverse complement strand
ACTTCCACCTCTAATTGAGTTCGGGCACTGTCGTCTGGGGTTGTAAAACTTCTAGCCTGGAAACCAACTGTTTGGCTGGGGTTATAAAACTTCTAGCCTGCAAACCATTTCAGGTTGCGTCAAGTCTTTCGCAAACCAACTGTTTGGCTGGGGTTGTAAAACTTCTAGCCTGCAAACCATAAAACTTCTAGCCTGCAAACCAAACTTTCTAGCCTGCAAACTTGGCTGGGGTTGTAAAACTTCTAGCCTGCAAACCAATTCTTTCGTCATAGATGACATTGAGACGCAGTTAATCCGTCATATAGCCCTGCCAGTTTTGTATTCTCTGTTTCATGCAATCAAAGAGAATAGAACTAAACTGAAATAGTTTTGTAGTATTTTTTCAAAATTACACTATTACATTTTGCGCAATACTTGATAAAAATTGCAGTAAAAATTGGCACGTAAAAATCGAAAAAGTTGCAATATAAAATTCCTGGAAACAGCTCGAAACACTGAACTGCATATATTTTGAGGATTTAGGAAGCTGTAAAAAAAAGTTGCAAAAACTTGCCCTAGTAATTACGAACATGAGCGTCGCAAGGGGACCAAGGCCCCCCTGGACTTTGAAATTATATATTAATTTCTTAGTACGAAACGTTTTTCTATTAGTTTTGAGTTGGTAAAATGAAATTTCACCACTGTTGGCCCCTCTCTAGAAAATGCTTTCGGCACGCCCGTGGAGAAAATCCTCCCCACACCCATGATCACGAATAAGTTGACAGTTCACTGCCTCAACAAACCGCCTCTCCAAACGCGACACGCCACAACTCCCTTCCACGCGTGAATTCCTACGTTTACTGGCGCGATATGGTTTCCTTGTCGTTTCCCCCAACAAAGCTTGTGACCAGTATGACCCCCCACATTCGACAGGACGTCATGTTTTGTTGCAGCGAAAAAAGATTCGAAGATCGAATGTTCTCGAAGACTCCGCACCATTTATCTAAACCAGCGATTCTCAGCGTGGTCCAGGGTGGACCATCGGTGGTCCACATCGAATTTCTAGTGGTCCACAGAGTTCCATACATCCTTGATACGAAACCTTTTATGGAAGACTAGATTAACTGTTCGTTAGGTGTCGTCATAACAAAGCGGTCCATGGGCCAAAAAAGGTTGTGAACGACTGATCTACACTTGCTTAGGCAATAAAAAGATTGGCCACCCCCACCTCAGCATTCTCTTGAAAATGAGCGAGAAGTAACATACCACCGACGACAGAAGCTCTGGCTTGAGTTACCAGGCGCTTAAGTTTGAGGAACAGCAGCCATGAATCTGCGAACCGTGTATTGGGTCGGTTTCGCTAAGCAAAACTCAACGAACGCGTTTCGTCACAATCGCAGGGCGATTAACATTAGGGAGGATACAAACCACGCCGCCTGGCTTACACTTTGCACGATCGCAACGAACGAGAACACTCAAATGTACAGAGGACAGGGCACACTCTTCTGATATTGTGCAGTCGAGTGCAAACAAGCTTGTTAACATGAGCAGCCGTAACGCATGCTATGAAGAAAAAAAAACACCATGAAGCTATCACTGCAGCGCAAAGCATTGCCACTTAGTGCACAAAGCATCTTTCAAAGCAAGATATATACCACCATGTTTTCCTGGTTGGACATATCGGAAAGCTACTGGGGATTCGTGCAGGCTTGTTGATATAACGTGGAATCCGCAAGAGGATCCCGGCTCACATTTTTCATAGCATGCGATTTTCCGACGAGAACCTCGCAGCACTTGATGCTTCAAACCAGGGTCTCCAAACTTTTGTCAATGGGCAACAAAAGCTGCTACACAACAGTTCGAGGGCCGGACATCATGCGTAATCAAATTGCTTCGGGATATGTTACATTTTACCAAATCAACAAGTTTTTCGTAAATGTACGCACTGTTTTTTCAATATTTACAAAATGGCTTCGGGGGCGGGATTTGGCCCGCGGGCCGTAGTGTGGAGACCCCTGTTTCAAACCCAAGTTCGAGAATCTCTGCCGGGATGCTTTTACGGTCATCCAAAAGTTCGTTCCGGCATAGACACTGGGTTTGCCTCAAACAAAGAAGTTATTGGCCGTGGAAACTGTCGGCGAAATATACGAGCTACAATGAGCGGATAGGTAGACAAAAAAAGTTTTTTCTTCTATCGACAGTAGAAAAAGAAGTCTGTTAAAATCTTGATGCAAAATACACAATGAAATTTAACGGCATATAAAGTAGTTTAAAAAAGCCTTAGGGCACATGGTGTCAACGCAAAGCTGATTTAGTTTCTCACTTGCTGTAGATATCTCACGCATAAAACACCTGGAATGGCAACGTAATACGTTCAAAACACTTTTGATGTTGAAAGCGAGAACAAAAAACAACCCGATGTCACTCTAGCGAATACAACGCCACCAAATGCACACAGCTTTATTTCATCTGCAAAAAAAAGCCGCGGCAAAATATGCCAATATACTGTAAAGACTGCTGTGCAAGTAAAAAGCAAGTGCGGACGATAAAAAAACCTTAGACAAAGCGGCGCAATCGACTTATAACTTCAGGAATGACGAACAAAAAGCAGACCTTCCCGCTGGCTGTTCAGTATTGCTTTCAAAACGTGAGCTTACTTACAGTGAAGCTCGAGCTCTATTTTAGCCTTCAAAACGAGCAGTGCTTGCAAATAACATCCTGCTTTCAGAAACACACGACTAGATTTCAATTATCATTTGACAAACGCAGCAGCCAAAGCCACCACAATATAAGAAAACGGTGAGTTGAGTTTCTTACCCTTGAAAATGCACGCGATTTCCAAATAAATGGTTATATAGAAAATATTACAAGTAAACAATTATCTATATTTTTCCTGGTGGTGCATATGATACCACTGAAAGGTAACATGAAAGCAAGGACCAGTACCATAAAGACAGCATTATTTAAAAAAGGGTACCATTTAATTACTGCGAAACGCTCGGCTACTTCTCACGAGGCAACATCGTTTCCTTCTGCAACAGCCCGTTTGGCAAACGGATGAAAAAGCCGTAAAATAAGTCGCTCTAAGGCGAAAACAAAAACAATGACGCATTTCACTGAAGTTAAAGTCAATATTGGACAAGATCCACGTCAGTGGCAAACAAATTTTTCGAAGAAATCATCCGGTTTCGAAGCTGAGTAAAAAACTTTTCCGCGAAATCGCGCATGACTGGCGCGTTGGAACGCCACTGGTGACGTCAGCGCGCGCTACTCAACGCGGAAAGGCGTCACGCTGAAGCTTTTCTCAAATATCCCGATCACGTGTCACGCGCTGTGTGTGACGTAAAATCGTTTCATTCATAAAACGCGAACGAAGAAAGTCCCGCGCAAACAAATGGCGGGAATATAAGCAACAATGAGCGGGAACGCCACTGGCAAACAGTAGCGAGTGAGCAAAAGCGGGGCATTCCCAGTTGCTGAAAGTAGGACCCGTCACGGTCGGAGGAACTTCAATATCCGTTCCTTTCAAGTCTTAGTTGCGCGAATGTTCTATGCGCGTTACCGTTTCACTGAAACAGGAACAAAAAGTTCTGCCATGAAGCTAAGTTCAGGCTTGGCCTTGTCAAACAAAAGCAAGGTATGTTTGTCTTGGATCCAATCGGGGATTTGTGCGGCTTTAGGTCATTGTCGTACAAACGCGCGAATGTTTGAGGAAAAATATTCGGACAATGCAAATATGCGACGATGAATAAGGCGCCATGCTGGCGCAAGAAAGCTTATACGCAAGCGCGGTGTACTCAACCATGGCAACAAGAACAAAAAATGCAAAACAATGGAGGGAAAGCACACCACACTCCGGTACAAAACACGAGTCGCGCACAACAGGCACTGCGGTCCAGGTCGCAGAAGTTTGCGTCGTATCTTATCGCTGGCACAACCTTAACAAAACAACGAAGCGCGAGAGCCCGCTAGCGGTTACAGATACTGGGATTGATACGCCGCACGAGGTCGCAACAGCAAAAATTCATTCGACGTGTACTTGGCAGCGAGTGGTTGCCACGGTATGGGAGTCGTCAGACTTCTGATGGTGTTTGCTCACTTGACGTCGAATATACTGCGCATGCGTCACAAGTCAAGCGCCGATTTGCTGCACAAGCGCCACGTTGCAGTCCTTGCAGAGAACGCGGTTGTCGAGCGGGAAGCATCCGTTTCCATCCTTTTCAGATGTTAAGCGAATGTTGCACATCTGCAACGAAGGCAGCACTTGCAAAATGCAGGTATACTCCAATGGAATGGACTCAACAGAATGTTCTATCTGATAGATATGAAGTCACTTGATAGTATCTTTGTTTTAGTGCGCTACATATTACAACTAATAAAAACTTCCTTCAAATGGCAACAGAATTCAGAGTGTACAGCAATACTCATCGTCGTTTCACGCTAACAAATCCTCCCCCTTTTTCTTGCTCACGAACGTCATGGCTGGTGTGAATTAACAACTGGCACTTACAGAACGACGACGCAGACCTTTATCACGCAACAGTAACAAAGCATTGCCAGAGACCGTATGCTACAAAACACCTACATTCCTTCTCTACGAAGGAGGGAGGCAACCTGGTGGCAGAAACATCAACACATTCGGTGTGGCGGGTTTCCTGCGAGGTTTTGCGCAGAGAGTGCGGCGCTGGTTTTCTATTTAGGCCCTTTTCAACTGTCTAGCTCTCTCTGCATTGCTTCTACAGTAAATGCGTGACTTCGTCAGCTAACTGTTTTTCTTTCGGGATGGAGATTTTAGAACTAAAATTTGGGCTTGACCGACGTATGGTAACCTTACAGTAGATAGGCATGGGGTGAAGCAATATTTGTTTATTTGATTGGTCAATATGACCGTTCGAGTGTGAGATTACATTCCTTTCAGTTATCATCAATATCTCAATAAACTTTGCAAAATGTGACAGCGAACTGATGATTTCTTGCAGCACATTTGAAAGAAATGCCTTTCAGGCATATTCTGGAAGCTTGTTTTGGTAGAAAATTTGCCATGACGTATTTTCTTCGAATAATGAAAATTCGTCGATCTGATGATTTAAAAACGTTTAGTATAGAACTCATGTCAATTAAAACGCTTTCCAACGTTATAATATTTCCAATTTGATCACCTGCAAGTATTTAAAACAAACCCACTGCGTTTCACCTCATTATTTCAAAAACATATCTATTGGTCAACTTGCATGGCCATGAGAACGTTTGGAAGAAGTCCGAAACATTTTAACGAGCCCAGCGCCTGACGGTCGACTAGAGCAAAAGGTGTAGATATGCAGCCATGACGCAAGCGCTTGATACTTTGTCGCAAACGCTGAAACGTACAAACCCAAGCTTCCGATGTTTTCTCAGAGCACAAGCACCTCTTTTCCGCTGCAACTAGCCACGAAAAATCCACCTAGCACTCTTTCGCTGCACTTCGCCACTCATGCCAAGGTTTAGTCGGCCCTGCGCTCGATTTATCGGAAAGTGCCACTCTATGTTCTAGGTTCGCTGGGTGCAACGACAATAAATTTTCAACTTGTCGTTTTTTTACACGTGGTGCGCTTGATGTTTTGTCAAACTTCGTGGAACTGCAAGCCACAAGCTGCGTCTGCTCAACGATATCACGTGACCCGAACCCTTTCGAGAAAAGCCCTGACGTTCAGCACCCGATCCCAGCACGAAGTTTAATTGGCCAAAAAGCGCACAAAAAAGACCCAAATTAGTAGTTTATTTGTCACGATACAGCATAGCAACGCGGAAGCAAACACTGCTAGAACGCACTCGCAACCAGGGCCCCGAAAGAAACTAAAGTTACCCAGTCGAGGCGCCCCAAAACTTTGTCAAATCAAACAAACCAAAACGCACAAAAGGTTTTCGAAAATCAACAAACACACAAAAGATCGTAATGCTTGCGCCAGCCTGAATCACGGAAAGACCGGCGAGGTTTGAAACTAGGGCATGAACATAGTTACACGCGGGAGTAACGTCGCAATCCAACTTGAAAACTGTAAGGTCACACTTATGCCCTGCACGCGCGAGAAATCGTACCTCGCATTTGTAGCAAGTGACATGGAAATTCCTGTCCAGAGCCACGATCCTGACGGTCTCTTCCTTGCCAGGTTCAGGCATGATCAGCTCATTGCATACCGAGCAGCGGGGAGCGTACTTCCTGGAAATCAATACACGACACTTCCGCTTTCGCGCGACACTGAATAGAAGCCGAGACGTTTCACCGGACCTGACAGCCCGAGCCCTTTCATTCGCGCGCTTTGAAAAGCTTTAGATATTCAACGAAATCGACCAGTGTTATAACTCGCCTGCATTGCCGCGTGTGGATTTCGCCAAGCACGCTTCGCTCGGTAAGGTGCGGCCAACACGCACACACACACACAGTTGGTTGAGGCGTGAAACATGCTTCTACCGGCAAGTACTCAATCTTGTACGCGTTTTGGGACGTTTTTTGCAACAAACTTTAACTGATGAAGGATTGTTCATGGCTTCCCTTGAAATCTTAAATCGCTGTTTCAGAAAGGCGTAAGATTGAAAAGCCTGCAAAATGCGCCGTAATAGCATCATTCAAACGTGTTTCAATTATTTAACAAACAACGCGGCTCTGTGTTTTGCTTCACATTCCGCGACGATCCGCTTGGCTGGTTGCGGCATTTCAACGCCAAGAAGATGTTATTTTTCAAGTGCTTCAAGCGCACCGCGCTGCAAATTAAATCGGATGATTTGCGATCGTTGGATTCGCGGTGAACGCGACATTCCAGATATCTTTCGCCAGGTGTCGCTCCAGAGCAGGCCAACTCACTTGTGATAATCCTCGACGCAGAAGATCTGCTTGTTGTCGTCAACTGTGAACGGTATGCCGTCCAAACTCTTCTGGCAAACGGAGCACGTGAAGCAGGCGGGATGGAACGCCTTGCCAGTAGCTCTTAATATCTGCCAGTGACAAAAAACGCTTGGTTTTAATTGTTGCTTTCTGTTGTGATGTTGACTGTTTCGTGACAAGTGACTAGTAACTGCCTCGAGATAAGTCAGAATCTAGCAAGACGCACAGTTTAAAATGTATGAACACTGATAACACTATTGTCTTACTAACGAAAAGCTTACCAACATATTAAAACACTGAAGGTTAATTTGTCCTTTTCATACATTCTGAAAGATGACGTGGAAAACACTGTATTGGGCGTTCGTGTGTACTCATCTCTCTTCAAATAGAAATTCCCGACTAGATTTTTTTCTTTACGACACGGTTGGAATGCGAGCCCCACCCCACCCACCACGTGTTTCGCATCCATGAAAACCTCAGTACTTTTCAAGTGCTCTTCGCTGCCACGCGTTGCTGACAGCACAGACCGTTTCCAAACAAGGATGCGACACAGGTTGCTATGACTGACGTCAGCGTGAGTCACCGCTTGTGACCGCGAGAATTTCGCGCTTGTTCGAATAATCTTCTTTTTATGAAGAAGTTTATGCAACTTCGCTCGCATCAAAGCCAGTAGACAAGCGTTTCCTTGATAGGGCCTTTTAAGCGCACTCAGCAAGAACACGATGCTGACTGCTTAGAAGATTATGACTTCGTTCAGCAGGAAATATCAATTACACCATGGAATCATTGCTTTTTGCTAAAATGTTAATGGACGATTACAAATTTCCAAGACTACGGTTGTTCTTTCAACGCGAAGAAAGTAAATAAATGAAACGTTTCAATTTTCGTCTCTAATTGTCTTAAGACTGAATCGCTACTTACACGCCATGCTGTATTAAGGTAGCAATCTGCAGTGTAATTGAGAGGAGGGGGAAATTGAGACAAAATACGAATGTGCATTGTTTTGCCGACCGGTGCTGCATACCCCAAATAATGATACGGCAGATTGAACAAAAAGAAGGTACTTCAGCAGTATATGATTAATCCATGCATTATAGTGGCCTACAAAAACAATTAATGAAGTGGCAGAAATCAACCAGTTTCGGCTGAAAACTGCCCCCCTCCATCAACGCACCTTGCAACTGTGCTGCGGTTATTTATGGAGTTCAATTCGCAATGCAAACATAATAAAAACAAAAATCTTCCCCCTCTAAAAACATATTTTGCCCCCCAAACCTTAAAACCTGGCTACGGGCCTGGTGCGGTAGATGCACAATAATCGCAAAAAGGGAGTTTTCTTTAGTACAGTTTAAAAGCACCTCATGAAGCAACAATCGCTATGCCGTTATAAAATCATATCATTTCCAAAAATTCACAAAACAACATCGTTTCCTTCAGCGCACCAAGCAAGTCGTCCCAGCACATTCTTACTCGGTCAGTAATTGTTTCGTCACACACGGCGCATCGTTCCAGAGAATCCATGTAACATTTCTGACACCACGGTTTCTTAGCAACGGCGAAAAACTCTTCCCCGTGCAAAGGAATACCTTCGCAGAAAACAAGAGTTTAGTGGAGCCATTACCGGCAAACTGCTTATATATTCATTTCATCATGTGAGCTGCGTATCAGAGAATCGAGAAGCATGAGATTATTTCGCATTATTTGAAACACGGCGTGTAGAAACAGAAACGCATATCATTGTTGAAAACGTATTTGTTGCGATGCGGTAAAAAAGGTCGGGAAGCAAGACGACGAAGCGCTATTACTCATTATTAGAAGGTTCGAAGGCTGAATTTAGAAGCACCTTCGACTCCCATTACTGGAGTAACACACGCGGTAAGTGACGTGGTCGCGCGTTTGTGGTCACGCGTTTGTGACGAACCTGGTCGAAACTATGGTGAGCATGCGCAACTGCGGCAATGCACGAAGTATTTCTCTGCAGGTTAGTGTCGAGGGATAGGCTTGGTGCGATAATGTTTTTGAAAATCAAGCGAATCAATTGCGACGGGAAGCACACTTGTGCAAACGCGCTAGAGTAGGTTATTTGAATGACTCTAGGCAGAAAGATCTAAAGTCCAGAACCAGGAAGGTTGTGACGTTGTGCAACGAAGGCAATGACAAGGTTTGTGTCGCGCCTGGAACCAGGGACCGAGCTACAATTGTTCGATAGAACCGCAACTGAACACTGATGGTTTGCAAAAATGCAACCACCGTTTCTGAGAGAAACCTCCTTTGTTGCATAACACTATGTATGGACTCGCAGGCGGCCAACAGTTGCGCACAAGAAAGAAATGCATCAAAAAACGAAACAATTCTGATGCTTGTGTTTCACCGCGTTAAGGCAAACTTGAAAAACAGTATCTCAAGACAATCCTTACTGCATTTGATGCACACAAAGCAAGCGATGTGGAAAGTCTGCTCCATGGCGATGCAACCCACTTTCTCCCCTTCGACGATGCGATTGCATTTGGCGCAATACCCGTACATGTCTTTGTCCTGCGTGCAAAAGGTACCAGTTAGCATCAGCCCTGCCGTTGTCCACCACATAGCGCAAGCCAGTCACATGGTATTCTGTTGGGAGACAACGACGCGATTAAGCACTTTGTTTGTCACTAGGGTTTTAATCAAATTCCGGAAGTTTTTCTGGTTGCAGAACAATCTCTCATATTTTATGAGAAAGTTGAAGTGACAGTGTTTTGTGAGGAACAGCCAATGATTTGCCGGAGACATATACAGAACATTATTTGCCAAATTTCTATAGTGAACTGAGTATTCTCACTTCCACATAAAACGTCGCCACCTTGCGACCGCCCTAGCGACTTCTGCCGCGGTGCGACAAGAATCGAAAACCGTGTCGGCGAATATTCCATGACGTTCGCAAATGCAATTCGCTGTCACCTCATTACTACGTAATACCATTACGTCGGTCAGCAACACGGTTTGATTGGAGGCAGGGGCGCAACGAGGTTAGATGGCGCCCGGGGTAAGAAGGTAGTTTGGCGCCCCCGTGTTCGAAACTGAGGTCTTTCGGAAGCAAATGTACTGCACTGAAAAAAGTACTTATGACATTGTTAGGACTTTTCGGCGCCCCCATAGTGACTCGGCGCCCGGGGAATTGCGCCCCTCTTGTCCCCCTCGTTACGCCCCTGATTGGGGGGTCGCATCCATCGGTTTGGTTTTCTGCTTTTGCACAACTGCCGAAAACGCAAAGGGGGTACCTCATCCCGTTAACTACTTTCTACACAAGCGCGTTTACCACAGGTACCAATGAGTGGAAGCGCAAAAACGCGTCTTAATCCAGCGAGTACGTCATTATGGTCTACTGGCTATACCACCCTAGCTAGCCTGTCTAGCGGCAACTGGACGCCAAAACGTGACACAGGTGGTGTGGCTATGGGGGGCCTTGTGTTTCCAACGCATTTTTTAAAGAACGTTAACGTAACTACCACAAGAGACATGCTATGGTAGTGTTATGTTCACTACAATTATCTGCAGCAACACCGTAAATCTTTCAACAAATCTTCATGGATATTGTCAGGCTCACCTACTGCTTCACACCCTTGCATTACGCAAATGTGGACTGCCCAAACCAGGGGTTCCCAGCCTTTCTCTATGTACCCCTTCAGTATTTCGACAGATGCGTATCTACCCCACAATTTATATGACAAAAAGACTGAGCAAAATACTGTAACAAAAATCCACTGAACTTTTAGATTTTTAAAACTATAGAAGTTGACAACGTTTTACTGCTAACCTTAAATGTTACCCCTAGGTGTACATGTACCACATGTTGGGAACCTCTGGCCTAAACAGCTGTTCTACTGAATCGCTGTACAAACATGCGTCAACACTGGAAGAACATTTCAGGTCACAATCAAAGCCGACTTCTATACCAAAATGGATTTCTAAAAGCTCCTCAACTGTCACAACGAAGTACACTGAAATTATAAAGTCGCTTTACAGACATCAGACTTGCTGGTAGCAAGTTTCAAGTGGAACTTTGCCTTTCAGCAACACCCAAAGTCGTCAAAAGACGCTATAATCGACGCTACGTAGACAACTGCAGGCGCTTACATTCGGGTTGTCGAAGTTGTCCAGCAGATTTTTTGTCACGTAGTCCAGTTCGTCTTCGAGGTTACGTTTCTGTTCTTGTGTAGCTTTCGCATCGGACCCTGGAGCAACGGCAGGACGCGCAGCAGTCGGAGACGGTTTCTGCGGTGTACCTATGTTCTGTGCGAAAACACATGGGTGGAGTTCGCCGCAATGCATTGTGGGTGAACGCGACTATTCAAGCAGAGCATCGTCACTGCGCTGCCCTCTAAGCCAGCTTCAGCTAATCCCCAAGCTTGCACACTTGCACACTTTTTTAAGTCCCATTCCATGGGATTCCTACGAAATACCAAGTGCTTCACAGCATGTACATGTCCAGCCCCACAGAACCGTAGCTAAACCAACCCGAAACGTCCAATGAGGGGCCAACAAACATGGGTTGCCTTTTTTATATCATCGGGTTACCACTTTGAAAATGACCTAGCAATCTTATTTTAGGGGGCCTTTCATTACTGCGTCATGGCATTGAGTCTCTGCATATAACACTAACGGTGCTGTGAGCATATAATAATGATATCTAACTTCCTGTTATATTCCTGTTCCTGTCATATGACGTAGAATTACTGACGATGGGACATGAGACAAACTTCAAGACCACTGACTCGTCCCATCCCAGGAACAAGCTTGCTAATTCTCGCGAAATCGTCTATTTTCCGAGCGCATTTCGTCTGTTATTTTGAAATACATTTGGAAATATTTATTTTTTTTAAACATCTATATAAGGGTGGCCAACTTGTCTTCGACTGGGATCGACTAGAAAATTTCTTGATAATTCGCGACCGACCGGTCGGTAATAGAGTCACAAGTAGAAAATGTCATATAATGCAAAATGCAATAAAAGGAATACTGATTGAAAAATGCTCTTTTCAGGTATTTTGTCAATTCAATGCAAAATCAGGCGCGATCGACCAACTTAGACTCGGCAATCAACCTGTTGGACAACCCTGATCCATATGTTTTAAACAAGCATAATAGCTGCTAATTCGTATACTGTATAAAGTTCCCTGTATATCGAAAGGAATGGTTTCACAGCCCGAGAATCAGACACTGCGATCTTATCACAACCTTATCGCAGTATTTATTTTTATATATTTCGTCTACTAACGACTTTCGTCTAACCTTATCGCAGTATTTTATTTCGTCTACAGTGCAGGAAGTATAAAATAAAATTAAATAAAACCCAAAAGCAGTACAGCTAACAATTAACAGGTCTTATTGGAAAGCTAATGTAGCACCAGCTACCCACTTTATGTACGAAAGGAAAAGGCCACCGAAGGAACAATCAAGCAAAACGTGTACCGTGACGTGACAAATAAAAATAACAGTCCAGCAGGCTACAGGATGCGTAAGTGATATAACGTGCTTGCAAGAATACGTTGACACAGCCACGTGGTGGGTTTGTGGGTGGTCGCTGCTGGTCACGAGCTATAAAAGCTGGCTGGTAGAAAGTTCTTCCAAACAAAAGTCGAGTCTATATTACTTCTGTAGTACATAGCTTAACAATGCACGTATTACTGTTTAAGCACAAAGCAAATATGAAACACCACAAAAGAAGTATTCGGAACTTCTTAAAAATAATACCAATCTGGCCTCGACACAAGCCGAGTTGTCATAGCGCTTTGGACAAACGTTGACCATCATCGTCGGAATGTTAGAAGATGCACCAGAAAGTTAAGGACGTATTTTATGGAGAGAATATTCGGCGCTGACTGAGAAGCCACTGGCACAAACGTAGGACACAACCACAAATATATGTATATGCGTCGTCTAAGCCAGTGCTTCTCAACCTTTCATGGTTCGTGCCCCCTTTCAGAGACACTCAATACCCATGGCCCCTGCTCCACTAATAAGAACGTACATTTGTCTAAAAGAAAACATCTGAAAGAAACAAGGCAATGAGTAGAGGCCTGTTCGTGGCTCCCCAAAAAACGCCTTATGGCCCACTGGGCCCCGTTGAGAAACCCTTTTCTGAGCAGAGATAACTAACAGTAGCGTGTACTAGGAACGGAGATTTCATGTTCGATCCAACCCCACTAGCAGCACCGATCACACACTCAGTTTTCACTTCATCCGGAGGCTCCCGGCGTGAAACTCGCTGACTACATTTACTTCGATGACGGCAACCATTGCAATGATAATGTCACTCGTTGCATAATTCCGTTTGCATCAAACTGAAAACACAACACCGTTTTCAAGCGCTTTACCAAACAGCATACATCAAGAACTTACGAATGATACGGAGTTGACGCCAGTGTGCGTTATTGGTTTCAGCGGAGTGGAGCGAGAAGGTTTGGGCATGACGGGGGGAGGGGCGGGCTTCGACATGACTGGATCGGGTTTTGTCTGCAACATTGGACAGTAATGAGAGAAAACACGAAAAAACTGTTTCAATGAACGGGCAGGCTTCCATGGGCTGCAAATCGTACGAGAAGAGACAAAAGTTAATTCAAAGCCATCTGTTTGCAAATCGCCGAACGTATGGGTACCAAATAATGTTTTGCCCTAAAGGTTCAAAAACTTAAACCACATATATGTGAATACAATTACTTGCAAAATGTTACTGTTTGATCCTGTGAAAATTAGGTTGAAATCCCAAGTTAAGCTTTTTGAGCAGCCGATACAGAGTTTGCACACTTGCCTTCACATCGAACGGGATAAGATCAACACACAAGGCAGGTTTCAGACGAGTAGGCATCCAATTGTTTACCAAAACGCGCTGTTCCGTGAAGGTTTGGTATGACGATGATGTTACGGCATGTTAACGATTGACGTTGGCGCGAGTGCCAATATTTAAGACACAAACACCGCAGATACGCGCGCACTTGCCATTTCGAACAAGCCGTAGTAAATTTGCTCAACGTCACGCTGAGCAAATTT
>Ga0210059_1011046_pt1 | contig 13864 bp, 5 predicted proteins | sample Ectturendosymbi2_FD_188042 | JGI IMG/M metagenome (GOLD analysis project Ga0210059, IMG submission 188042) | Ecteinascidia turbinata endosymbiont from Florida, USA - Sample 2 (SPAdes) (version 2) | ecosystem: Host-associated > Tunicates > Ascidians > Unclassified | place: Key West, Florida... | reverse complement strand
TCAAAGGCTCAAAAGACTCGGACTTGAGCCTAGTTTCCAATGAAAACTTCAGCGAAACACTTTGGCCTAGCAGTTGGGCCCTAGGCCAGGCAACATGAGTCAAAATGACCCTAAAACTACTTCACTTATGATGTCACTCACAAAAAATCTGCACCCCCCAACCAAAAAATTTTTTTTCGAGTGCAATCTACTAGACTGGCCAATCCGTTTAAGTCCTTGAACAGCTCTCTAGTGCAATCGGCGGAGGAGCTAGGGCATTGGTAAGGCAACCGAAAACTGCTGTTTTTTAGGCCAAAATCAAAGTACGAATATATCGTAGACTGGTTCTCAAAGTGTTAAAAAGCTGTGTTTGATTGTTACTGGTAGCTGTAACTCTTCCCGTCACCAGCGCTTCATATAAGAGAAGTTTTTCAAAAATGAAACTAGTGAAAATATTTCCTTGAAATTCTATGACCAGTGAAAGATTGGGTAACACTGATCTACTTTCAGGTGAAAGGTACGAGCTGAAAAATAGATTTAGATGATTTCGTTGATGGATATGACAGTCGACATGATGATCGACGGATTAAGCTTTATTGAGGTGACGATGATATAAAATTCCAATATAGACTGGAATGTAATGCCCATCTGCAGCGTGGATAGGGTGAGGACTATTCAATGTAGTATGCAGTTAACAGCTGCGAGGTTTCGCCACCAGTTGCACCTGAAGTAGCAAAGCAGCCCTACAGATAGGTGTGCATCGGCGTTTAGGGCATGTACCTTATAGCAAGATGTAGCAGCAGGCGTAAAACGTATTTTGTGGACTATTCCAATGTTGTTCATTTCAATATTGACACTGATTTTCCCTCTGACTGATCTTCAAAAGCTGACTTTGAAACCCTGTGTTGGTTTATGACTGTCTTGTCATGTTGGTTTATGACTGTCTTGTCATAAGCTAAACACGCACTAACTCTAAACCTAAACAGATTCAGACAAATAGACAATGAGCAATATAATTCTCGCACAGATCCCTGCACAGTCTACAAGGTCGTACGCAAGGGGGGGTTGGTTGGGGTTAACCGCTCTCCCGCGCAAAGGAGATTAATTGTTTTTGTATACTTTTTGCTTGTTAATTTGTCCACTTAATGCAAATACCACGGAATGAATTTGTATGCAAATTTCGAGGAACATTGTAAATGGGACAAAAAGGAATACTTAGGTTTTCTGGGTTATCATCTGCATCTAGGAAGCATCTCACCACTTTTTGCAGACCTTTCCTCCACTACGCATTTTTAAGATTTGTATTCCGTAGTAGTTCACTATACCCAGTGGTGTAGCTGATGGGGGCAGGGGTGCACATCACCCCTCCTGGCAGGCTAAATGTAAAAAATGGACCCCCCTGTTAGCTTGTTATTTGGTATGTGTTCTTTTGATTTTTAGTAGGTTTTAGTTTTTAGGGTTTTTCAAAAATTTCTTGGAGTGTTTTCTGGTGATCTCCGGTGTTAGTAGAAACGAATCCAGTTAATCACATAACCAAGTTGCCAAGATTTGTTGTTATGTGTTTAACCAAAATATGCGATTATCTGCATCAGACAAATATCCACAAGTTTACTGCATAGCAACACAGGGGGCCCAAAATTCAGTCCCGTCGCCCCAGGGGATTAAAACATAGTTTCAACCCCCAAATTGAAATGTGAAGCACTAGAAATCAGTGTAGTTTTTATCAATCTGTATTCTGTTTTGTCCTGTAATTTAGATAGAGCAATACCTGCCGCTGACCCGCTGTTACCTAGAATAACATATTTGAGGCTTGATCGTAAAGCGTCAGCATTCATTGCTGGGGGTGTTGAACGTGAAGTTAGCCTATATGCTTAGTTGTATATGTCCAGAAGTCAGACTTACACCTGCTCAACGTATTTTGTGCTGTGATTGTTGTGAAAAAATGTATGTCCAGCTCAGGCAGCCTTCTCGTATTTTGTACTATAGCAGCAAGATACCTATGGTGCTTACGACCAAAGTTACCCATGTGCGCAAGTAATTGCACTGTAAGTTCAATTCACTTGCTAGTTCGGTTTGATTGATGTAACTTTGAACTTCCTCTCGCCGCTCAGATCTTCATTGCAGAGCTTCTATTTACAACCTTCGGGTTCGGCTTGATTACGACTGGTAGCAGTACACCATCTTACGTCCAATACAGCAGGCATGCTACTAGTCATTCATGTGGACGTAATTACAGGACACATGAGCTATGCCTCCGCCGCATCCAAATAACAGAAACTGTTGTGTTATCATGTACATACAAATCAACTTCAATAATATCTGCTGGTCTTTTTTGGCTATTCATACAGTTATATCGCTAAAACATCTTCATCAAAAAGGTTGTAGCATGGTTGACTGAGCACGATCACGTCATAACACCGCTCCTTAGAGGGGCCCCGCGCATAGACCTTGGATTGGGCCCTGACTAGCATCATTAAATTATACGCTGTCTGTTTCTGAATATGCGACAACCAACGTTACAGCAAAGTCAGCTACATTTATGCATGAAACAAATCATGGCTGCACTGTGGTCTTTTGCCTGTGCAGCTGTAATACTCTCACTGTTACAAGAAAAAAAACTTTCCAGCAGTATACCACACAGGCGAAAATGTCGGACAGAAGCAGTTAAACATCTTTCACGGTCTCTAGAAACTTGAAAAAATTTTTAAATTATTTTGTCGAAGCTAAAATTGATAACTAACAGAATCAGTGATACCACACTAAACTCTGTTTCAACATCAACTTGGTTATGTGTGGCCTACCATCTAACATGAAAAGCTCTTCACACAAAACATGACAAACATTACTTTTATTCTTGAAACCTCTCCAAATGCAAAACCTAAAGAGAAAAAAGTGGGGGGACATGGCATATTATGTCCTCCCCGCCTGAAAAGTCCCCCGTGTCCCCCACCAAATTGTGCCCATGAAATGTTCATAAGCTACCACAAAATCGCATTAGTCAGTTGTCACCAATCCGTTTGCACATGGCTTATTTTTTATGGGTTTTGTAGTAAGAATATTTTGACGAAACTAGTTGCCTATCATCAGCCTACTTGTCGCTGCGTGTCAGTAGGGAATTCGTGGTTGGCAACATTTCGTTTCCATGTGAATTGTATAGACTTTCATGGAGCTGTTTTTGTTCATGTGGGTCCTGCACAATTGTGTAGGGAAATGGTGTTTTGTTTTACATGTGCAATGCTGTGGAAGTATCACGGTTAGCACAGAATATTCGACATAGCAGTACACGTGTGTGATTGCATCTACAGTGGCGTTTAGGTATGTCTCTAGTACATAATAACGATAGTTCATTTTTAACGATATTCACAAGCCTACTGCATGTTGGGTTTGATAGAGTAAACAATAGCAACTTAATCTTCAAAACAACGAAAAATCACCATGCAAATCGACATTTATGTTGGCCCCCCTACTTTTTCCTTGGCCCCGCACTGGCCCCCCACTTTTTTTATTCTAGAATCGCCACTGCCTGGTATCCAATGTGTTAACACATTTGCTGCCAATGTATCTTCTAGAACAAGAGTGCACAATCTGCAGCCATATACAACCTGTATTAAAAGTTTGTGGCCATGCACATGTAATTTAAAATATAAGTAATGGCAGCAGTGCATTTATGAAAACTCTACTGTGTGAGCATACTTAGTAGAAAGATGGCCAATCAGATGTGAAGCAGAAAAGCAATGCAAAACAATTGAAAATGTCTTGAAGTCACTGTGGCCCATGTTTTAAATGCGGTATTATCCCAATATGGAGGTGGCTGTATTAACCTAATGACCTGCAATTAATTCTAGTCCTCTCCATTTTAATCGATTTGAAGTGTCCTCTTCACACATACCAATTTTCTAAATTTCCTATTCCACCTGCTTTCCCTGTTTTTCGTGCTCTTCCTCTTTCTGGTCTTCCATTTATCTTGAAGTGCAAAGCCCTTCTTTACACATCATCCTCATCCCTTCTCAAAACACGCCCATACCATCTTACCCCCATTTGCTTTTGTCAACTTATCCACCGTATCTTATAAACCTAACATATCCATCAGTTCCTTCATATTCTTCCTGCACGTAATGCCATCACTGTTGCCTCACATCTTGCTGTCCCTGCTGCCTCACATCCCCTGCTGGCATTCACATTACCCCCAAAATAGCTGAACCTTTTTACAGTTCCAATCCCTCACATAAATTCTCAACTGGCTCCATCATCTCATCCTTTCCTTTCTTTCACAAATGAAATGCCTTGCCATGCTGCGTTTCACCCTCTTCATCTTTTCACAATCACATCTCCAATGAATCCATCTTCTGCACAACAAGTTAGCTATGACTCTCTTTCCACACATGCCACAAGGGTCTATCTTACTCTTGGCATTTATCCTGACCCACTAACCATCACATTCGTCTTCCCAAGGTTAACCTTCATTCCCTTGCTCTCAAATGCAACCTTCCATTTTTTAGACTTTTCTCCAGGCCCACCATAGTTTCAGCCATCAAAACCAAGTCATCTGCATACAGAATTTCATTCATCAAACTTTCTCTTGTGCTCTCTGTAACCACATCCACCACAATTGCAAACAACAATGGTGATAACACTGACCCCTGGTGTACACCAGCTTTCACCGGATATTCTTCCGATAACTTTGTTCCCACTCTGACTGTTGTTTTTGCTCCTTGATACAGGCTCATCATCACCCTTACCATATTTTCTGGTATACCTTTCTTTCTCATTGCCCATTCCATCACCCTTCTTGAGACTCTTATCGAAAACTTTTTCTAAATTGACAAAACACTTGTACAACTTCTTCTTTTTATCTAGGTACTCCTCGTACATCCTTCTCAAAATAAACAGTGCATCCATTGTCCCTCGTCCTGGCTTGAAGCCAAACTGCATGTTATCTAAATTCACCAACGCCCCCATTCTGCTGTCAAGCACCATTTCCATAAGCTTCACTCCCCTGTATGACCCACATTTTATCAGATCTCCTTTTCCTTTAAACATTGGCACTACAACACTCAATTTCCACTCATCCAGCATGCCATTTCCATCTAGGATGTGTTGACATAATTAATAAAATAAACATAATGGTGACAGCAGTAGTGAAAACATTGTGCACTCCTTTTCTAGAAGGTAGTTAACTTTTTTCCTGCCAAAAATACCATGCTAGACCCAGTGGCATACCTAGGGCTTCCCACGCGCAGGGGCAAAGCCAGTTTGTGCACCCCCACCCAGTGCTTTTGTTGCAGCATAGGTGAGAAGAATGAGTTGGATTGAAGAGGCATCAAAAGCTGTCTCGGGCCATGCATTATTTGTTTCTAGACCCGTCTGAAGACTTCATATGACTATGACATCATGGAATCGACATCAGGATCTTTGAATTTGGTAATCATTTATGGTGTGAAGATTGTCAAGTTAGGAATCTAATTGTTTCGCATGAAGCCATCTCCACTTTAAGTTTCAGTAACGATTGAACATTCAAACTGTTGTATTGCAAAAATCTGCATGAATTTTAATGACTGAGTTTTATGGGAACAAAAATCTTCTGATAACACAGCATAAAATTAGCCAGAGTTGACCCTTGTTTTCTAAAGCAGAGGTTTGTAAAAATCTTATAAAGATCCTGAATGCAGCATACCCGCTTGTTCCCCTCTCTTGTCAGATCTGGTCACAATCCCCGATGGTGCAAACTGTAGGGAGTTCTGGAGCTTGTACTCTCAGAATTTTAGAACATCGTTAAGAAATGACTGTAGGTAGGCAGACTCATTAATACACAGAACAGAAGGACAGACAGAAGAATATGAAAAACTAAAGACAAATGAGTTTATACAAATATAAAATTGTGAAATCCTAAAACATTTTTTGGATATAATACCCTGAAAAGTTAACAGAAAATGTATTGAATACTGTGATGTAATGCTTTACTTGTAAGTATCTAACTTAAAAACAGTTTTTTCTGCCGTTGCTGCTGCAAATTTATCAATTATTTCGTCAAAAAAAAAATTTCAATGTATATTAACCTACAAAATATCTAAAGCCAGTGAAACTCCGTGAGAAGTTCTAGATTAGCAATTTTGTGACCTGGATTTTGACAATCATGTCCATGGAGATGCTCAGTTTATAGGTTGAATTTATATAAAGAACATGCAGCAGCAACTGAAAGTTCACAATAATAACTAATTCATTCAATGTCAGGACCCATAGCAGGATGGTACAAGAGGTTCATTTGGTGCATTTCATAACAACTGCCCAACTGTTATTGTTGGGACAAATCAGTCATGCCATTTATGCAGGAGCTTTTGTGGAAACAGGAATACCATGATAAGACATTGCTGCAAGCACATTTGTGTTTAAGAGGTCTTGCATTGAGGCTTGTAAATGTAAACTTTTTCAAAGATTAACTACTACTCAAAATATGTTAACACCTTAGAAATGCCAAATGAAATTTAAGAACATGATCGTTTTGCAAATCATACATATGATGAAAAGAAACACTAGTGTGATAAATAAAAATTACAATGCAATATGAAACAGACAAGGCATTGTGCTATAAAAATGTGAAAACTTACCTGCAGTTGTCAACACTTTTGCAAACTCCAATCCGTTGCCCTGGTCGGATCTCATAGTTATCGAGATGCTGAATAGCAAGTTGTGCATGTTCACGACATGTATAACACACAAAAGCATATCCTCGATTGAAGCCACTAAAATCCATCATCAATCGCAATTCATAAAGAAGTCCAATCTGCACAGTGCAAATTATATTTGCTAGCTAGTTCAGCTAAGCTACATCATAAGAATGAATGAGAATGACATTGGGCTACAAACTACAACATCTGAATAATGCTTCTTGTCAAAGACAAGCAGAACAAATGAAATAAATCAGTATAAGGCACGGTTAGTGGCAAAAAATTGTGACAGACAGTTTTTATTCAGTAGTTATACCATAAAACTACATGGAAAAGTGCTGAAGACACAAGGAATTAAAAGCATGAGATGCAAAGATTACAAAAAGTGTAACACTACTGAGACAAGAGATATTAAATTTATCAATGTACATTACTGCTTTTATAAAACCATAGAGATTCAGATTTGAATTAGTGGATTACTTTGAATTGACCAAGAAATCTTTTGGTCATAGTTTGGATTATAAGTATGAGACTGAACCAATACAACATCTGAAATGCTTTAAATTATTTCTTGAAAAATTTGTTGAAAGAAGTTAAATGATCATGTACATAAGGAAACAGTTTAAGTATTTTGTGTTTCCCAGGAGAACACTTCAGAAAAAATATTTCTGGCCCTTGTGCACCACATTATTGATGCAGTGGGTAAAAAATAGATACAATGAGTGGATTTGAACTTCACAAATGTTGTGCACATCTACTGAAACTGGATATGTGATACTTTAATATATATTTTAACAAACACAGTTACGAAATTTTATACATAAACAATGGTACAATAGGTCATTTCAATACTAGCACACTTTTGGCAGTAAGTTTCTTTGAAATCTAAGATTTTTGACAATTTATATTCAGACATATTGTGGAGGCCACAAAATTGGTGAGGAACAATCATTGAAGGAAATGGGGCGGATGACAAGTGCCTTCAAGTGGCCCTTCCTGTTGTAGCATTTCTGAATTACTTATTAAGCCTGTTGCTACAAGAGTAACCACTACTACCCATGTTGCATATGTTTGGCATGGATGAGGTAGGAAACATACAAAAATGCTATTTTCAAGGTGCTGCAGCATCCCTGCTGCTGAATATGACTGAAGACCCAGCATACAGTAGCTGAACACCAAGGTGTTCATCACTAGCAAGATCAGCAACAACAAGCAGCTGTCTTACAAGAACAATGCACTCATAGTCCTTCCAGAGACCCAGTGCACTATCACAGATAAGCTAGAGATTCTCAACTTCTCACTAGCTGGGTTAGTCCTGAGCAGGAACCACAGCCTTACCACGTTTGTTTAGGAGCAGTTGGAATGGACACCGGTCGATCAGTCTCCAGAGCAATCAAAGACTGAGTGGTTGTGCACAGACGTTGCAGGATATAACACTATTAAACACATACAAACCTTCGACCAGGAACTCACACTGATGTCCATCCTGATGTTCCCACGCCACAGTCTGTATGCTGGCAATTTCATGCCTGGGGTAATAGCACATTTCCTGACAGTGGGAGCCTGGCCAGCAGCCAACATCTTTGAGCTGCTGCACAACCCAAAGGAAGCAGCCAGCTCTTTCTGACTAATGGAATGTCAGTATCAACCCGAATCTGACCTTCAGGAGTGTCAGCCATGACAACCAACTGCCTGACAGACATGCTCTTGGTAAGTTCCCACAGTCACAACACCAACCCTTCACATTAAACTGAGGCTCAAATTTCCTACATACAGCAATCTGGTGAAGAGTTGGGATTTCGTAAGGCTGACTGGAAACAAAAATTTGGTCATTGATTAATTAATTAATTGACAACTTCAGTGCAGCGTGAATTCTGCTCAGTTATTTATCAGGCATGGGAAGATGTTCCAGTTGTTTTTACCCAACACCTAGACTCAAAATTGAATAATGCAAAAAGTACTAGCCTGATTAACCTCAAATTTTCAAGTAAGATCAATTTTCACAAGAACATCAGTGCAAAATTTGGTTGAAGAGGACCAAGCATGAAAAAAGTTATTCGGTCCTATGCAACAACTTGCTCTCGCAAATGTCTTCGATCTCGCTGAGCACGTTGCTAGTGACACGCAGCAACAGCAGTCCAATGCGCTAGGAACAGAGTCCAGTTGCTCGATTCAACAATTACTAACTTGCAACGTTCTTAACACATTGGCTGCTGGGGTATTATATATTCATACTTGGAAATCAGCCTAAAACAGCAGTTTTTGGTTGCATTACCAACAGCTTAACTCCTCCACCGATTGCACTAGAGAGCAGTTCAAACCCTTGCCAAGTCTTTTGAGTCTGCAATGAAATAATTTTTTTTGGTTTTGGATTTTAGGTTTTTTGTGAGTGACGTCATAAGTGAGGTAGGTTTTTGGCCATTTTGGCTCATGTTACCTGGCCTAGGCATAGAAGACTTTTCAAAGTTGTTTCCAGTAGTATGCTTCTAAGGCTTGGATAAAAAACACAGCATAAATTTTCTCGTATTTACTCCTCACTCAATTTTATGTCTTCAGCTTTACTTTTATGTGCAATACTTAGGAACTGTTTTTTTTTTTTGTTTTTTTTTTCGAACACAGACCGAAATGATTTTGAAATGCCAGAAAAAAGTTAAGTCATTTCGGTCAGAACATCTGAAAATATCAGCTAAAAAACACTGTTACGGCGAGTTTCAATATTACTTTACGATAAATAGCCGAAAGGTTTCAGTGACCCAAATGTCTCAGCTAAAAAAAATGGCATTCTGCACCTGGCACACTTGAACAAATGCACCGAAGGCATTAACACTTAGAGAGCCGGCGTGCGATATATTCGTACCTAGATTTCAGCCTAAAACCAGCAGTTTTCGGTTGCCTTACCAACGCCATAGCTCCTCTGCCGATTGCGCTAGAGAGCTGTTCAATGGCTCAAACGGATCGGCCACTCTTTTAGTCTAGACTCGAAAAAAAATTTTTGTTGGGAGGTGCAGATTTTTTGTGACTGACATCATAAGGTGAAGTAGTTTTTGGGTAATTTTGGCTCATGTTACCTAGCCTAGGGCCCAACTGCTAGGCCAAAGTATTTTGCTGAAGTTTTCATTGGAAACTAGGCTCAAGTCTGAGTCTTTTGAGCCTTTGATCGACTTTCTAGCGTTTCTGGTTCAGAAGTTATGGTCTTAAGTAAACAAATTAATTAATTATCTAATTAGTCAAATATTTTTATTACTTTAGATCATAACTTTTGAACCCGAAACCCCAGCAGGTCATCCAATGTATCAAAAGACTTGGATTGTAACCTAGTTTCCAATAAAAACTTCAGCGAAATACTACCATCTAACAGTTGGCGCCCAGGACCAGGTAAAGTGGGCCATTGCGGCCTAAAAGTCCTCCATTTATGATGTCACTCACAAAAAAAGTGCATCCCCCAACCAAAGAATTTTTTTGAGTGCAACCTACAAGACTTGCCGCGTCTTTTGAGACTTTGACTGGGTCGGTAGCGTATGCCGGACCGGAGAAATTCCCACGCAAAGCCATGTGCGTTTCAGTGTTTTTTCTCAGAAATCTCCTAAAGCAGCTCGGTGCGAAAGTGTTAATGCAAGGATTAATTGATTCATTTGTTGTTTATAGTCCATAACTTTTGAAGCAGAAACACTAAAAAGCTAATCAAAGGCTAAAAAGCCTCGAATTATAGCCTAGTTTCCAATAAAACCTTGAATCAAAAAATTACTTCCAGTAGTTGGCACCCAGGGCCAGGTAACCTAGGCCTAAATGGCCTAAAACCTACCCCACTTATAACATCACCCACATACAACCGAAAATCCAAAACTTTCCAATGTCTTTTTAATGCAAGTTAGAATACTTGCCATATCTTTTGAGGGTTTGAACAGCTCTCTAGCTCAATTGCCTAGCATGTTATGGAGTTGCAAACTAGCATGAAAATATTGGCTAATGCATGATTTCAAAGTACAAATATATTGTACACCACCAGCAAAGGTGTTAATACTACCCTTGCTATATACGGCAAGTAAAAAAGTGCAAAAGGGTAAGCCTTGTCTTTGTTAGAACAAGATTTAAACAAAATTCAATAAAGGTTTTGCAAATATTTAACATTGAAACATTTAAATTTGAAAATCAATTTAAACCTTTTTCTTTGTCAGATACTACAAATAACTATACCAGTGGTTCCCAAGCAGGCACCCTAGGGTGTCATTTACAACGGTTTAGGACAGTTCGGCTCTGCCGTTTCGGTGACAGGACATTTCGGCAATGGTGGTCGCAAATATACTATATATGCAAAAAAATGTGTCTTTTTGATATACTGCGAAGGTTAGACTACAAAGGATGTTTGCTTCATAAGTGTTTTTGTTATCATGATGGCCAGTGGCCAGTGTAATTTCCCGTCCATCAGGATTTGGGAAGAACTTAGTGCGAACGTGACCACGTGTGTGAAGAAATATGGCTTGTGACGTTTATTTTTGCCATCGGTTGCCTATCGGTGTACGAATATGCAGTAATGCCCTTCCAAATCCATGGTATGCATCACAAATCACAATAAATACAGCATAATTGGAAAGATCTGGGACAAGTGCTAGACTGACTCTTGCACTTACACATTTCCAAGACGATGGCAGTGCGAACTTTTGCACTTTGGTAACATTCCAAGGGAAAACGTATTACAAATTCCATCGCCGAAACGGCATCACCAAAACGGCGGTGCTGAACTGTTCCATTCCGCATTTACAATACCCAGGGGTACCGCAAGCTAGTATATTTATTAATATACCATGGAAATGATATTTTCAAAATGTCACCAAACCTTAATACAAAATTGCTATGGTTTCGCCCCTAGGTGCTGCAAATTATGTTTCTTGTTTATAGGGTGCCACAAGCCTAAAAAGGTTGGGAAACACTGAGCTATACTAACATAAACTATGAGTTGCTTGCCAATGGTTATCCATAAATAGTATGTAGTTCTATATAATTTGAAAACTATAAATAACTTTATGTTAAAGGTAGGGCAAATACTTAAATTGTTTTAACTTATTGTTTAGCATACACTAATCATGTCGGCCAAGTTGAGTATGAAATTGCATTATGAAAAACTACTATTCTAACTTTTGTCTACGTTTGCAAATGATTTTACTGATTGACGAGCAGGTGAAAGCATTAAAGTTGACACAGTAGCTTGAAAAAAATTCTTGTTTGGTTGTGTCGTGTAGCACAAATACAGTGGCACATCTAGCCTGTCATGAAAGAATGGTCTTTGATACTTGTTTTTAAAATAAAATCAAGTTTTCTACAGGTATGATGTCTGAAGACTCAATCAAACTTGGCTAGAAGCCTAGCACAAACAAGCTATTTAAACAGTGATGCCAGTTGCATCATCCAAACACACAAGGACCGATGATCAAGTTATGTCAGCAAACTGCAGCTTTCATTTTGCACTTGTTGTTCACAGCGGATTTATTGCATCGCCATTGTTTTCTTATCATGCAGCAAAGTTGAGGATTTCCCTCGCTGTACTGCGAAAGCATATGCCTTGTGGAACAGTCAGAAAAAGTCAGCAATACAGCAGCGAAGACCCTGCGTGGAAATGCTAAGCGAAGACAATTCGACATTTAACACTTTTAGAGCCGCCTGGTTTCGGCGATTTTCGCAAAAAAACAGCAGTTTTCAGTTGCCTTACCAACGCCCTAGCTCCTCCGCCCATTGCGCTAGAAAGCTGTTCAGCAGCTCAAACGGATTGGCCAGTCTAGAAGATTGCACTCGAAAAAAAATTTTTTGCTTGGGGGGTGCGCTTTTTTTGTGAGTGACATCATAAGTGGAGGACTTTTAGGCCACCTTGGCCCATTTTGCCTGGCCCTGGGCGCCAACCGTTAGGTGGTAGTATTTCGCTGAAGTTTTTACTGGAAACTAAGCTACAATCCGAGTCTTTTGATACTTTGGATGATTTGCTGGGGTTTCGGGTTCAAAAGTTGTGATGTAAGTTAGTAAAAATATTTGACTAATTAGCTAATTAGTCAATTAATTAATTTGTTTATTTTAGATCGTAACTTTTGAACCAGAAATGCTAGAAAGTCTATCAAAGGCTCAAAAGACTCGGACTCGAGTCTAGTTTACAATGAAAACTTCAGCGAAACACTTTGGCCTAGTGGTTGGGCCCAAGGCCAGGCAACATGAGCCAAAATGACCCTAAAACTACTTCACTTATGACGTCACTCACAAACAATCCACACCCCCCAACCAAAAAATTTTTATCGAGTGCAATCTACTAGACTTGCCGATCCATTTGAGCCATTGAACAGCTCTCTAGCGCAATCTGCGGAGGCGCTAGGGTGTTGGAAAGGCAACAGAAAACTGCTGTTTTTTAGGTCAAAATCGAAGTACGAATATATCGTAGGCCGGCAGCCAACGAGTTTAAGCATATTGTGATTTCGGCCATTACTTTTTCAAAAAACTGCAGTTTTGGCCATTTTTTATCAGGATTTTGGCCATAAGCTATGAACCAAAATCTGGCAACCCTGGTCATCATCCTTGATGAGATACACTGTGGACAAGCTAGTGATTCCCAACCTCTCACTAGCTGGTCAGTCCTGAGCAGGAAGCACAGCCTCGCCACATTTATTCAGAAGCAGTTGGAATGGACAAACGGACACTGGCTGATCAGACTCCAGAGCCATCAGAGATTGAGTGGTTGTGCATAGATGTCACAGGATATAAGACCATCAATGTCTACAAACCTCCACCCTCGCACCAATGGACATCCCAACATCCCCACACCCCGGTATGTATGCTAGCATCTTCAACTGCCAGCAACTGGGGTTATAGCACAACATCTCCTGATGATGAGAGCCTGACATCCTGGGCAGCAGCCAACAACCTTGAGCTGCTGCACAAACCAAAGGGGTAGCCAGCTTCTTCTTTCACTGATGGAATGTTGGCACCAACCCGGACCTGGCCTTCATGAGTGTTGACCATGACAACTGACTGTCTGACAGACAAGTTCTAAGAAAGTTCCCGCAGCCACAACACTGCCCCTCTCTCTGATATAATGCCACCAAGGCTCAAGATTCCTGCCTTTGATGATCCAATGAAGCATTGGAACTTTCGAAAGGCTGATTGGAGTCGCTTTTGCCTTCTTACAGGTGAATCTGTTAAGAGATTGTCACCTCCGGACAAAACAAACATTGAGAACACATGCC
>Ga0210059_1011045_pt1 | contig 13864 bp, 6 predicted proteins | sample Ectturendosymbi2_FD_188042 | JGI IMG/M metagenome (GOLD analysis project Ga0210059, IMG submission 188042) | Ecteinascidia turbinata endosymbiont from Florida, USA - Sample 2 (SPAdes) (version 2) | ecosystem: Host-associated > Tunicates > Ascidians > Unclassified | place: Key West, Florida... | reverse complement strand
CCATTAGCGAACATTAGAGCAAATGAAAACACAATGGCACAATAGCTGATCAGTGTAAACAAAGAGGGGCGCTGTGTCATACAGGATTGGCGAAAGACCGTGGCGGTCATCTAGTCAACCAACCCCGCTTATCACTTTTTGACGAGTGTTGAGAAACAACAGCTGGACATCAAATAAGCATTATGAAAAGAAAAACAAAAACAAAAAATGAATGAGCGTAGAACATGGTGAAGAAAATGTACAGGTGAAACCGCATGCCTATGAACACAGATGAGTGGATCGAATTTAAGTGAAGGATTCTGGTGTGGTTACAATATTTTTAGCAATATAAAAAAATTAAAAAAATAGTAATAAAAGAGTAGAAAAGTTACAAAAACTAATTAGTGAGGTACAAAAGAAAAACAAAGCAAAACAGAAAAAAACTAAAAAGAGTGTACTTTCATGCAGAAAAGCATAGAATGTGCACACAGAAAATACGAAAAAGTAAATATACACAAAAAATAAGCAGAGTTACAGAATACTAGAATACACAGTATTTGGTTCTGGACAAGGGAAATGTTGCTAAAGTTCATAATTAGGAATTTTTTTCACATAGGAGGTGTTTTTTAAGTTTCCATTTGAAGGTAAAAATGGTTGAAAATTTAATATCGTCTGGTATTGAAGACCATACTTTTGGGTCAATGAATTTAAGAGAACATTTTCCTGAGGAAGAGTTAACTCTAGGTAAAAACAGGTTTTCAGAGGTTGCTAGTCTTGTAGAATGATAATGAATTGAGCTGAGTGGAACAAAATATTCATCAAAATGATTTTGAAGCAGTTTGTTATGATAAGAGTGCATGAATTTAACTACTGAAAAGCTATGGGAAGGCATAAGATGTTCAAGTGCTGGAAATGTTCTTCTATAAATCCCGTATTAGTTGGATTTATTATTTTTATAGCTTTATTTTGGAGCTAATGAGAGGTTGAATGGTTGTATTTGAAGCACGTCCCCAAATGAGGATTGAGTAATAAAGGTAAGGATGGATTAATGAGTTAAAGACAATTTGAATAAGGACTGATGATGCGTTGGAAAACGCTAAACTAGTTTCTATTTGAATAAGGACTGATGATGCGTTGGAAAACGCGAAACTAGTTTCCCCGTCAATAAACTGTGACTGATTTACTTGCCGCCATCTTTGTGGCCTTTAACTATGAAAAATAGATACGCTTGCAAGTTTTAATCGTCGCAGAAGAATGAAAGCAGAAAGCAGGCAGATTCCTCTGAAGCTTGCCGCAAGGCTAAAGTTTGTTTATTACCATTTAAGCAATCTGCAAAATCACATTGCTGCACAACTAACATGTTTGATGTGGTTAGAGGAATCACATCAAAACAATCAATTTCTCAGTCCGATCCAGTCCTGGTCCGACGACTTTCAAAAAAATGAAGTCCGATCCAGTCGTGATTCGGCCAAAATTGTCTTCAGCCCTGATCCAGTCCGATCCAGTCCTGTTCCGTGCTCATCCCTGCTGTCCGTTGTCATTACTCACCTCTGATGCAGCGATCCCACTTTTGGAGAATTTATTCCTAGGTTGGGAATTTCAGCAACGTTTTGGGAAAAGTTTGGGGAATTGAGGTATCTAGGGATTTTTTAGGGAAATTGGATTTTGTGGGATGAAATTGGGAACAGTCAGTGTGGTCACGCATTTCCATCAAATACGGTGGTCAGGTTCTTGTGATGTCAATTCCAGGATCTTGTCAATCTATTGTAATGTATCTAAATTAGTCTAATGACTAATCTCTTCGGTTACTTGCAACCGAACCAGGTCTTGGGTATAGTGTTGCTGAAACTGGATGAACTCAGTCGGCAGTGGTTTTTATTTGGGGTTCGTTTGTGACAGGGTACTAACCAAAAATGCAAGGGCACTAACCAAAAAAATCAATAGGTTAGGGTTGCATCGTCAAGGAAAATGTCACTTGGCCAAATCTACAAACCAGAGTAAAGCTAGCCGTCCTTCGACCAGCCGTCACTCCGTCACTTTCGCGACTTGGCGAAAAAAAATGCAGAAACAAAAACGAGCAGAAAAGCTAAAAAAACTCAAAAAAGACATGTTGTGGTAAATTCATATCACAAACAACTGAGGCGAATTATTTCAAAAGACTTTTAAGCAAACCGTAAACCTTTGGGCAAGTGTTTTCGAACATCGAACGCGCTCAAACACCAACGGTTTTCTCATAAACTAAAGGCATCCAAAATGATTTTTAAATGAACATCACTTGCTAGTATCATCAGCAATCAAATAGAACCGTTTTCATCCTCTACACTTTTTATTAAAGTTATCAAAATCATCCATAAACATGACCGACTTTAGCGCTGCGCTACACTTTTCGGCAAGTTTTTTGGAATATCGAACGCGCTTAAACAACAACGGTTTTCTTGTATACTAAAGGCATTCAAAATGATTTTTAAATGAACATCACTTGCCAATAAAATCAGCTATCAAATAAAACCATTTTCATCCTCTACACATTTTGTTAAAGTTTTCAAAATCATTCATAAACATGACCGAATTTAGCGCTGCGCGACACCTTTCTCCAAGTTTTTTCGAATATCGAACGCGCTTAAACAACAACGGTTTTCTCATGAATTGAAGGCGTCCAAAATGATTTTTAAACGAACATCACTTGCCAATATCAGCAGCTATTCAATAAAACCGTTTTCATCCTCTGCACATTTTATTAAAGTTATCAAAATCATTCATAAACATGACCGACTTTAGCACTGCGCTACACTTTTCGGCAGTTTTTTCGAATATCGAACGCGCTTATCTCAGGAACAAATGTCTCAGGAAAGATTTTGTGAAAGAAAAAAGTATAAAGTTTTACCTGACCAGGATGACAACGCTTTTTGGCAAAAACTTCAGAATATTCCAAACATGGTTAACTTGTGCCGAAGCGTCCAAAGTTTCCTGCGTCGGAAACAACAACTAATGCAACTGTGAGGCAGCAAACAAGAATTGTTGTTTTGCTTATAACACATGAATTGTGGGCATACCAAGCATTATGCTTGACCACAGCAGCGAGAGCGGTATACAGTATCGGACCAGACAATCAGTGAACTGGGGAGCATAATACGAGTTGTCTGCTGAATTGCCAGAGATGGATTGCTGAGCCAAAATCTTGGCGTCCGAAAAAACTTTTCCAAAGTACTCCGAAATGAATGACTTCGCACATGAGAAGTCTTCAACCTCATCTTTTTCATGCATCAAGAAAAACATTTTTAGAAAAACTACTCTTGGCTACCCTACATCAAGAAAAACCATTTTAGAAAAACTGCTCTTGGCTACCCTACATCAAGAAAAACATTTTTGGAAAAACTACTCTAGGCTACACTACATCAAGAAAAACATTTTTAGAAAAACTACTCTTGGCTACCCTACATCAAGAAAAACATTTTCAGAAAAACTACTCTGGGGGGAAAAAGTGTTATTGCTGGTTGAGGTATGTCTTTTTTCAAAGTCACACAGCTGGGACAATGGCGGTTATATATTGTGACGCAGCTGTGAGTTAAACCACAGGCGGGCGCTGAATGCTGGAGACAAGTGCTGTGCAGGACGTAACGAGGGAGGACGCCGAATCACTATGGGGGCGCCCAACAGTGTCACAAGTACTTTCTTCAATATAGTACCTTTCATTCTAAAAGACCTTCCTTATTTTTTAGTCCTTGAGTATTAACTTGCCAGCGATTGTCGGCCAAACCACACGCCTAAAATCAAATCCTTTTATGTCAACGAAGCAATTTCTATGAGTGAGCACAGAGCGCCTACTTATTAATAACAACTGGCGTTAGTATCTTTTACAGTGTATTGCGTATGATTCACATATTACACTTTTTCCCGACTTAGGGATTGGGGGCTCCCTAAATGTTGAGGGCCCCTGGCTGTAGCCCAGTCAGCCGCCCCTAATCCGCCTCTGCAAAGGTTCCTAATTGCTCGCTTATCATTATCTCTCGAATCCCTGGACAGGCTACGTCAGAATTTGATAGTAACTCAATGTAACTAAATACTTCTATTCACTAGCTTACGGAAGAGGGGTGGCACTGTGCCATGCCACGCCTCAGACCTTAAAAATAAAAAATAGTTATAAACAGATTTCGGCAGTGGCACAATTAAGGGGGCAAGTGGAGCATCTGCCCCAGGCTCAGCATTTTGGAGGCGCCAAATTGAGGTCGGAATGTTACGCAATAATTACGAGATTTCAAATATCAGCGGATGTTGTAAAAATTAGTCAGGTGAGTGACCAATTTGCGAAAAGGAATCGTCGCTTCAGGGTACCATGGAACCCCTTTTGAAGAATACTGAGCTAGATTATATTTTTCTACACATATGGAAAGCCATTTTGGCGAGCACAAACCCAACTACGCGTTTATCAGATTTACACAGAAATGTTTTTTAGACCCAACAATGCGCTTTTACTCGCAGGTACGAAACTTAAGAGCACTTACAAAAGCTTAGAGCTCACCACAGCCACACATTTCCCCACAGTCATCCCCCATACTCCTGCTAAGTTTTATAACGTCGCATAAGGACTGCGATCAAACGTCAACAACGACCCAACACTCGATCAATCAACAGTGTAGTGAAACAGTAAAACCTGACTTCATGTGAGTTGATAAGCGTGTTGAGAACCGTGTTGCAGCTTCATGTAAAAAAAAACTATTGATGCAACATTCCTGATACACGATTTATTGTTTGGCTAAGATAACAATCGCTTAAATACACATGCCATAGTTTAAATTACTCAAAATCAAAAAAGTCCTTCAACTGCGAGTAGTGTCCTGACATTGAAACCGCTTTTATTTCAATACAGCCTTTGTAGTTTTATAGCCTACATCATAGCCCATAGTGCCGCCCCATAAAAGTGCCCCCAGGGTCGGACCGCTCCCCCAACCTCCCCTTAGCTACGCCACTGCTCACTACGCAAATTTTTTATATGACTTCTGTACGAGAGCCGTCGCCAAAACGTTTTCAATAGGGGGCTTTGCAGTTCTGCGGAGATGCTTGATATTATAAAAATAAAGAAAATTCCGCTTAATTATAGTGTTTCACGTTTCAATTTGGGGGTCCTGGAACTTTTTGGGGGGCTAAGCCCACCAAAGCCCCCCGTAGCGACAGGACTGTACGTTTCCTCTGCTTGTTTTTCATTTTACGATTTCATTCTTTCTCTGACACAATTTCTTCACACTTGGCTGTTTTAAGTAACTTAACAAAGGTAACAATGAACACCGGAAAAAATCTTCGGCTGGCGTGAGATTTTAGCCCACAAACTTTCAATAAGCGTCTTCGATAAGCGATACATGTCTAATACTAATAACATACAGGCACGCATATAGGTTTATTTCATGAGCCTCAGACAACAAAACTTCAGTTTTCTGTCTCACCGGCTAATCAGTCTCGCAAAGGCATTATACTAAAACTTGCTTCCAGAATGCACAAAAACGCATACTTTTTTAGATGTAATTTTGCAACATTCTCCTGGGGGCATGCCTCCGGACCCCTATAATTGTCGTGCCTTCGTCACTTCCCCTAAAGTTGATTTGGTACGTCACACATTGTGACGAAACTTTGCACACCCCCTTGGAAATTTTCTGCGTACGCAACTATTTCGTTTAATTTCATTTAATTTGTTTGTTTTTGACCAGACACAAAGTCCATAGTATTAACACGCACACTGTGCTGAACGCAGGTCGATGAAAACAGACAAAACAGAACATAGTACAAGGCACTGGACTCGGTGGAATCACAGAGTTACAGACACTTTTTGCAACTGTGTTGAAGACAGAACCAAATTTTATCGTCAGCTGTCACAATCATCAACCAAACCTCGTGTCTAACATATCAACTGTCACAATCTTCAACGAAATCGTGATTATCATGTCAACTATCACAGTCATCAACGAAATCATCTAAATCTACTTTTTTAGCTCCTACCCTTTCAACTGAAAGTAGCTCAATGTCACATAATCTTTAGATGGTAATCAATAAATCATTGCACAAAATAACGAAGTTGTACGAGATTACAAGACATGTGTGGATAGACTTAAAAGTAAAGTCATGAACCTGTTACGTAAGACACATGAGGACGCAGGACACACAAATGCAATCAGCATAAATTCGGATGAAGCAGCTGACACCATGTCTTTATGTATTTTGTTACTAGGACAAGCAATAATTTGCCGACAATAATACAATCCAGTTCCACTTCACACTGAAATACACAGAAGACCAATCTTCCCATTTCAGCGACTGTTCTTAGTTTCGAATTGAATCTTTCACCACCAGACCACGGGCGCGATCTTATCTAATTTCACGCAGGATCCGAGCAAACACTGCTGTGAGTCGTCATAAACAACTCCCACTTTTCGGCCGGTCATCAAGAACAACACAGCTTATCTTGCATTTGGGAAATATTGAATGGAGGCTAGAGGGCTTGTAAATTATCGTATAAAATATTTCTGAAAGATATCTGCTATATATGCCAACCAAACGAACTTGAACATGAAATTAAGTACCCAACCGGGAGGCCAAACAGTTGACAGCCAAAAACCTTGGGGTCTATGGCCTACCCAGGCCACACTTTAGAATCGCCACTGAGGTTAGGCCCACTGCTTTGAAGTTTCAAATATTATGATATCATTTTCTATCGCTTAGAGTGCTGACGCCTTTAGTTTATGAGAAAACCGTTGTTGTTTAAGCGCGTTCGATATTCGAAAAAACTTGCCGAAAAGTGTAGCACAGCGCTAAAGTCGGTCATGTTTATGAATGATTTTGATAACTTTAATAAAATGTGCAGACGATGAAACCGGTTTTATTTGATAGCTGATTATATTGGCAAGTGATGTTCGTTTAAAAATAATTTCGGACGCCTTTAGTTTATGAGAAAACCGTTGTTGTCTAAGCGCGTTCGATGTTCGAAAAAACTTGCCGAAAAGTGTAGCGCAGCGCTAAACTCGGTCATGTTTATGAATGATTTTGATAACTTTAATAGAATGTGTAGAGGATGAAAGCGGTTTTATTTGATAGCTGATGAAATTAGCAAGTGATGTTCGTTTAAAAATCATTTTGAACGCCTTTAGTTTGTGAGAAAACCGTTGTTGTTTGAGCGCGTTCGATTTCCGAAAAAACTTGCCCAAAGGTTTACGGTTAGCTTAAAAGTCGTTTGAAATAATTCGCCTCAGTTGTTTGTGATATGATTTTACCACAATATGTTTTTTTGAGTTTTTTTTAGCTTTTCTTCTCGTTTTTGTTTCTGCGGTTTTTTCGCCAAGTCGCGAAAGTGACGGCTAGCTTTACTCTGGTAATCTACAACTGACTTTGCGAGTCTGCGAGAACTCGTTGTTAAATTTAAAGGATTGTGAACATGGAAAGGAAGAGCTTCTCATCATCATGCAATAAGTTTATGTTAGCAGTGATGGAAAGACTTTAAGTGAAGTTACTGAGTAGAGATTGTTTTTAATATCCCCAAAGGCAGAACATATTTTGATGATAGATGTTGACTATATATACCGTATTTGCTTTAGTAGTGTACTGGTATGCTATGCATGAGTTTAAGAAGGGGTAGGGAGCTTAGCCTTTTGGATGTTGGAATTTGATCTTTGTTCATTAATTTTTAGTTAAAAAATGCTTTTCTCTTAGTTTTGAGTTGATGAAATCAAATTTCACCACTGTTGGCTCCTTGGAACAATTTTTTCGGCCACTCCATGGAAAAATTCATCTGACGCCCATGCTGGTAATGGTATGTGCTGTAATCATTATTACGCCTAAGTCGCCTATATACCATGTAATGTAAATAATTGCTGCAAATGAGACATCATCAGCTTTGATTGAACCTTCTCCAGCAAAAATCCAGTTTGTGCAAAAATGTTGCTGTGAATGGTTTTGTTGCCACTTCTTGGCGTGATGTTGATGCATGATTCACCACAAATGGGATATGGGCAAAGAATTGCACCCACATATAAGTGGTGTGAACACACAATAATAGAGTGATCATGGGTGTGATCTCTGTTGTTGCTTGCTGCCATATCATCAGCTTTGTGCGGTTGTTCGGGCTCTCCTGTAGGAGCAGTTGCATCCGTCTCAATTGCAAACTGGTTGGTCAGCCCTTTGCTAAGCACCAGAAATCCAAGATGGTCAGTATGCAATAAAACTGTCCCTTGTTGTAGATCACACGAATGAAGCACAGAAACAGGTAATCACGTGCAGTTATCTAGTTTTATTTTATTATAACAAAACATAACTTGCCTTTCAGGGTTTTATTCTGGCCAAGCCATTATTTTCTCTTGTTTAGTCAAGAACACCTTAATAATCATCCCAAAACTGTTCAGCACATAAGTCAACACAGTAACACTAAGTGTGCAAATGTAATAAGCCAGGAAGATGGTGTATAGGGATGCCGAGACAATGATGCAGCATGGGAAGAATTAAAAAATTAGGACAATAGAAAATCATAAAATCAAACAAATTGTGACTAATAAATGTTTGTTTCTGTTCAGCTACAATATCGACCTCAAAAATATAAGCACAAATTTGTTGCAACCACAATCCTGCATTGCCCTGAGCCGACCAAATAGAGAGTCGAACCGACAACCATCGGGATGCTAGCAATAGAGATTCCCCACTTGATGCTGCTACTGATACGAATTCAATGTTAAATGTGACGTAATCACCATACCACAACCATTTTGAATTTTCATGTTGCGCAAATAGCTACAATGATGAACTTAATTCGATTTTGATAAATCAAGAAATTGCCCTAATACTGCTATGAAACAGGCATTTCCACCCTCGTTGCCACCTTTTTCAAATGGCAGGATGGACGATGCTTCTGTCATTTTCCCGCTTTCCAGCGTCCCTGCTGGCTTACACTGTATTTTGAAGTGCTAAAAGTTAGGTGAGAATAACACACTGCTTGTGCAAAATCTAGGGAATTTTTGTGAAATTTTCGGAATTTTGAACTCATCTTCAGGGAATTTCCAATCAACATTTGTGGAAACCCTGCTCTGATGAGAAGAAAATTGCAACACCGCAAGCTACGCCGACTTCAGTAGGCCCACTAAAACAGAGATGCAGTTTTAATTTTGTTGTTGATTCTATGCCAAGTGGGGAAGACTTATCTAATACATATAATCGCAACAGGGACTGTTGCATTGTTGCGTTTGTGTTTCTGATAACGAGGACACGTTCTATGGTCTTACAGGCTGAATTCCAGTTTAAGCTTGGGGTCAGCTGGCTGTACATTTGCCAGAAACTAGGTAGGCTATTGGCGGTTGCCTTGAATTGTGTTTACTGCGCGAATTCACATGCGATTTGATTGTGCTGTAAAACCTTCATATGGAAGTACATAGAAAGTCTGTATCATGGATTTACTCATGTGAAGATGCAAAAAGAGATTGATCTGAAGGTTTTAACTAAGCGACGTGCCTTCCACTGTATGGATTAGAGTACAGCACTACTACACCAGAGTTACGTGAGCCGGCTGTAAATCAAACAGATCCGCCAAAATACCGCTAAAAATGCGGGTTGGATGTGACGGCTGACGTAACCCAGAGTGAAGGTAGCCGGGCAGTCGAAGAAAGTGCAAAAAAACGATATTCAGAGGGTCGTATCATTTAAATGCCCGGAAACGTGCATGGAGGCGAAAGTAATCCGAAATACACAATGGAAGCTAAGCTGAACACCTTAAAAAGTGTGTGATGGCTGTGCCGGCTGATGTAGGCAAACTCACAGGGAGGGTAGGCTGTGCCAGATTAAAGGAATAAGTTTAGTGATTGCTTTTTTGATGTGTCTAGATTACATTGAAACTTTTTGGTTAGATGCCAGATACCCACAACAAGCTACACTAGCCTACGGGAATAACTATAACCAAGAAAAAAATTGGACTTATTTTTAGATCTCAATTATTTGTCTTTTTCTAAGGCAAACGCTAACCCGAAACAATCAAACTAAACACCAAACCCTCAGCCCTAATCATCACAATTTTCTGCGATATGTAGAATAGTATTCTGAGCATTTGCACATGGCGTGAAGTCAGAAATTTCGCCAGTCAGACATGTGACACCGCCAGTTGAGGAAAATGCAAAAAAAACACAAAAGAAAGGTGTTGGCAGATAAAAGCAAAGAAAAATAACTTACCTACTAGGCAAATGTTTAGGCAACACTTTTTTTTTCAATAAAGACTATTCTAAAACAATTAACTTCAATTTCATCTATGATTTATCAATTGACCATTGCTTGAAATTAAACGAAATAACAAAAGACCTAATTTAAATCATTCTAGCATAGGCAGAAACTTGAAATAATTAAAAAAACTCAAAACAGCAACGTAAATCGGATATTTTAAAAATGAATGTGTTTCATGAACGTTATCTTTCAACTCAATTACATTTCTTAATTGAAATCGGAGTGTGGGGAGAAAGTTTAAATAATATTGAAAATTCCAAGAAACTGTGATGTCGGCCAAAATCTTTTCACAAAAAGTCACAAGAAAAATCATTTTTTAATGGATCCATATTCCGTGATTGCAACATTGGGTACAAAGTTGAAATAATTTTGAGAGACTGGTGAAACTGTGGTGTCCGATAAATTACTTTTCATCTGATTTACATTTCATGATACTAGCATGGGTACAAAATTAAAACATTTTTGAAAAACTCATGAATCTGCAATGTCCGCCAGAATTCTCAAACAAATTATGTCTCACGAATAATTTTCTTTCACGTGATCCACATTACATGATTCTAGCATGGGAACAAAGTTGAAATATTTTTGAAAACCTCGTGAAACTCTGTAGTCCGCCAAAATCTTTTCACAAAAACATGTCTCACGAACAATTACTTTTCACGTGATCAACATTTTGTGATTCTAGCATGGGTACAGAGTTGAAATATTTTTGAAAAACTCATGAAACTATGAAGCCCGCCAGATTTTTTTCACAAAAACATGTCTCACGAACAATTAGCTTTCATGTGATCCACATTTCGTGATTCTAGCAGGGGCACAAAATTGAAATATTTTTGAATAACTCATGAAACTGTGAAGTCCGTTTGAATTTTTTCACAAAAACATGTCTCACGAACAATTACATGTCACGTGATCCACCTTTCGTGATTCTAGCATGGGAACAAAGTTGAAATATTTTCTAAAAGCACATGAAACTGTGTAATCCGCCAAAATGTTTTCACAAAAACATGTCTCACGAACAATTACTTTTCACGTGATCCATATTTTGTGATTCTGGCATGGGTACAAAATTGAAATATTTTTGAATAACTCATGAAAATGTGAAGTCCGCCAGAATTTTTTCACAAAAACATGTCTCACTAACAATTACTTGCCTCGTGATCCACATTACGTGATTCTAGCATGTGGCATCGAGATTTTCACATGCGCTTTAGCAGGAAAATTTTCCGAACCAATGGATGCATCGATGCAGAGTAGAAGCCAAGAACGTCACTAAAAACAAACTGTTAAAACTTGTCAACTCCATGAAGAGATACTTTTTATTTGTCGGCATAAATCTGGACTTAAATATTACAAAAAAAGAGCCAGAAAAATGCATGTTTCACGGATAAAACTTTCAACTGAATTTTTTTTGGATATTCAAATACTGAATATTCAAATATTGAGGCTTGGTTGTTGTTTACCCCCCCTTAACAAATATTCTGGTTACGTGTCTGCCCATGGACTTCATTCAGCTGAGTTTTCCCCCATGGCTCAAAGAGCTAATTACGCCACTGGTTTGTAGATTGCATAAATTCACAGTGAGCAATGCATGCGATTTTTTCTGGTGCGTAATCCTTACAGATTGGTAATTTTGTTGCGTTCATTCATATCGTATGTTGTCTGAGCATACAATAATATCAAACCATGCACATTGATATGTTTTCTCTCTGAGGATGTTTCATGACAAATGTAATCGCTATTGTAGTCGTGATTATTATCAATGTAATATTAATCGATTACATTTGTGTTTTTTTTTTGAATTCGTATTTGAGCATGTTATAAGCAATTGTAATAGATTACATTTGTGATGTAATCGCCCCACGTCTGGTACAAAGTTGAATTTATTTGGAAGAAATCATGAATGCACGATTCAATTTTTTAACAAAACTACCTTTCTTCAAACATTTTCGCTTCTGTACTTGGCAACCGAGTGTATAAACTTATCGTGTTGTTCTTCCATTGTCTTGTAGCAGTGCAACGAGTAAATTAATAGAAACTTTTTTTGTGATGGGGAATCCTAGAGAGTTCTGATTAGACTTTGCAAAATGCTAACTAGTGGCTTTGCTATCACTTAATTTTGGGAGAGTCATATTGTTAGACTTTGGGGCGTGCTGCAGTAGTTTGTTTGGCAGGCTCCTTCCACAATCACAAAATGATTAGGTATGCTAAACATTTGGAGGAGGTCATCAGGGCCGGCCTCAGCAAGATGTTTTTGAGTAAAGATTTTGGCGTACTTCACAGTTTCACGAGTTTTTCAAAAATATTTTAACTTTGCACCCACACTAGAATCATGAAATGTGGGCACGTGAAAAGCATTTGTTCGTGAGATATGTTTTTGTCAAAAATTCTGGCGGACTTCAAAGTTTCATGGTTTTTTCAAAATATTTCAACTTTGTACCTATGCTAGAATCACGAAATGTGGGTCACGTGAAAAGTAATCGTTCGTGAGACATGTTTTTGTGAAAAAATTCTGGCGGTCTACACAGTTTCTTGAGTTTTTTAAAAATATTTAAACTTTGTACCTATGCTAGAATCACAAAATGTGGATCACGTGAAAAGTAATTGTTCGTGAGAAATGTTTGTGTGAAAAGATCCAGGCAGATTTCACAGTTTAACAGTTTCACGAGTTTTTCAAAATTATTTGAACATTTTTCCCATGCTAGAATAACAAATTGTGGATCAAATTAAATGTAATTGTTCGTGAGACATGTTTTTGAAAGCAAATTCTGGCGGACTTCACATTTTCATCAGTTTTTCAAATATATTCCAACTTTGCACCAATGCTAGAATCACGAAATATGGATCACGTAAAAAGTATTTGTTCGTGAGACATGTTTTTGTGAAAAGATTCTGGTGTACTTCACAGTTTCACGAGTTTTTCAAAAATATTTCAATTTTGTAACTGTGCTAGAATCACGAAATATGAATCACGTGAAAAGTATTTGTTCGTGAGACATGTTTTTGTGAAAAGATTCTGGCGTACTTCACTGTTTCACGAGTTATTCAAAAATATTTTAATTTTGTACCTACACTAGAATCATGAATTGTGGGTCACGTGAAAAGGATTTGTGCGTGAGATATGTTTTTGTGAAGAAATTCTGTCGGACTTCAAAGTTTCATGAGTTCTTCAAAAATATTTGAACTTTGCACCCGTGCTAGAATCAGGAAATGTGGATCACGCACGTTTGCTGCCTGCCAACAATATATTCATACTTCGATTTCGACCTAAAAAACAGCAGTTTTCGGTTGCTTTACCAACGCCCTAGCTCCACGGCCGATTGCGCTAGAGAGCTGTTCAATGGCTCAAAAGGATCGGCTAGTCTAGTAGATTGCACTCGAAAAAAAGTTTTTGGTTCGGTGGTTCGGATTTTTTGTGAATGACGTCATAAGTGAAGTAGTTTCAGGGTCATTTTGGCTCATGTTTCCGGGCGTTGGGCCTAACCGCTAGGCCAAAGTGTTTTGCTTGAGTTTTCAATAGAAACTAGGCTCGAGTCCGAGTGTTTTGAGCCTTTGATCGAATTTCTAGCATTTCTGGTTCAAAAGTTATGATATAAAATAAACAAATTAATTAATTAATTAATTAGCTAATTTGTCAGATATTTTTCCA
>Ga0210059_1011044_pt1 | contig 13865 bp, 9 predicted proteins | sample Ectturendosymbi2_FD_188042 | JGI IMG/M metagenome (GOLD analysis project Ga0210059, IMG submission 188042) | Ecteinascidia turbinata endosymbiont from Florida, USA - Sample 2 (SPAdes) (version 2) | ecosystem: Host-associated > Tunicates > Ascidians > Unclassified | place: Key West, Florida... | reverse complement strand
TTTTGTGCAGTGTCCAGGAATACCGACTTTCGAACTGGCTCGCTCACCACGAAGACATGAACCAAATGGTTCTCTACCAAACAGACAGTGCGCTCACTCCGTGGACACAGCGCTGCATACGTCAAGCTGATGCTGTGTTGATTGTGGCACTGGGTGATGGGAAACCACATCTCGGCGAGGTGAAGCTTGCTGATCTTTCTATTAGGGTACCTCTAATCTTATCTAACAAGTGAAACATAAAGATGTTATTTTGCTTAACGGGTGACAGTTCCGTTAGGGTTGAAACGTTTGGTTTCGCTGATGGCACTTTCAAAGCAGATTGTTCATAACCTGTATTCTTGGACCTGCAAGCTGAAATTATCTTGTTGCAATACAGAAAGTTGTTCATTGGCTCTCAATTTATTAGATCATAAGACAGGTCTATATCGCAGATTGTGGATTTGAAGTTAATCGATGAAAACTCACTTTAAGTTATGTGTCTCAGTATATCTCTTTCACCACCGCAGCCATTGTTGACAGTTCCTTCCTCACTGATGTGGCGTGGTTTGTGGTTTACTGGTGTTCATTTTTTTTTACTGGCAATTGACCATGAACCCATTACTCCAGAAAATGCATGGATTGTAATTGTAATGGTATTTAATGAGTTAGAACCAACTATTCAGACAGAATGTTGGTAGTGCGAAAATATCAATAAGAATCGTACCAAAGCTGCTTGTTGGAAATGTCATAATTGGTGCTGTTTAGCTGATAATATTCATGTTCATCTTTAAAGCCTCTGATAAGTAGTGTCACCGGTTGGTTCGCTCGATGTCTTGACGTTTTCTTTGCAGTGTGCATTTTGTGTCGATGTAAATATTTTGTTTTGCAATGAGGTCGTTGTTTTTGCGCATGCAAAACTTTTCCACGCATAATAGGATTTGTACACTAAAGCTGCAGTGTTTCACAATCCGAGATCAGCTGCACTTCGGAGTGTCTTTGCCAACATTATCGCTTTTTTTCAAACGAAAACTTGCTCTGTACAGCTGGAGCGTCAGCTTGAGAGTATGGCTGTGCGAGCCCTCAAGATGCTGATTCTTCTCCACCGACCGGGGGTGGTTGTGCCCACCAGGACTGTTGACTGGTTGAACATGCGCGGTTGGCTCAATAACCACATTCACATCCGAGGTCCCAGGAGGTTGTTCATTCGGACACGGAAGTCGAGACTAGTACGATGTTTGTTTGCAACATTTTTTCGTGTAAATCTGACTTCGTCTGTGTGGTCTCTAATTTCTCGATATCGCCAAATTTTTTTACCTACAGGCAGAATGTTGGAAAAAACTAATGAATCGACCTGTTGATCGCTACAACGATTTCGCCAGACTATCGCGCTTTTTGACGGGCACTTCGGTGGCGCTGGTCCTTGGAGGAGGGGGTGCGCGTGGACTCTCGCAGATTGGCATTATCAGGTCGTTGGTGGATGCAGGTAAACAAATTTTCGAACGAAAAAATGTTTGATGCGAGCAATGTTATGGCGACTTCTTGCTGCCTTTACTTTGGCCACCTTACCTGTCACCATTCGCCGTTTCGCAGGTATTCCCATTGACATGGTGGGAGGAACTTCTATCGGAGCCTTCATGGGAGGTTTGTGGGCGATGCACAGAGACGTGGCGACAGTTCGTGAGAAGGCCGCACTGTTTTGCGGCAAAATGAGCTCGGTGCTGTCCAGAATACTCGATCTTACCTTCCCTTTCACGTCAATTTTTTCGGGAGCTTCGTTCAATAGAGGACTTCAATCCGTTTTTCAGGAACAGCAGATTGAGGTAGATTTGTCTGTGATATGGACTCCAATGTTTCTCATAAAGCCTAGGCTCTGTGGGATATTTTATCGACAAAGTGGTTCCATTTTTGAAAGGCCGCATTTAGCGGATGGCTGCACCTTCTAATGGCAATAGAAGCAAGTCTTTGACAAGTTAGCCTCAGCACTAAATTGTAGGAAAATTCACATTTGAAGATTTTTTTCTTAATCCTTCTGTGGGCCACTGAAAATGCTGTGGCGGGCCACGTGTGGCCAGCGGGCCGCTAATTGCCCATCCCTGCTATACGCCAATTTTTGTAAACGCTATAGTACCGATGCTCCACAATATCGGCTATGTCTTGTAACGATGTTATTTCACATCATTAGTGATTTGCCAGGTAATATTGTTAACTTCAAATGGAATATCCAGGGTTCCTACGGAGTCTTGAAAAGTATGGAAACAATTTTTTTTGGTCTGTTAGTATGGAAAAAGAAAACAATTATCCAGACTTGATCTTTTAACATGAATTTTAATAATATTTCATTCAAGATTGATAAGATAATTTTACTTTCATCGTGTTAACTATTGTAGTGCCTGTATTTAACCGGGATATGTCATTCAGAAAATTGTAAGTCTGGAAAAAGGCCGGAAAGGTTACTAAGTTGGAAAAATAATTGCTCTTACCCTGCAGTTTCATATTCAGATGATTGAGATGGTTGGTAACATCAACACCAAATGCCAGATAAAATCTATGTTATCACATAGAGCTCTTTCCTCAGGCAGCTGGTTTTTCTCTCCCTGAAAATCATAAACAGCTTGTTTCAAGATGATAGCGGGTAACTCAAGGAATTTGTACGAAACAAAGAATCGATAAAAACATCGGAGTGTTTTCCCATCTTACGTTATGACGATCGCGGAGATGCACTGGGCCACTTCAAATGTTGGTCATCCCTGCCGTAAAGCATAGTTTATATAATTAACTGACTTAAAGTCTCCTTGACTGGAAATTTTTAACCTCCTGCCATTGTTGCTGTCATCGTGTGTTGCACAATGCGCGTTGTGTATTAATTGCACCAGTGATGACTCCGGCACTCGGACTGAGCCCGAGTCTTCGATTTCGCTTCGTTGTAGAACGTTGAGGCTTGCTTACTTTGTATACTTGTGCCACCACTAACTTTACTGAATAAGGTGGTTAACTCAGGCTCTTTTCATTGGACCTTGTCAGTGTTCATATATATTCGTTCCGTGTCTGGCCTTTCGCGTTCATTTTGTAGGTGGCCTGAATCAAAAGTTGTCATTCCCAGTAGGCAGGATTGAGAAAAACCCGGGTTTTTTCAAAAAAGCCCAACCCACCTGCTTTCTTGTTTGTTTTTTTTGAAAAAACCCGTTTTTTTTAAAAGATGCATGATTTTGCTCTTTTAAAAGAAAACAGAAAAACCCCATTCTGAATTGATTTTATTCCATCATGCTATATCACTATTTTAAGAATTACACAATAATAACCTGTTATACCTCTTATGGCATTCAAAATTAAGGGTAAAGAAAAGTATCCCATCTTTGATTTTGCAATGTGTTGTTGGTCAAACTCACTCCTAAATGGTAAGGCTTGGCGAGCATGTGCACAGCAAACAGAGAAAAACCACTCCCACACAAACTCTGCAGTTTCACGTCAAGTTTACGTGCATGCCCTGCTAGTTCAGTATCTATAGAGTGTATTTTTTCAATATATGATTTGGTATGTTCCAAAATCAGAAAAAGTTTAGATGTAGAGAAGAGAAATTGGTTATAATATGTCGCTTGTGCAGAGTTGAAGAAGATAACCATTTGAATTTACTCAAACTGTTCGAAGTCCTTTCTTTGTTGCTGTTCGTTTTGTTTGATTGAAAAAAAATTACAGGTAACTGTGCAAATGTCCTGATTATTTTATTTTGTAGTTCTTAGCAGGGTTGATAAAATTCATTATTTTTATAAAAAAAATCAAAAGAATCGGATTTTTTTGATTTAAATCGGATTTTTTTGATTTAAATCAGATTTTTTTATTTTTATGATTTTGTTATTTACTGTGTAGAGGGTGACCGCCAAACAAGTAGTGATTTTTAATTAAGTGTTTGTTTTAACATAACTTTTTGTGCTGTGTTTCTTCTAGTACAGCAACAGTTGCTATGATTAATAAAACTTTAATTACTTTTATATCTTGTGTTGTCATAAGAAGTCTCTGCCTTCTTTAATAATAAGTGAAACCGATTAAAATACTAATTAAATGTGTCATAAAAATCACACAAAGCTTTAAAACTGGGTATAATTTTTTGCTTGTTTTTGTTGATTTTATCACTGATTTGAATGAAATGATTTAAATCAATCAACTTTGACCAGAAGCAGCTGAACTTTCATTCAAATTTTTTCGCGCTTATGCAAAATCCCTTAATGCAAATAAGTTCATAACACCAGTACCGGTGAACAAAATGAAATAATTATTGAAATCCCAATACTCAAACTGCCAGTTTAGTAATTTCATTGACACTCATGGCACACATGCATAAAATGTTAAAGACCTATAATAATAATAATATATCTGTTTCATGAATCTAAAATATGTTCTATAACTATGTTTACTTTCATATTAGATGGAATTTAAATGCAATTTTCACTTTATGCCAACCTACATGCTCGAACTTATAGCATTCTAACAATAAAGACTTTTGAATCTGCAAGGGTTAGTGATTTTAGTCCACATGTCATTTTTGCAGTTGAATGACATAGAATCTATGACCTCGGGTGCGCGACTTTTCGGTCTGGCCGATTCGGTCTGCGGACATTTCGGTCAGACTACGAAATCTTGCAAAAATTTTATATGTTCACATTTTAATACAAACATACTTAAATCAACAAGAAGTTTTATTTAAAAAAAACTACAAACATGGTCCAAGATTCAACAGTTAATCAGCATCAACATATGATTTTCCTTGTCATCAGCAAGCAAATTAAATCATTATCGACATTTTGCAATTAAATACAAATTCTTCAGTCACAATTACAATTCAGATTTAATCGCAATCGTGGCTCCTCAAAGGGAGTTGGTATAACACCAGCTAGAGTGACATTCCGCCTGCCTTTATAATCATTTAATTAAAGGAATGTAAAGCTGTTTATGTACAGAAATGTCACCAGACCGAAATGTCCCGTGACCGAAACGGCTCAGACCGAAACGGCTCAGACCGAAACGGCTCAGACCGAAACGGTTCAGACCGAAACGGCCAGACCGAAAAATCCTGTTCTGTGTGACCTCACAGTTGCTATGATTGATAAAACTTCAAATGGTTTCAACTTGTGTTGTCATTAGAACTTTTGACCTTCTACACTAATACAGTATAGCAGAGGTTCCCAACCTGGGGTGCATGTACCCCCGGAGGTACATTTTGCTATCTGCAGGGTACATTTATTGTACATTGGCAGCAAACTAAATTTGAGACATGGAAATGGAGTATACCTTTATATTTTCAATATTTTAAAAGTTGTATTAAAAATTCAGTAGAATTTTAGTATTTTACTCAGGCTTTTTGTCTTACGAAATTTTAGAGCTACATGCTCATCTACCGAAATGTTAAAGGGGTACGTGTTCAGAGAAAGGTTGGGAACTCCTGCTGTACAGGCTATGTGAAAACCTATGAGAATACTAATGAAATGTGTCATAAACATCATATAAATCTCCAAAACGACATGATTGTTTTGAATTTTGATGTTTGATTTAAATCATAATTTGTATTGCTTGATTTAAATCACTGATTTAAATCAATCAACCCTACTTCTTAGTAGATTTTTCAAAGGAAAAGTGAAGAGTGTTTTTTTGGTGGGTTTTATTGTTTTTTTAAGTGGGTCTTTTTCAAAAAAAACCCGGGTGGGTTTTTTGGGTCGTTTTTTTTTTACAACAACCCTGCCAGTAGGCGTTCTCTCGAATACGTTCGCTCGCGCTTTACTCTGGCTCACCTGTTAGAGCCCGAGCTGCCCTCAGCGATTAAGTATTTTTTCAAATATAATTCATATCACATTGAGTGTTTTTTTGAAGCAATGGATTTGCATAGAACATTGAATTGAAATTCCAATCCAGTGGACAGTCATCATTCTAATTTCAAACGAACGATAAATTGTCCAGTAAATCGGGCTAATATATATGAGCCTAGCACACAGAGGTTTACTCTGTCTCATTCATTAGAGCCAGAGCTGCTCTCTGCAATGAAGTATTTTTTAGATATAATTCATACCAAATTGAATGTTTTTTTTGAAGCAATGGATTTGCACAGAACATTGAATTCAAATTACAATCCAGTGGACAGTTCCCATTCGAGAATAATTTCAAACGAACGAAAAACTGTCCAGTTAACTCGGGCTGATATGAATCAGCTTAGTACGCAGAAGACTAACTGGCGTTGTCATTGCTCTGTGACGTGATTTGCGCAATAATGGACGAGTTCGCACGAGAACTTCTCATTCAATGTTAGGTGACTGATGTCACAGAGCAACGACAGTGCGAGCAAGAATGAGAGCAATTGGAAATTTCAGTTACGCAAGCCTCCGACTGTTGCCTTCAGTCAGTATGAATCTGGCGATGAGCCCGGGTGACGCTGTTGACCTGGGGTCGCCCCTGAATTGAACAATCCGTTGAAACTTACCTGAACCTGCAGTTTCCTAAGGCTATAGGTGCCTCATTGAACTTAGATAGGCATGTGGAATTGCATGAAGATCCATTTTTAGAGGCCATCGGCAGTAGCGGGTATTTCTGATAACGGTAACGGCAGCTGCGCTCCTCTGAAAAAGTTACGCAAACCGTGAATTCAATGCGCTTGAGTAACTATTAACTATTTGCCAGACGTTGCTTAGCAAGGAATTTCATAAAGCATACCCTGGTGGCATACTAATCGGTTTCGAGTGCCGGAGTCTTTGACTGCGTCGATTTCACACCTCGGTGGGGATCAGTATTTACATTATTGTGTATTGTTTTCGCGTCAAGTCCGTACTTTATTGAAGCAGGTTTTACTTCACTCGAGCAACAAATTTCATTAACTCGAGTCTCGTCCTGTGAAGACGATGTGATGATTCGAATCGAGAAATATTCATTAGAAAATACCTTGAATCGAGTACGATTTACTTTTGATCAGGTTGCGGAGTCGGAGGTAAAATGTCCAACGTTTGACCTTTCCAAAATTTCCAACTCCTTTATAGCGTAACGTAATTGAAATTTAGCTGTCAGCAATTTTGTAGCAACAGGTAATCAATGGAAATCGTGGTATACATCAAGAATTTACTGTTTCAGTAAAAACTTCAAAATAAATTGTACCATTTAAACAGGCACGAATTAGGATTCCTAACTTATGATTAAAAAATCCAACTCCGAATGCACCCAAAAACCTCCGACTCCGCAACCTGCTTTTGAGTAAACAAACTTAAATCACAGTGTTCTGATTCGGATCGATTCATATCGTAGAAGGTAAAACTTCATTATTTATTCAAAATAAAGTAATGAAGACCTTTGATTTTATTTGAATCGAAAGTGATTTAAGCTACTCGATCGATTCCAAGTGACTCGAATAATTTTGTGACTGAGCTAGACCATGGTGAGTTATTCGAATCGAAATTTTTTAAATGACTGGAACACTGCAAGCTTGTAACTCGACCACATCATTGCATGGAAGCACTCGTAACTGAAAAAACACTAGATGTTTTCCATTTCTTGTTTTGATTTAGCCTTCGACTTTGTAGCCTTCAGAACAATTCCTTGTGTTGTAAGTACTACACAGCTTTCGCAAATGGGCAAATTTTAGTTCCGGTGTACAGCATAGTAATTTGCAAATCTGCTAGAGCATGATATAGTGTTAGCACCCTGACTGCAGACTTGTAATAAGTTTTTTAACGTATAAGTTAAATTTCAGGATCTTTGGCTGCCATACTTCACTGTCACCACTGACATCACTTCGTTCCGAATGCGAGTACATACAGACGGTGAGAGGCTTTTGATATTTTGCATTTACACTGAGATGTTCAGGTTTTTTCTTTTTCCTTCGCGAAGTATGTGATAGTGTAACAACAGCTCTGTAAGCAGCCCTCGTCACGATTGTAACATTATTAGCTGCTTTCTAATGTCCTTGACTGCGTTGTCAAAAGTGTTATGGAGAAGTGTAACAACCATAAAGAGATTGAGTTGAACCACTTAGACGCCGAGATGATGTCAGACATCTTTGCTTGAGAGCGAAACAGGGCGACGAGGCTAGTTTTCTAATTTCGAACCCCTCGATTCCTCGTTTTTGCGCTTTCTTAGAAGCCCTCTGCTTCGCGCAAACGAAATGTGATGTGTGGTTCCACCGTAAAAGTTGCGTCTCTTGATCAAAGTTTGCTTTCAATTTCGTCCGGATGGAGCCAGTACTCGATTCCAGTTGACCTATTGCGAAACTTCCCAACGGATCCAGACAAATTTTTCAGCGCAAATGTGCTAGAAATGTTCTTCAGATTGAAAACTGCCATACTACGAACTGCACCTGAGCGAGTGTGTGGCTGTTTGTGAAATAGTCCTACTAAAAACAAAATCCATGTTAATTCATTTCAAAATTGGTTAGCAGCTGGTGTTAGCATTGTTTCAAAATCGAGCTAGTATTTTGTGGAAATCAGTTAAACTTTACTAAAACGGCACCACATCATACGCTTCATAAGCGTTGTCAGAACGAGCTAATTTTAATGTAGCTTTTCAACAAAAACTTCATTTCATTCTATCTTGTTCGATGGCCAGTGAAGGCAGGCTGTAGCCTGAATGTGCCATTAGCCCTTAACAGCTTACTAGCGGACACATGTCGAGATAAAAAAACGAAAATAAAAAAATTTTCTGTAAGCAGACAGACAGAAGTATAAAATTTTTAAATAAAATTGCCTTTGACCTTGACCAAAGTTTTGCTGTGCTGATTGTAACCTACAGCAACATTTATTTCAGTACTTCCAATTTTATTGTTGTCAAACGTCTTGTATTAGTGATCGCTACTTCACTACTCAGGTGCTCTGTGGAGGTTCGTGAGAGCCAGCATGTCTTTTCACCCTTTCCTGCCTCCTTTGTGCGATCCCAAAGATGGTCATTTATTGGTCGATGGATTTTTCATCAACACCTTGCCAGGTTCTGAACGCACCACTTAAGCCACTGTTTGCATTCATCGGCTTTGAAGTTTACTTTGTAGCAGAACCACATTACTGCCATTAACACGTCGCGCACAAATGGTAGAAAAATTCGGTCTAAAAATTTTTAAAATTGCCCGGTGTGACAAGTACATTATGTTGACTTGGTAAAAACAATTAAACTTTTTAACCCTTGCTTATTTCAGTGTCTGGTCAAAAGTTTGTTTGGTAGTAAAGTGTACACAACTTGCCTTTCACTGGTTTTAGCTCTAGCTCGCATGTTTCTTTCGTGCAGAGACAGCACAGAACTTTCCTGCTTCGTGTTGCTATCCTATGATCATTGCTAACGTTCCCTTATTTGCACCGATCTTCTGTTCTTATTGCTGATAAAAGTGTTGCAGATGTTCACAAAAATGGATGCAATCTTTCCCAGCTGCACGAATGCTTTTTTGTAAAGTACTAAAGTCTTTAAACAAGCTGTCGATTACGCATTGTGAAATCTTGACGCATATCCCAGGTTGCCGTAAATTGTTTCAAACTTCATAGAAGCCATTTGTGGATCAAAGAACCCTCTGATGAGCATGTGTTTTAGTGTAAGAAAAAACTACAGTATTTTGTATCGAAAGAAAGCGGTTGAAAGATATTCGGCCGTTGGTGCAGTGCAAGTTCTGTGTCTCAGACTGAAGTTAGTTGAGCCATGATATGAATGGTCAGATTTTGGAGGAAGTAGTTTGCTGTTAGTTGAAAGTTTTTCCACAGTTTGGTGTGAATCAAACTGAATGAAAAATGTTGTTAAATATGAGATTCATGTTCCAGAAAAGTTTGAAATACGTCTGGAAAAAATACAGGGTATGTCTATTCTAGCTAGTACATCAAACATAGCAGGGGATAGGAGTTCCCAAGCTTATCTGTGTGAATGGGATTCGTCCCATAGTGGCCTTGAAATTTCTCCCGTGCCCCATAGTTAGCAATTTTACGTCATACAACAAGAATTTTCTGAAGCTGAATATCATTATTGTATGTTCACATCACAGTAAGTATTAGGAGTAACAACGGACCACCTGAGAGTTCCTGTTATGCGCAAAAAAGTGATTAGACGCCTTCACGTCGCCTTACGTACAAAGATTAACTTACAGATGACAACGTAAACTACTTTTGAAGTGTAGGCACAGGAAGTATAGAGAAAATAGAACGCGTAGTAATACGTTGGCGGTGTAGGCGGAATCACAGCTTGTAAAGTTCTGTACAGTTTTGACATGACGTCATAGGTGACGTGGCGCGGTCGCGAGGTGCATGCAAGGTGCTGGCAGTTGATGTTGGAGCGGACTTGCAACACGACTTCACCAACTACGGTGACTACCTGTCTGGATGGTGGGTGTTGTGGAAGCGATGGACAGGAAGGTGGTCGGGGAGAGTCAAAGTTAGTTTTCTTGTCGGTTGTTTCAGCGTTTGTCCGACCTTCGTCGGTACAGCACCAGATTGTCTTTTTAAACGAAGTCCGTGGTTGCTGCGCACGCTTTTTTGCGCTTTCCCGTTTGCGACTGACGCAGACAATTAACTCAATATAGTGAAATCGTTCTATCGCAAATTTACGCCCGTGCTTCTTTCGCCCTCTCTTATCGCTATTGAAGTTGCTTCTCTTGCTCAGATACCGGACATAAACGAAGTGCAGCTACGCTTATCCCTCATATCTTGCAAATACATGCTGGAAAAAGTTCGCCAATCCGATTACTGTTTTTACATGCGGCCCCCGATCGCTCACTACGACACTCTTGATTTTCATAAGTAAGTAGAGAGTAGTTGATACCTAGCCTGGGGACGTACTGTTTTTTTGGAATGTTTGAAATAATAAGATCGCTTCAGTCCTGAACAGATTTATAAATGACCGTGGCGCCACAGTGTGACTCACGTAATGTGGCACCCATTCGTATAACAGTCGTGAAAAGGAGAAATTTTAAGATTCATTTGACGTACTTTTTAGTAGAACAAACCGGGCAAATTTCAATGGCGCCCTCAGTTTGATTGCACGAAATAGTTTTTCGTTCTCTGGTTAAGAAAGGTGTTCATCGCTTACAACGTACTCCTGCTTGTTGGTTACGATATGCAGCTCGTTTTGCGATTGATGTCATACGAGACGTAACAAACGATGAAAAAATTAAGTGTTCTGATTTTTGAAAAGGATGGACACAGTTACTCTTTCTGTTGTTATCGAATGGTTTTACCGTTTGTTTTTTTGAATTGCACAACACCCAGACATATACTGTACATAAATGGATAAAGAATATTTTTGAATAAGCAGAATAGCATTGCAAAAATATGCGGTTTCAAAATGGCTAATGGTAACTTCGAAATTGTCATGACGACAGTATAAACTGCGGAAAATTTTTCACCTGACTTTATGTCTGAAACCCCAGCAGACCCACGAATTTCTGTTGACTCGTGAATTCAAAATTTTATTGCTTGCCAAGCAATGTTCCCTTTAAGATGCGCGGCCGCGCAGCTGGCCTAGAACCCCCGCGCAGTACTTTCGTTCTGCCGCGCACTGCATAAGTATTGACAAGACAAACTAAATACGTGCTTTCAATCGGAAGCAAGCCCAACCTTTGAGATTTGAGCTCACACGGCCTACCATTCCGCGCACACTAAGCAAGCTCTTAGAGGGAACGTTGTTGCCAAGAGCATGTTTGAAGAACGTGTCCTGCAACTAATCGGTTATTTCAATTGTTACACTTGCGATTTTTTGTTTATGCTTGTTGTTTTCAGACACGAAGAGTTGTACAATGTAGGGTTACAATATGGAGACGAGCATTTCACAGAAGAGTGGTCAGCAAACTTCTGGAAGGAGCTTTTGCAGAGCGCAACCAAAACCTTGAGTAGCTCGTTGACGTCGAAGGTCAGCAGAGCGCAAGTCTGATTATATAACTTCGTTTCGTATTGGAATGATATGAAGTTCTAACGTGAACTGCGATGACATAACGCAAAAGCGTTTGCGAGACTCGCCGCCGCGCAACGAATATTGATATCCACTGTTGATAAAAAGGTTGTGAAGAGACTCGCATTGTCTGGAATCGCGCAGAAAAGCGTAAAACTGAATAGAACTGCTCGTTCACCAACTTAGATTTCCTTCAACCTTCGGTTAAATCTTATATTACAAGTAGAAGTTAACCGTGATCTCCCGCAGCGTGATGCTGACGTGCATGTTCGCGCAACTCTTGCAGTTCCGTGCCGCCATGAAATCTGCTGAGATTTTTGCTGCAACTCTAATCACAATAATGTTGCTGTGAAAAGTGCTTCCGTTTATTGATGTTTTTCACATCATCTTGAAGTTTTGTCTTAGCTGCAAAGGAATGCGTCAAAAACACGTTAAAATGGAAGTTTGATATCCTTGTGAAATTGCCCCAAGTGTAGTATTGTATTGTATTCAGCTTTAGCCGCCAGTGTAAAACATTACACATACACAGGTACATCAACAAAAGAATAAACGTGGGGCAGGGACACCGAAAACCCGAAGGTTATCTTGTCAAGGTGTCCCTAAAAATTGTGTAAAATGCTATAACCAGTAGTTTGTGGCTATTATCTATAAACAAATGTTGAAAACAAAAGAAAAAAGAAGAATATTCGATATACCAAATAACAATAATTTGCAAATAACAAGAAACTGCAAATTCAGTCTAATATACAATTCATTTGGCCAACATGAAGACAGTACAGACCAGAGACATTGCAGTACAGATAATATTTAGGCACCAATATCAGCAGAAAAACATGACAGACAAATAATGAGTAGTTCATTTGAAATAAACAAGTATCATGTAACTGACAACGATGAGAAAGTAAATTAGATTATCCTAGTCAAATAAAAAATGCAGTTTATTACAAATAGTCAAGCTTGTTAGGTATTGTCGAGTGCGATAAGAAACATTTTATAATATTTGGAGAATCTACCATATGAGAAATTTTTTTAACTCTTGTGGTATGCTGGACCATGTCACTGCTCCTTGATATGTTAGATTTCTTTTTCCCAGAGAAGAGCAAACTCTGGGGACAAAGTAATTTTGGTTGGCAGCTAATCTAGTGAAATGACAATGAGTTTCTGTAATTTTTTGAAAAAGCTGTTACATGATTGTGGTAATGTATTGTTATGAAATTTATACATTAATTTAGATAGCTCTAATTGATATATATTTTTTATTTTTTAAAAACCCAGTTGTTTACACAAAGGAATTATGTGGCATTTAAAATCACTAAATGTGAGAGCGTGCAAAACATTATTATGGATAGTATTAAGAGGTTGAAGCACAGAATCGCAAGCTGTTCCATAGGATGCGATGCAATATTGGAGATGGCTATATACGAAACAGTAATAGATTATTCTTAAAGCATTAGGTACAAAGTTTCGAATTTTGTATATCATACTTGAAGCAAACGATAACTTAGATTTTAAGTATTTGACATGGGAGGTCCAATTCAAAGATTCATCTAACAAAACACCTAAGTATTTTACAGACGTTTTCTGGTGTAGCACAACATTATTAATATGAATTTTGAAATTCTTTTTTTCTTCCTCAGCTTTATTAAATGATTTTCCCGTTAGAAAATAACATGGATTTCGCATAATTTATAGATAATTTATTGAGACGCATCCATTCATCTACTTTTATTAACTCATTATTTACCGTTAGCTTTAATTCTTTTATATCACTATGTGCCAAACGTAAATATGTGTCATCAACATATAGTTTAGCACTGAATGAAGAACATTTGGGAAGGTCATTTACATACATGATAAAAATAATGGGCCATGGGTGGAACCCTGTGGAACGCCACATGTAATTTTATTAATTTTAGATGCCATATTTTGCACAAACGTGAATTGTCTACGATTTGTCAAGTAGCTTTTCATTAACATCAGTGGTATGCCTCTAATTCCAAAATTCCTCT
>Ga0210059_1011043_pt1 | contig 13865 bp, 10 predicted proteins | sample Ectturendosymbi2_FD_188042 | JGI IMG/M metagenome (GOLD analysis project Ga0210059, IMG submission 188042) | Ecteinascidia turbinata endosymbiont from Florida, USA - Sample 2 (SPAdes) (version 2) | ecosystem: Host-associated > Tunicates > Ascidians > Unclassified | place: Key West, Florida... | reverse complement strand
GTATCCATACTTGTGGGGTTTGCTTGGCAGATATTGTTTCAGGGCTGAGTTTCCTTTAAAAGGGATCATTTGCTCATCAATGCAAAGCATTTGTGACATGGGAATGTCATTATACTTTTTTCGGAGGAATTCGGGGCACTAACTAACAGGAAAGCACCCAGCAGCAATAGAGATCCCTCACTGAGTTCACTCTACTACAACTAGGTTGCACTATCATTATATAAGGATAAGAGAATTACGATAATTCGCTTATGGTGACTATGAAAGTGACTCGTTACTCATGGGCACCATCTAGCAGTAACCATTTATTTACATGTGGCGCCATCTTCTGGCCGCCACTGCCCCTACTTTTTTTGAAAAGTGTCACATCTTTTCTTCATAATCTGGACTAGTGAGATTGATGCTTTTTCTTCACATCCACATTATGCAGTCCAGTGGCCAAATATGTGAAACAGTATTAAACACTTGATGGAAATTCTACTTATATTAGTGGCGTTAAATGCATTTTAGGACAATTTGCTTTCAGGCCCAGTGTTAATACACCATGCGATCATGAGATCGTTTTTCACAATAGTCAGCAGAACTACCTAAAATGGGAGTAATGTCATAGAAAATCTCGTTCATTTGTTTTTTGTTTTTGAATTGCCGCTTCAGCAATAAATATGCTTTCCATGTGCATGTAATTGCACAAGCATCGTCTGGAAATTTGATCGTCATTTTGGTATTTATTTGACTCCTAGTTTGGAAATTTGAGTCGTCACATCCTGGTGTAAGAAGAACCATTCTACTTCTAAGCAGTTCGGAAAACATTGTAAACATTATTTTTCTGATGTGCGGATATCCAAAACAGTGTCAAACGCTAGTGTGCAGCATGCCTTAGGGCAGTGTTCCACAACCCCCAGGTCACGAACCGGCACAGGGCCGCGAAATTCCAAAGGTATACTGGTGGTGACGCCACTCACTTTCTGGGCATGTGATTTGTCGATTCCTCCCATGGAAATACTGTTGCGAAAGTAAACCCAGGCAACAGTAAAACTGCCAAGGATTGACTGGTCAGCGGTTACAAAAGGGTTGGGGAACACTGCTTTATTGTATATCTTTCAAACACTTATTGTAGAAATAAAAGATTGTTTGGGACACCCACAGCATTCTCAGTTATGCGTACCTTTTAAAAAATGGGGCTTGCGTTTTTCGACCAGCTTCAAGTTTTTTTGTGAATTAATGATATAAGGCGATTTTAAACTGTGGTTTTTCTGAAAGATCACATAGTTCGACCAACAAATATAGCCATTTTCTTGGCCTGGAAAAAGTAACAACTTTTGTGTGATACCCGACGATTAACAAAGAGAAGCGGGGGTGTTTAAACAAGTGAAGATTTTTTTGCGCTGCCTAATTTCACTGTCCCCCCTAAACGCCTGGTCTGGTTGCGCCGCTGCTCGTATTAGCAATTAAGCGCCAATTAATCGGAGAATATTCTTAGATAGAGTACGCTGAACCAGTCCCGTCGCCACAGGAGAGCTTTGGCGGGCTTTGCCCCCTAAGCAAATCTCCAAGCCCTTCCAAACAGAAACATGAAACACTATAAATCAGTGGAGTTTTTGTCGGTTTTCAGAATAGCGCACAAACCTAAAGCCCCACTGCAGAAACGCAGAGCCCCCCCTATTGAAAAGTTTCAGGTGAAGGTTCTGCTCTGCACAACGATATCGCAAGACCTAGAAGCATGAAAAAAACTCCATAACTTTTTTTCACTTCGGTGATCTGGACACTTAATTTTATGATAACGCCCGAATTGCAAAGAATGCAACAACTGCTGAAGCACGCGCAAAAGTCAGAAAAAGCGAGAATATTTATACTTGCTTAAAAGACAATGCTTTTCACAGAAATGAACACACGCCACAACATTGTGCCAAACGCAATATCTAGACACATTTTCAATTTTTCTTGCAAATCACGGTGGTTTGCTGCAAAAACTGCTCCCGGATAATTTGCATTTAGATAGTTACTGCTTTGCTGAAAGCTGCAAAGCCACAAAAGGCCAATTGAGTTTTCGATAGAAATTGTATCATATTGTTCCGATGACAGCACCAAATCATCGGTTATCTACCAGGCGTATTATTTCCAAACAAGAACATATTTTGTTGCTTTTTTATTTACCACCGTGCTGATTGTTCAATGCAAAGGGCGGAAAAGCTGTTTTCGAAAAATTGCTCATGTTCTATGTTAAAATATTTGATTTTTGTTGACAGTTTACCTCAAAATTCTCTGTTCGTCAAGTCTGCACAAGTGGAAAATGTCGTTTGGAAGGCCGTAACGTGATTTACAATTTGTATTTGTAATGAGCTCTGAAAACGTTCCAATCCAGACAAATTAATGCAAAATCTCAAAATCACTTTGAAGATATATCTCTGATGAGATCTGCCTTTCATGAAAACAATGAAGTACTGTATTGTGTAGGGAAAAACGTAATAATGAGCATAATACAGAATGAAAATACAAGTAAACTCACGTGCTCCATAACCTATCTTTGAATTGTCTAGCAAACTGTTATCTTTTTTTTAATTATTTTTATTTATTTAACCCTACTCAGGTAACCTTGAAAATACTCAAAACGTGAGGTTACGCTGGGTCTAACGCAACCCGAAATTTGATTGCATGGTCGTGGGTCACGTGACGTCCGCTATTTCCATACCAAACTATTTTTTTACTTCCAAATGTCCATTGTAAATCACTTTCGCAACAAAATTTTATCTGCGCAGCGAAACATTCATATCATAAAAATTTTGTGCAGGGCACCCCGAAAAGGGGCTTGTTTTGTTTGGGCGTAGAAAACGTCATGCAAGTGTTAGACCCATTTCTTTTCATGTAAAGTCATATCGGTGGTCATATCTGGCCAAATAGGATTTGCACTGAAATTTGCATTGACATGTTAAACGTAGTAAATTTGATACATATCAGGTAAACATGGGTGGTATGGTACCCATATACCCCAATAGGGGCTTTCAGGGACATGTTTGCAAAATAACTCTGGCACCATTCCATTAGTCTCTGAAAATCCGGAAAAGTCATGGAAGCACAGGTTTCTAACATTTGTCTAAGTTCATAAAATCTACAAAAAAAGAAAGTGTTCGGGTCGGTCCGGCCCCGGGTTACCTGAGCAGACGACAATCTTGCTACAGGCAGTAGCTTGACTGGTGCAATTTTGTCGTGTCACGTCGAGGTTTCAAGATACAGCGCGAGTAAACTCCAGAAAAAAACAAAAATAAAACGCAAAACGAATACACTGTTTTACTAGAATCTATTATAGCATTTCAGAAATTCGTCAACAGCGTTAAAAATAGATACTGAAACGGAAGTCGGCGCATCAAGCCCACCATATAGATATAAGCGCAACAAATCGGTATGACCCAAGCGTTCAAATTGTTCATCAAAGCTGGATTCGCTCAGAATATCATGAACTTTATTATGAAGTGCTGTTCGTGCTGCGCAGTGAATGTTACAATGGAAGAATAGGTGTAATTCGGTCCCCATTTCACCACATACACAAACACGATTGTTGTTATTAGTGATATTTAACGGACTATGGATGAAGCGAAGCATACAGCGAATGGAAGTCATATGGGGATTGAGTCCTGACAAATGATGATTAGTTTTTTTATCTGATAATGGGAATTTAAATGATTCATGAAGATGAAGTTGTTGGCTGAAGATTTGATTTCGAATGGCAGAGTTTCACAAACTGAAAGCCTTACGGAGGAAGAAGTTACAGGTCAAGGGATATTTTTAAGAGTGGTATTTGAACATTTTGGTTGTGACGTAAAGCATACGGAACAACTTCTTTGAACGATCTGAAAGAACTGGCAGGAAAGGGGTAGGGTACCATATCGAAAATTTATTTCGATACATAACAAAGCAGAGATATTTATCTACGTGAATATAGGCTTTTGAGGTTTAGATCGGCTAGTACGTCATTGGAGGATATAGTTTTAAGACAACCTAATATTATTTTACCATAGTCAAAGGCCGGTAATATGTTTCGTTTTGTATATCATGAGGTGAGCATGGTGAGGCACAAGATTGACGAATGAACGAAGACGGTTAATTTTGGTCATCGCTATCTGATGTAAGTGTATGATATGAGTGTGCCAAGGGAAATTGTGGTAAAAGAGTCAGCAGTGCTTATGTGTATCTGTTACCGAGAGCTAGGTATTAATGAAAGGGAGTGATTACTCCTGTGCTTAGATATTGTCATAATAAGAGATAAACTGTTATCTCTTGCTCGTTTCAGATTATAAATATTTCAAACACGTTATACGCGCAATTCATACCGTTGTTTTGCAAATGCTGGTAGGACCAATCGCAATCGAAAGTGCTTTAAATATAAAGTCAACTTAGTTGTGGTTCTCTTATATACATTTGCATTTCCTATGCAAAAACGAAAACAATTCACAGGCAGGGAGAAAGTTGTATTGGAAAAATTTTGGCAAAAGGGTTGGCAAAAATTTCTCCCTCAACATAAAATTCCTGTTCATCACACTTTTGGATTTAATGACATCTGCAACTTCTCCAGCTACAACTGCTGAAATTTTTGATAGCATTGATGCAGACAAATTTGTTTAAACCGCCAGCAGAGCTTTTTGAATATTTCTGTGCTTGCTCACACAACTGTTACAATTTAATTCTCTTTTACATAACGATGGAGGCAAGCGAATATGATATATTTTAGCATGAGAATGAATTGGTGAGAGGTTCAAATCAGGTTTTTTGCCAGTCTTTGGGTCAATCCAGTCTGAATATTTTGTTTCCTTTAATACAGGAAATCCAAGTTTATCTAGCTTCCTTTGCATATAAAATGAAAATACTACAAACAACAAAGATTCGCAATCGGCTTGAATAGCAGCATCAACTATGTTGCCCAAAACTGCGTCACTAATACCTAACCCTGTGTAATCAGGATGCACTGTTACCATTTCTGCCAGCATGAATTTTCTGACGTTCAAACGTTCATGCAAATCGCTCTCGAACCATTGAAGAAATCGTTCTGAAAGTGGTAAGGATGGCAAATCATTCAGGTATTCCCCAATCCAGTAAGGACGAGAGGGATCAGGTTTGTGAATAGTTCCGAAAGCAACTCCAGTGACTTCTTCTTTGCCTTTTTCATAACATCCGAAACCTATGCTACCTTTAAGCTTTTCTCTTAAACGCATCTCGTCCACGGCTTGCGTGTCTTCAAGACACTCACCAAATATGGATCCAAATGGACTACGAGGTGAGTTATAATCTTTAATAAACGGAGTGACTTCATCCACATTTTTCCAGTTTAGTTTCCGTATTTCAAACATCTGGTAGAAGTTGACTGGAATTTTAAAGTAGTTTTGTGTCATTTTGTACCAATTGTACTATATTTAATATTTCAAACGAAACTCTAGATCTTGTATAAAATCCACACTGCAAACACCAGTTTACGAATTGTTTGAGTAGATAATTGCATATTCCACTGTATTGTGTTTGAAATATATGTTATTTGTAGAAAACTTGAGTCAACTGATCAAAATTCCTTTCTCACTAAAGCATACTGGGAGAAAGGGTTTCGACCCTTCAGCAACGAATTATATGCGACTGAACTTTCCATCGACATAACTTTAATGAATAATTCTCCAAGAAAACTGAAACAATCAGCCAAGGCAACAAAGTGCACAAGGGGGGCAGAAAATGCAACTGATCAAGAAGATTTTTAACATATCCGAAAAGCTTTTGTGATGAACAAGGGCAAAGACAGCCAGTGCAATCTGTGGAATAAGTAGTTTTGTAGCGAGAGAGACTCGACATTGTAGCAACTGGATGATGTTTAACTGTCAAGTAAACGTAATAAATTGCACGAAAAACTATAAAGGGATCATGCTAAACGCCAAAGTAATCCTTAGATACATTGGCATCGGAAGGGGGGCAGGGGGGCTTGATCCCTCCAGGATTTTGAAATTTTGAGCAAAAAAGTTGTTTTCTTCGCTTTGAGTGGAAACAAAAATTTAACCACTTTTGGATCCCCCATGGATAAAATTAGGAAAAAATCCCCTAGTGGTCTCCCCTGGAAAAATCCTTCAGAAGCCCTTGCTTAGGCATGGGTTCATACTTATGGTATTTGTGCAAAGTGCAGGACGATGTAACGTCTAAGAATATGTCGTCTCCAGTTATTTTTTCTCGAAGAATACTGCAGTTGAAACATTCTCGCGGAACATATTGCTTTCCAGAAGATATAATCCTAACTTCTATCTTGACAAATACACTAAAACGAGCTTCTCTGATATTGGTGGCCTTAATAATGAAATTCAAATTGATGAACACCTGACTTAAATCACGCGAGATACTACAGTATTTGTGTAGTTAAGTCACGGACATTTGCAGGTCTTTAAAAAATGAAGGTTTTTGGACTGTGGATGTCTACGCCAGAAAGAATCATGGTATAAATAGAAAACTGCTCAAATTTACATAAATTGTCACAAACCTTTTATGTCACAAACCTTTAATGGCACAAACCTTTTATGGCCAATTGGTTTTTGATGCATAGAAAAAAGTTTCATAAAATCTGGGACTTTTATAACGCGTTACTTATTGTTACAAGAAAAACAACTAACAAGCACTGAAACAGACAAACAGTACAGCGCTCCCAATATTCAGAATGTTCTAGGACAAGGGTTCTCAAACTTTTTCTGACCATGTACACCTTCAGCATTTCGATAGATGAGCGTGTACCCCTAAATCTTCTTATGAAAAAAAGGCTGACGAAAATAACCAAAATATATTTACCAATATGCATAACAAATTATGATATGGGGTAGAAAGCATAAGCATTAGTCATTCTGCAAGCAGTCAGTTGAGTGGTGAATTTATGCTACTGCATTCAATTCATACATTCGCAAATTTGGCTTTGAAAGAGACAGTGCCTTCCCAGTCACGAACCTCACCGCACGTCACTGTAAAGAATACAGCGAATCCAGGGCAAGCGCAAGTTGCTCAAAAATCCTGAATGTGACAAGTACATTGAATACAGTGAAAAATTTCTGGCTGAATTCTGTTTTTCAGGGTAAGCGCAGAGTTGCTCAAAAATCTTGAATGGCAAGAAATATATTCAAAACAGTGAAAGTGTTGCGGAAAAACTCTGTTTTTCAAAGCAAGCGCAAGTTGCTCAAAATTCCTGAACAGTGAAAATATTTTCAATGCAGTATATTGAGTGTATATAACTATATCACTTGGGTTGATCCGTGTAATTTGAGCTAGTGTAGTGTGTAATTTGGGCTAAAGTCGTGACTGGTTACAATGACTTTGATCTGGACCAAGTCCTCGTTTCCTTTATTGCGAGTTTTTTCGTGCTTTTTTTGAACTCTTCAGTTATCTGTTGCAGCATTGATCTTAACATCAAATTTTAGCTGACTGGCAAATGTTGGGAAATTTTGAAGTTAGCCTCGTGAATGCAGTGGGTAATTTGGACCAACCTTGGTGGCGGTTTGTTTAATATGGACCGATGTTACAAATGACAATACCTGTACTTGGGAACTGTTTTATAGGCTACATTTGTAGTAATATCGTACAGTACTGTACATGGTATAATCACAGTATACGAATACGATACAATACGTATAGCCATGCTGATACATGCATTTTGAGTGCGTGTTTCATTTACCGAGGGACAATCTTTAGTAGAAATGGGGCGCACGGACGTGGAGATTGCTTTGCCCCTTTTAGTGCGCGTGTTTATAAGTGCCTCGTTCAAGCGCACAGCAACGATAACACAGACAGGTGCAGGGAGTCCGACCCTTCGATCCGGAACCGTCGCTTTTAACCTTTGCGTTGCGCCACTGATGTCGCGTATATAATTGCATCAGCAAAGGTAGTTACCGTAACGTTTGTTGTCGGGAGAACACAACATGCAAGGAACATCAACCCCGTGAGTTAACAAGCGAGGTAACTACAGAATTTGCCTGTAAGAGCACCTCTAGGCGATTGCACAAAGAACGTTGTTGCTGAAATGACGTTACAAGCGAATTGAAATGCATGAAAAAGATGCTATCGGGACCGAACAACATGAAACGTTATAGGCGAATTGACGTTGCAGACGAAGCCGTTATAAACGAATTCAACTGTATAGAACAGATTTGCAAGAGGTTTCAGGCCCCATTGGGATTAAACTAAACAAGTTACCACGTACACTTGGACAAACACACAAATGTCTTCAACAAACGTCAATTGGGTCAATGAGATTTCACCAAATGTAATACCCAGCTTTAATGTTGCTTGGTTCAAGAGATATATCATGTAAATATACAGCAAAATAGGATGGACGCAATACTTCCCCTGGTCTAACCCCATTAGTAACATGAAATGGTTCGGACAGACTCATATATATAAATAATTTGAAATGAATAATGTATAAACATATCTTTTTCCTTCTCTTTCTAACCTTCAATGTACTCCTTCAGATAGGCAAATGTACCACTAGGGACATATGCACCCCGGTTTCGGAACCCTTGTTCTACATGCATTTCAATTCGCTTATAACTTCAATTCGGCAATAACCTTCTTTATACTGTACAATACCCTGAATGTACCCTTATCGACAAACACTGTAGTTATCTTGCTAGTTAGCTCAAGGGGGTGAAGTTTCTTGCGTGTTGTGTTCTCCCAGACAAGAAACTTCAGGGTAACTGCATTTACTGGCTGAATATACTGTATTGAAATTTTTTTCACCTTGCCCTGGAAAACAGAGTTTGCTGTGAAATTTTCCACTGTATTGGATATATCTTTACCATTCAGGATTTTTGAGCAACTTGCGATTACCCAGAAAACAGAGTTTGCCCTGAATCCACTGAATTGAATATAAATTTTTTATCATTCAGGATTTTTGAGCAACTTGCGCTTACCCTGAAAAACACGAGTTGCTCTGAAATGTTTCACTGTTTTGATATCTTTTTATCATTCAGGATGTTTGAGCAACTTGCGCTTGCCCTGAATGCAGGACTTGCATTGAATTCACTGTATTGAATATATATTTTTTATAATTCAGGATTTTTGAGCAGATTCCTCTTGCCTTAAAAACAAGGTTAGCCCTGAATTCACTGTGTTGAAAATATATTTTTCAACATAGAGGATTTTTGAGAGATTTGCACGTGCCTGGAAAAACACGAGTTGCCCTGATATCTTTCACGGTGTTGATATGTTTTATCATTCAGGATTTGTGAGCAACTTGCGCTTGGCCTGAAAACAGAGTTTGCCCTGAATTCACTGTGTTAATATGTATTTTTCATCATTCAAGATTTTTGAGTAACATGCGCTTGCCCTGAAAAACACGAGTTGCCCTGATATCTTCCACTGTATTGAAATATTTATATCATTCAGCATTTTTGATTAATTTGCGCATGTCCTCAAGACAGAGTTTGCCCTGAATTCACTGTGTTAAATATATATTTTTTATCACTCAGGATTTTTGAGCAACTTGCTCTTGCCCTGAAAACAGTGTTTGTCCTGAAATTTTTCAAGCCCTGGGCGTGCCCCCCCCCCAAAACCCTACTCGCACACAAACCAAAAGTTTAATGCAACATTCCAATCGACGGGATTTCCCTCCACTTATCGGAATCAACAAAACAAGTTCTAGCTTTACAGCCAGCTGTTTGAGGAAATCTCCAACCTGGTCTTCCAACCCATTGCAACAATTCAAGCTTGCACTTATCATTTAGCAATAATAGCAAAGCCACAGCAGTGACCACACATCAAGCGAATCAGTCGCAAAAATTTGTTTGCGGAAGGAAACTAGTTTCGTGTTCGACACTTCTTCATTCTTATGCGAAATTTGACAATGGAACAAAGTTAGAAAAACTACGTACTGTGCTAAGAACAAAAGGTAAATAATAAAGCCAAAGAACGCCTCCTTAACTCGGAAGACCGATTGCAAAACTGCCCACACCGATCGTAAACGGCTATACAGTGCTTTGATTGAGAACGATACTCTACGTTTTAAAAGCGCACTCTTCTCTCAGACAATCATGTGGCTTCAACAGGCCGTGACGGGCAGTGGAAAAGTCTAGAAAAAATGTTTGCGATTCCTCAGAACTCAGTTTCGGCGGACGTTGAAAGTGAAATCAACAAGGGGTATCAAATGGGGTTTACAAGCCAAACGTTTAATGCAACATTCTGTAAGCGTTTCCATCGCTTCTCAAAGTTTTTCAATTGGTGTCAACATTGGTTGAAAACTCCACTGGACGGGATTTGCCTCCACTAATCGAAATCAACAAAAGAAGTTCTAGGTTTGCAGCCAGCTGTTTGAAATAAATTATTGCGACTGATTCACTTCATGTGTGGTCACTGCTGTGGCTTTGCTATTATTGCTAAATGATAAGTGCAAGCTTGAATCGTTGCAATGGGATGGAAGACCAGGTTGGAGATTTCCTCAAACAGCTGGCTGCAAAGCTAGAACTTGTTTTGTTGTTTCCGATAAGTAGAGGCAAATCCCTTCCATTGGAATTTTCCACAGATGTTGACATCAATTGAAAAACTTTGAGAAGCAAAGGAAAGGCTTACGGAATGTTGCATTAAACTTTTGGTTTGTAAAAGCTGGACATTGTTACTTCCATTTGTTTGTGCCCTAGCGGCAGTGCAAACTTTTTACTTCTAACTAAACCAATCCATTTGATTCCCCATGTTGATTTCACTTTAAACGTCCGCCAAAACTGAGTTCTCAGTAATCGCAAAAATTTTTTTTCGTCTTTTCGACTGCCCGTTACGGCCTGTTGAAGCCACATGATCAGTGTTGCCAACGTTGAGATTTTCCCGCGACTTTGTGCTTTTTTTGTGGAATTGCGGTTTTCTTTTGAAGACTTGCGGGTTGCTTGCTTTTTGGGCTTGCTTCAACTGAAATTTGCTCGTTTTTTTGGGCTTGTTTTTTGCGGATTTCTGTTTTTCTGATTGCTTTTTCTTCAAATTTTATGGCATTTTTCTGATTCAATTTGCTCCTAAAAACATGTGGGTGTGTTTTTGTGAAAATTTGGTCATTTTGAGTGTGTTTTTTCGGATTTGCCACCATCCTTTTTTAAATAATTTATTTTCCGATTTTTCGTTTTGTTGCATTTTCCTGCCAACGCATGTTGGGCTTGTTTTTGGGACAAATTACCTATTTCTGGCTTGTTTTTCATATTTCACTGCTTGTTTTTGCAAAATAACCTGGAATCACTGCACATGATCGTCTGAGACGAGATTGCGCGTAAAGCGCAGAGTATCTTGTCAATCAGTGTGCTGTATAGCCGTTTACGATCGGTGTCAGCAGTTTTGTAATCGGTCTAGTGAGTTAAGGAAGCGTTCATTCGCTTTATGATTTAGCTTTTGTTCTTAGCACAGTACGTAGTTTTTCTAACTTTGTTTCATTGTCAACTTTCGCATAGGAGTGAAGATGTGTCAAACACGAAACTAGTTTCCTTGTGCAAATAAATTATTGCAACTGATTCGCTTGATGTGTGGTCATGTAGCGTCGTGTCCTCTCACTGACCCAGGTTTAACGTGACATTTTGCGACTGGATCCGAAACTATACGACTAAAGTGTGCAACTTTATAAGCAAAGTTGCCAATTAATGAGGACAACACGAGCTGAGGTGTAGCCTGAATGACATGGAAGGGCGCTGCTTTCTTGCAAACGAGTACAAATTCAGATAAGACATTTTTGAGAGGATTATTTGCATGAAGTATTGCCGAACCAAATGCAAACGTACTTGGTCAAGACATGATCAACCCCAAGTGCACCACGCAATGGAGTGTTATGCAACAACGCAATGTTTCTCACAGCACGGTTGCCATTGTGGCTGGTGAGTATGCGATGCCAGGTAGTGATATAGGGTCTCAATTTTGAAATGTACAGCAAGTCACTGTCAGCGCAGCACGCAAACTTTGGTAATATCACATATCTTGCAGTGTCAGAGAGCAAATATAAAAAATCATTAGCAAGAAAACCATTACTAGTCGCCAAACAGCCATGGTGATTTTGTGTGAAAGCTGGTGTTGACTCTTCGTTAGGCTTGAGAGCAGAATATGACAGATGGATGTACACGTGGTGCAGTGAGCCAGTATAAGGCCGCCAAGAGAAATGTTTTTAGTCGGAACAAAACCCATTTGGACCCCTAAGACTTGCAAAAGTATTTTGAAATAAATAAAAATTGAGGCTAATTAATGTGCATCATACTTCAACAAGTAGTGCTCGTTTATTGATCATATGAAACGTTACGATAAAATATAATGGTTTTCAAGAAATGTGACCACAGTACCATTTCTTAAACATGACTTATAAGTGTTCATAACAAAATCGAATCAAGGCAAAAATTAGAAAAAAATCATTTAACTATTTTATAAGTGATTTTGTGGTGTTCTTATTTGCAAAATGTCTAATAACACTATCAAAATCATCTTGTCCAGCAATGCTAGACTCAATGTTTAATCTTGCTAGGTCAACAAGTCGAGTTTGTGACATAGCAGACCGCAAATGATTTTTAACACGTTTAAGCTTGCTGAAAAATCTTTCAGCAGATACAACTGTAGCTGGAATTGTCACGAATATTCTCAAGGTAATACAAACATTTGGAAATAATTCACACAAGCCACACGGGCAACAAGTTGGCGACCACTGCTTTAAAGCATTGCCGAAATACTGTAAGTGGTTAGTTTCTCCTGTATGTTTCAAAATAATCAGATATCTGGGTATGTCCGTTAATCCTAAATTCACATTCGATTCGACCTTGCACCAGCTTGCGGCGCACGTTTAACAGTCAGAAAAATGCACAGCACACCTTCGCGGTGCACTATGTGCACTTGCGTCCTGCACGGCAGTTACTTGTTAATTTTAAAATTTTCAGTTATTATCTTACACATATGCGCAACATTCGAGTGCTACTGCTGTCAGATTAGATTGTTTTGTGAACTGGCATGTTTCCAATCAAATTTGATTTGAAGTATCTCTTAGTTTGAAACTCTTGGTTTATTAGACAGAGTTTTTATTAAAGATTTGTAGGAAAATTACACTGCGCTTCGTTTTCCGCTACTGTTCATTGAAAAATGTTTGGTTAATAACTGCTTGATAATGACCACTGCGAAATCAAACGTTTTCTTGTCTTTGTTAGAATTTATCGATGCCGACTGGTGTAAGATACTTCACGTCATGTCCTGTTGTAACAGACCAGAAACTGACCAGTGACATCAAAATTATCTTTGTGCAAAATAGCTAAAGTTTGAAATCTGACAACGTCAGTGACTGAGCCCTCACGAATTAAATTCCTGGCTGCGACACTGACACACACTTTCTTGTCAGAACGTTTTGAAACAGCGTTGGAGGCAGAACCACAAGATGACAGACATACTGTATATTTAACACTAAAGAGCGGGAGCCCAAAGGGCCTAAGTTAGCTGGAAAGGTAACCAATATCTACTGGTATCACATCATCTAGTATGGCTTCCTGTACAAGGAACTGGTGGTCTGCCGTGTCACAGCTGGTGAGTGTGGTCATCGGGGGTGTTTAACGGCACCCCCAAAATTGAGCTAGATCAGCTGGAAAGGTAACCACTTATAACCCCCAAAATTGAGCTAGATCAGCTGGAAAGTTAACCACTTATAATCAATTAAAAAACTTTGAGAGACAATGGGAATGTCTTACGAATTGTTGCTTGGAAAAAATTTTTTTAGCATGGAAATTCTGCATAGTTTATTGTACCGCAGCTGGAGTGTTAATTTTTATCGAATTACTCCATTTCACTTTGGCAAAGCTAGACTTTTTCCGCTGCACGTTACAGTCTGTGGCAAACCATGTGACCGCCTGAGACAAAAGCCACGCCAAACGCGATGA
>Ga0210059_1011039_pt1 | contig 13868 bp, 9 predicted proteins | sample Ectturendosymbi2_FD_188042 | JGI IMG/M metagenome (GOLD analysis project Ga0210059, IMG submission 188042) | Ecteinascidia turbinata endosymbiont from Florida, USA - Sample 2 (SPAdes) (version 2) | ecosystem: Host-associated > Tunicates > Ascidians > Unclassified | place: Key West, Florida... | reverse complement strand
ATATAGTCATCGGGCCGATGCAGAAGTCAATTTTGTAAATATTGATTCCCAATCTTGTTTTTAGAGGTGTTTTCAAAGCAACATTAATCACGCTTTGCTTTATCCCTACAAATGATTTAGAAATTAACAAACTTAATTTTGTTGTTAGACATGGTAATGTAGTTCAGCTTGGTTGCACTACTATCAGACTATGGTACAAACAAGCACAGCAATATAGTAGAATACATCAATTGGATTTTATCAGAGCTGTCAGTTGGAGTGCACAAAACGGTGAATCGCATTGGTCGCACGTGCACATCACTCTTAAGTAGAACACATCTATTTTCATGCATTTTATAGGAAGTGTGGGTTACAGCGCGATTTGATGTTTTGTTTAAGTTGCTTAACGTTAACAAGACGATAAATTGCAAGGTACGATATATATAATATTGCAAGGTATGGTAGCTAATTTTTTTTCTTGCACATTTCCCCTCTACAAATCTTTATGCTAGAAATCTTTACCTACTGGGCTTTATGCATGCAGCCCCACCCCTAGCAAAATCTCCGTTGATATCCTCTTACAGTAGCAAAAAATGTTTGACCAAAATATATCGTAGGCTACTTCACAAAATGATTTGCAAATTTATTTTTACTGCTGATGGGTGGATGATGTATCCTTTCAATCTCCCCTTTTCCGCCCCTGCATGCTGTTGGGTTTTATTCAGTCAGAATAAATCGTATGATGAGCTCGAGTGACGCTGTTGACCTGGCTCGCCCCTGTAACAGCCTATTTGAATTTCAGGTGGTTCACCGTTTTCAAAGTGGTGTAATTTTGTCTATAATAGTGGAATTTAAACCTTCATATGGCGCATAGGTAACGACGTCATATTTCAATGCTTGCGACGTCACAATTGCCTATTCAAACCATATAAATTTTATATAGTTTTTATGACGTGCAATTACGTCCCCCCACTTTGAAAAAGGTTCCGCCACCCATGGGCAACGATATCGGTCTCTGGGCCCTCTGGCTAGCCAAAATACCGGAGAAATGGGGGAATATTGGTTGAAATATTAAACAGGTTCTTTTTAATATTGTGATGAAAATCATTTTTAAAACATGATGTTCCACAACACAGAAAAGACACAAACTTGTCACGGAAATGTACCACAAGTCTTATTTGTCGCCAGAACCACAATGGCGAAGTAGTTGACAGAATCTGGCTTTGTTTTTTTCCTTCACAAACTTGTGTTAAATGTTTCACTTGTAGACTGATGAGCGCGGATACGACTAAATGTGCGCATTTCCTTATTAGAAAAGGAATCTTCGACTGGAAGCACGCTCTTGAGCGCCTGAGGAGCCACGAGCATTCAATGGAACATATAGATGCCACGATTACACTTAGTCGCAGATGTAATTAATCACTATGAAGAACTGATACAGAACTAGCCAGTCAGGTCAATCAATGCGAACAATATCGGAAATTTCCTCTGCCTGTAACGTTTGGTTTCTGTCATAAAATTTATTGCTGAGCGAGAACTGGCATTTAGAGACGATGAAAACATTGGAGCGCCCAGAAGCTTTTTCCAAAAAATTTTCAAAGCTGTTTTCAAGCAATTAGAAAAAAAGATGTGATGCTTCTAGCGACTGGTTTTGCAACTGTTTCACAAATCGCTAATCCTTGTCAAATACCATGTTGCATCATACAGTTTTGTTGCAGTTGAGCACTGGTGTAGGAGATGGGGGTGCAGGGGGTTCAAACGCACCTCCAAAAGTTTTGGTTTTGTGGAAATTTGGGCAAAATCCGAGAAAATTGGGCAAAATCTCTGAATACCTTCACAAAATTCCTGAAAATCTGAGCAAAACCTTGAAAATATGAGCAAAAATGGCGCCCAAAATAACATGAAGAGTTTTTTTTGGAAGTCACTTTTTGTTATGGATTTTTTTTCGGGCAAGTTTGCGACGATTCGAGCAAAAATTCTTCGCACCCCAAAAAATTTGCCTGCTCCTACACCGTTGCAGTTGAGTTAACAAGGGTGACGTCACAAGGTTACGTCATAAATATTATTGAAATGGGGAAATACTAGTGACTTCATCGATCATCCCCTACCTAAAGATACGCTGGCAGGATCCAATTTAAAAAAAAAAATAAAAAAAAAAATACCATGTTGCATCATAAAGTTTTGTTACAGTTGAGCTAACAAATAGGACGTCACAAGATTACGTCATAAATATTGATGATCTGTGGAAATACTAGTGATTTCATCAATCATCCCCTACCTAAACATTTTATATCCGCACATGGGGCCTCCCACCACGCCTGAGCCCCAGGCCCCCCACCATCTAAATCCGGCGCTGCATAGCCTACTTCACAACACTGCTGTGCAAAAACAATGGACGATAAAATAGCCTTGTAACGCGAATGCTGCTTTCCGAATTGTACAAAATCATGGTGAATAAAGGTACTTTCGTAGGTTTTAGGGTGGCAATCATCCCAATCGTCCCACACCCCCTGGATCCTCCCCTTCACCAGACACGAAGTCCATAGAACACAAGCACACACTGTCTGCACAACGCAGATTGATAATAACAGACAAGTACATTTCGTAGCAGCGTTGGGATAGGACCACAGGATATTAAGCCAACCGGCATTTTTTAGATCTGCAACTGATTTGCAAGTAATGACCTGCCGCAGCAATATTTCAGGCAAACATGTTGCAATCTCCTTGAAACATTTAGCCGTTAGTCCCGTTTAGTGAATGTGGCGCTTATGTATTGTCTTTTAACGCCTTGCACTTCAAAAATTCCAAGTGACTGATAGAAAAACATTTCTTCATATTCGTCTTATAAGTTTATACGTGTCCAACATTCACTAAACGGGACTAAATTATATGCGTCCAACAAAAGTTTTTCTAAATTTTCAGAATATTCGCTACAAACTGCCCATGTATTTAGCATTTTGGTGCTGTCGGGCTATTTCCACCGCTGATGTGTTTTTTACTCATCGCAACCTGGTAACCTTGCTTCCCACATAGGAAAGAAACAACAGTGAAACCTGTTTCTGAACAAGCCAACCCTGTGCCTTGTGTAGCATTAGGAGGTTGATATTGGAAGTTGCATAAACTGATGTGGTCAGCTAAGGTATTACTCATGTCGTTAGTTAAAGTATTGCATGACTATAGCTAGCTGACGAAAGTTGATAGGCTAATGCTATGCATGTTTACACCGCACACTTGCGAAACTTTTCACATGGGTCATCTGCATCTTCGCTGTTATTGGTTCACATGCAATTGGCACAGTAGGAATATACGAATGTAGGCTAATCATAAAAAATGATTGGCAGAAACGTTGTAAGTGAAAGGAAAAATCGCAATGAATAAAGTTTGAAGCTTTTGAATGCAAATGCGTTTTGCAGCTTCCGGACCAAAAGGGAGAATTAGGCTACTCACAAAAAACATAGCAGCTTTATTAAAATTAATGTTCTTTTTGTGGTTTCTCTTTCCTTTTCAGTAAGAAAAGTACAAAAAATAGATATTGCAAAAAAGGATAAGTTATATTTATTGCTAGTTAGAGTTATCAGAGAGGAATTTTTGCAATGGTTTTGAAATGAAGCTTACATCACAATAAGGTGAGATATACAGCAAGCTGGTGCGCGCAGAGTGCACAAAGCGTTATTCCTTGTTTTTACTTGCGGTTAGTGATTACTAGACCAACCCAATTTTTTGACCTAAAAACCTAAAATTGTGACTTTGTAATTTACAAATTTTGACTTTATTTAGACAATTTCCTGCGTTTGCAATTGAAACGCGGAATACAAAGCATATATTAGAAATCAAAACGATGTGTTAAAAATATTTTTTCTGTTGAAATGAAACAAAAATCGAAAGTGTGAAAGACCCAACGAAAATAGAGGTAAAAACCGTTAGACCATAATCAATCCAAATTCCAAACGCCCAAGAGAAATATCCAATGTTAAAAAATCTGCTGAAGTAACTGAGAAGATTCTATATTGTTATACGTCAACACAGGCATGTAACCAGCTTGGGACACCAGGAGGGCGAAGAGTTTTCTGAGGAGGGTCGAGGCAAAATTTTCCAGGCAGGTTTCGTCCCTCCTGCGCTCCCTGGTTACGGATCTGCTTCAACATCAAGTGCTATACCACACCTAGCGCACTTTCAATCATCCAGTACAGGGCAAAACAACATTATTACGTAAGACATCGCAAAAAATAAAAAATTATGTCAAAATTTCAAATACACTTGCAAAAGCATTGTAGTTGTCTGTTGTTTTAGTTGTAATAACATAGACGGATCCAGGATTTTTTTAGGGGGGAGTCATGGACGAGTTCATCCGAATGTGTACTGACTGCATAGCAGTGAAGACCTAACTTCTCAGGTAACTTTTTTGCAAACGCGGTTAATAACCACAGACATTTTGGCTAAATCGCATTCTCACCATAAACCAGGCTTACTGGGACGTTTCTGGAGTAGACGCTGCCTTCAAAACAATTCAGAAATTGTTCTCAAACTTATCTTACCTTTAAAAAGTAATTTTTTGAATGTCGGTAAAGTTTTATCATTAGCAAAACAAACACAGGTCCACGCAGAAAGAACGTGTGGGGCAGGCCTAGCAGTGACACAAAAACTACACGAAAAAACCTGAGATGCTGCCAATAACCTTTGTTGGCAGTCTGTGCATGACCCATGCCGTATTGTGTTCGAAAATTGCAGATGTTCTTGGAATAGAAGTTCATGACGTTCGGACTTGAAAATTTGTTCATTTTCGGAAAAATTTCCGATTTTTATTGCACATCACCCCGGGTATAACGATGGGGGGGCAAGAGGGAACAATTGCCCGTACGCCGAATCACTACGGGGCCCCAAAAAGTCACAACAATGTCATAAGCACTTCCTTCAATACAAGTACATTTGCTTCCGAAAGATCTCAGGTTCGAACGCGGGGGCGCGAAACTTGTTTCTTGCTCCAGGCGCCATCTAACCTCGCTACTCCCTGCACATCACGACTGTCTAGAGCCAAAATGGCGAAATTTTCTTACAAAAATACCTACCCATCAGTGGGAAATACTGAATCACAAACTATTTAAAACAAACTGCTGTTGATTAATTATCAAATTCATTTGACTATAGAAAATAAGTTGAAGGTCGAAAAAATGGTATGCTATTTCCAAAACAAGCACAACTTTCCCTCCCCCCCGAAAACATCGCCTGGGGTACGCGTAGAGACAAACACAGCAAAAAACTCGAAAGCAATAAGTATGTTGTCACTTTGTCTTGGAAGATGTTTACTGCATCACAAGGGCATTGAAAACGATCAGACAATATTGTTCCACGTCACAGCGGGAAATGTGAAGTTTGCAGTGAGTCAATGACCAACTTCAAAATCAAATCCATTCAATTTTTTGTAGGAAACGCGACTATATCGCGGTAACGCAGTTTTTCAAATAGGCTACTGTACAGCAGGTTGAAAAAAATGATTAGAGACAGCAGAATATTGGTCGATATAAAAGCATTTGATTTCGTGCTGAGCTGAACTTTTGTCCAAAAATTGTTGCTGGCAGGTCTGATGCTAATCAGTAGTCATCTATAGCATGGCCCACAGCTGATCTAGCGCACTTCAGTTTGAGCCTACCTGACATGTAGGCTACGGTTTACGGTAAGTTTTTCTATTTTGGAAGTTACGCTGTCACTGAGCGCTCTGACCTAGCCTGCAGTTAACTGCTTTGTAAGTTCGTTGTAGCGTAATTTTAATGCCTTCGCTTCACAAATAACATGAGCTGCACTCATTCATAAAAGCTTGTAGGAAAAAAATAGTATGATCTGCAGCTTATTCAATTTTTGTCCACAGCCTGCTCAGTCCCGTCGCCACGGAGGGGCTATGGTGGGCCTAGCCCCCACAAATAAAGCTCCAAGCCCCCCCAAATTGAAACATGAAACACTACAAATCAGTGGAGTTTTCGTCAATTTTTAGAATGTCAAGCACCCAGCACAAACGCAAAGCCTCCTATTGAAAACTTTCTAACGACGGTTCTGAGTCTGCTGCTTATTCATCTTTTGTCCACAAGCAGCCCAATCTTATCCAAATGAAGCAAGAGTTTAAATACTTACGTGCGCAGTGGCATAGCCAGCCCAAAATTTTGGGTGGGTGAAAATGTTTGATTTTAGGCGAGCAACAGTATTTTGTTTGAGATACTGCCTCTCACAACACAAAAAATGACGAGATAATCTAAAAATGTGGAGGGCCATGCCCCCTTGGGCACCCCCTGGCTGCGCCTCTGTACGTGCGGTTTATATAACATATATGTAATGTAAATACTTTATGTAAACACTTGCGTATTTATATAACATTGGGTCCATATTTGTTATATAAAACTTGTTTATTAGAAGTTTCATTTATAGTGAAATAAACACATTCGGTCTGCCCAAATGCAGCAAAATAAGCTTTGCATTTAATATTTTTGTCTCTACCCCTGTACAAGAAATGGTTTATTTAAAGGTTATACAAAAAATCACCCCAATGGACATTTCTGTGTCGGGAACTATCGATCAAGAAACATACCTGAAAAAATTTAGGGGGCCTTCAGTCCCCCTGGATCCGCCTATGAATAAAATATCGATAAAAAGAAAAAAACTACCCTGCAAGAAATTTGCACCTTGCGATAAATCTTGACCTAATGATCAATTTTGACTCGTTTGATCTAATAACCAGGGTTGCGGAGTCGAAAGGAGTCGGAGGTTTTTGGTGGAGTTGGATTCCTAACAACACTGGGGTTCGCAGTCGGATTTTTTTGTCCGACTCCGGATGTCCAATTGCATCATTTTTTACATCACACTCCTACATTGGGAATTCCTGTTGAAATGGTATAATTTCGTTTGAAACTTTTGTTGAAACAGAAATTTCTTGCTGTGCACCACGATTTCCATTGATTTTAACAGTCAAACTTCATTCCCTTTATGTTAAGGAGCCGGAGTCGGAAATTTTGGAAAGGCCGGAGTCGGGAGTCGGAGTGGAAAATTTTGGAAAGTCGGAGTTGGGAGTCGGAGTCGGAAATTTTGGAACGGTCGGAGTTGGATTTGGAGTCGGATATTTTACCTCCGACTCCGCAACCCTGCTAAAAAGTTTGGAATTGCTCATTGTATCAGGGTGAAATTTGGTTTGTGGACGTTTCATAAACTTTGGAAAAGGCAGACAAAATTTGACTTTATTGACTTTTGGTTGCCCTAGTGATTACAAGCGCTAAGGTAAAAGTTTGTATTTCATAATCACCAACTTCCACGCAGAACATAAAAAACCTCAGGTAAAGGTCAGCCTGGTTTCCGTAACAATTACATTATAACCTACACAACGTTGGATTGATCATGAACAATTGGAAAACCATACTTCTTTGATCAGGTTCGACTGAAAACTCAAGTATAGGTTAGGCTCCTCAAGCAGTTTCGTTGATTTGTACTGAAGTATCTCTTTGGCTTATACATCAAAGGAAAGGATACATTTACCCAGAGGTGTAGTGCTGAAAAAGAGGTTTGGGAACGCCGTTCCCACACCAAATGAAAAGGAAGGCTGCACCAAATATTTCCATTGAAGTGAGCATTCGCCTATCAGAATTTCCACTGTTTGTGACATCACTGATGTCAAAGACAGTAATTACTAGGGCCATTTAAAGTCACAAAAGTCATTTTTTCCATGCTTCAGGAATCTATGAGACGAATTTTAAAACAAAAATCGCATCCCTACGAAGTCTACAACAAAAGTCATAAAGTCACAAAAAGTCATATTTTCCATGTTAGGTCATAAAGTCATATTTTGCATATTGTCAATCTAATTCAATAAGGAAACCATTAAAACAATCTCAAAATATCAGGTGAAACTACTATATCGCTAGGTCTAAGGTGCATCCTGCGAATGGAACCACTTGAGCACCATACGAAAGTTGTCAAAGTGGTAGGTGAACCAAGTTATTTGGATGAAATGTGACTGCCTAAAAATGCGTGTAGTTGCTGCTCCAAAGAAATACCCGAATGTCCATGCATGCTTTCAATTTGCTTCAAACCAAACTATATGTTTTGCTCATGTTTTGAACGTATTTTTAGTGGGGTTTCAACCAGGTCCGTAGCCACGGGGGACATTTAGGGGAAGTGCCCCTAAAATTTTGTTTGTGTTCCCAAAATGTTTGTTGTACCCAGAAAAATTTGTTTAAACATGTTGTAGAAACAAAAATCTTGCTCTCCTAAAAATTTATTCCCCCCAAACCTTCATATCTGGCTTCAACAAAGCATAGGCTACCTACTCTTATGCTTATTTTCGCTGGTAATGCTTCTTTGCAGGGCCAGCCCTAGCAGGTGCGGGGCCCAATGCAAGGTCTAGGTGCGGGGCCTCTCTGAGCAGTGGTTTTATGACGTCATCGTGTTCAGTCAACCGTGCTATGCGACCATGGTAGAGCGCGCATAGAAAGCCTTAGCACGAGAATTGAGAACGTTTGCTAACATTCAATAATAAAGGAAATTCATCGCTAGTTCTAACGAGAGCGTTGTTTGTTAACAATGATATTCATAAGGCGTTTCTGCTGAATTCTCGAGCGCAAGGGTATCTGGAAGAAAAGAACAATCTACCTCAACATCATGGCGCGGGGCCCCCAGAGGCGCGGGGCCCAATGCAGCTGCATCGGCTTAAGGCCGGCCCTGCTTCTTTGTACAGTAGATGTATGTTCTAACTCAAGTCATTTTTGTTTGACCATATTAAATCATATTTTCTGAAAAATAAAGTCATATTATCAAGTTTTTTTATGTCTTAAAAATGGCCCTAGCAATTACACAATCATGCTACAGTGCAATATACGAGATAACTTGTCATTTATTCATTTATGCGGCTCCAAGCTCTTCAAGTAACGTTATCAGTGCAAAAAGGCGTTCCCACACCAAAAAAGTGCCCACCATGGCTGCGTAGTACGTGCCTGTTTTTGATCATAACTCGTCGACCGAATGCGCTAGAGAGTCAATGAAGACATTTTTGGCTGAAATGTTGACGTGCACCGATTAACTGGTACATCTGGCTGAGCACGCGCAAACAAATCTAGTAGACGGTTTCGATCCCCGCGGTCGGGTCATGCCGAAACTTGAAACAGTGTACTTGCGGCCTGTCCAGCCTTCTTGTGATGAAAGTTAGCTATTGACAAATCTTCAGCCAACCGTTTCACATTTCCTACCAAAACAACCAGGCAAAAATTGCGAAAAATGCTTGCATTAACCGACTGGTCAAAGAATGTTGAACCCTTTCATCAACGCCTCGAACGGCAAAATTCATGGGGTCTTCTTATTAATGCAGCAATGATTTCTTATTGTCCAAAAAAGACCTTTCCATACCACATATACATTGCGTACGTTCACTTCATTAAGATCTTGATGTAACATATTACATGCTTCAGATCAATCTGCAACAGGATGAGACCAAGTAAAAATCCTATAGCAGTTTCAAATGTGGAAAAGAAAGCATCAGCTCACAACGCATGACCGACAAACCAACCTGCAACAGATATGTGATGATATTTCGAGCGAATTAGCTAGTAGGACAATACCGAACAATGTCCTCAATCCGCAAAAAATCAGAAATCAGAAGATAAATCAGAAAAAAATCAGAAAAACTTTTTTTTTCCGCAAAAAATCAGAAAAACTTTTTTGCAAGACATTATGACTACGCAGGATATTTGAACAAAGTAACATTAAAATATCTATGACTTAAAAGAGACCATTATTTCCATTATTTGAGTTACAGAGAAATAAAAATGGAGTCATGTTGCAATGTTCCATGCACATTTTATTTGAATTCGATTAGTTACAGGTTGAGTAGGCCAACCAATTCAATATTGTGTCACAATACGAAATGATGTAATGGTGAAGCAAGAAAGGCCTACCATGCGACCAAAAAGATCTTCGTAATGCGGCCGTTAAATACAAACGGAAGTTACATAAGACAATGGGCAAAAAACATGAATTTTCCTTGAAGCAGCAAATCCCTCTATAAAATGAAGCTTTTGAATTGTTTCAAAGAAAATAATACGTTTGTCGTTCATAGCAAATTTCTGAAACGTCCACGTGGTGCAAAATGAACAGTTCAACGATTAAACTAATGAAAAATCGATAAGGTTGTTTATGTCGGAAGCTGATATCGACTATCAGTAATTGTTTAGACTTTGCAATAAGCTCAAATTAATTATGAATAGATTTTAAACCAAACTTACACACGAGATCCTATGACTTTTATAAAGTCATGCCGATGGTAACCACACATCAAATGTTTGGTATGGAGAAAAATCACGAGATAATTGCTATTTATATAAGACAAGCCAGAAATGCTTTCAATGTTGCCCCATCAAGATCTGCCGCTGACTTGAATTTGTAAGTTGAATTCACAGGAGAACGATTTATTGATAAAATTTCAGCTAAAACCAAAAATATCTTCGAGGAAAGTACCAGGTTGCAATCCCACACATCTTTTAGTAAACTTGGACAAAAGCTTGCAGTTTCCAATTGCATTTGCCTTTCTATAATAAAGTTGTTCGCTTTACAACAATGATAAGCATGTGCTTAATTCATTACAAGTACGCACAAATCATGTTTCCAGTAGACTTTAAATAATTTTATTTTTAACTGAATTGTTTACTGCAAAATGTATGGAAACACATTACAAAAACGTTCTATTCGCAGTTTTCAAGCTTCTGTCATCAAAAAATTTGCATCAGCCAATACCCAAAATATGAATTCATGCAGTTTAATAATTAGCACATTTCTCTTGAAAGACTTTCTGTTTTGTCCTCTCCCACTAAATAATGGAGCTTTCAACTTACAATAGGAAGATTTCACAATTCGCCTTTTAGCAATCAGTGTTTTGTGTCTGCGCGTGTTTGTGCGAGTGATTGAGTGTTTTAGACATAAAACACCTTGTTGCCCACAAGCTTATCTGCATAAAAATTTTCCAGCACAATTTTATCACTTAGTAAAGTTGTTAACACGAAATGAAGCAACCTGGATTCATTGGCGTCGGAAGGACGTGGCCTTGGTCCCTTGGAATTTTAAAATTTCAGCAAAGAAAAGGTTGTTCTCATTGTTTCGAGTGGGAAAAAACAAATTTCACGACATTTGGCCCCTCCTGGAAAAATGTTTGGAAAATCCACAGAGGCCTCCCTGAAAAAAATCCTTCTGACGCCAATGCCTGGATTTGAAGCAATCAGTGTTGGAATAATCTTAAACAGCAAAAGAAAATTTTTTCCATTTTGTTACGCAAAAATCCTAAAATAATTCTTTAGAAAAAATAGCTTTAATTGCGGTGAACCAAGTCTTAAATTCTTACCTTTGTCTTGCTTTGTTAGACCAAACAAATGTTTCTATTTATGGTAAAATCATAGATTTCATTTTCCAACACGCAACAATGATTTGATACTTTGATGTACACATCTTCATGTTTTTAAATTGTAGCCAAAAATTGCTTCACATTTTTTGGGTCTTTGCAACAATATCTGGTTTGAATTCCAGTCCGTGTGAACGTCTGGGTTCTGAAAAAAACAACAAATAGATCAGTTGCTACAACCAAGCATTTTCAAATGTCTTTACATAATTTCATGAAATCTTATGCACAAGTTCATTTCTTTAACTTCGTTTCTTAAATCGCGCAATCATGAAAATATCAATCAGATTCAAACTGTCGTGATAACTGACGCAAAAGACAACAAAATTGCTTTGTAAGTGTGCTGCAATTTTTGTAATGCCAAAAACGCTCCAAATTTTGTGAAAAATATTTCAACTGGAAGTTATGGTTTAACTCTTGGACGCACAGATCAGATGCAATATAAGTGATAGTAGCTCATACGACAACATCTTACCACCTTGCAATTTTCATTGTTCGTATCTGGTGATTCAAAGGCAAGACGCCTGTTTCAGTCGAAAACAAAACGGTTGATATTCTCATGTCAAAAGGAATTCATTTTCAAACAGCGTTACATGCAAGTCAGTAGACTGCAGTGATTTTGAATGATTATTCTGCGCAAATTGTCCACAAACCTCCACAAGAGCACATCGAACTAAATTCATCAAACAATGCATTTGCCAGACGTTTACGCAAAACTACTCATATTATCTTGTCAGTGACTGATTCAAGGGACCCGTTTCCCGTTCGCTCTTTCCAAATACTATGAGTCAAGTTTAAAAAAACATCACACAGCATTTGACTAAAAGCATTCTTTTGACCGTTTTATTTTTTATAACGACGTTTGCTCTTTTTCCTATAGTTGATTTGTGACTTCTTTCGGGCATAGGCGTCGGAAGTTGTCATGAGGGACAAAACCACTCTGTGTTTTGAAATTGAATATTTTGCTATTAACTTTTCAGTAAAAATGTCTTGTCTTAGTTTTGTAATTGCGAAATTTGGCCATCCTTGGAAAATCTCCAATTTGACACCCTATAAAACTATTGGTACCCCTGGGAAAAATCTTTCCGATGTCCATGTTCACGGATCGTATGATTTGCATTGCTTTGACCGCTTTCTTATAGTGGTGCAATAACTTCCTAAAATTGAGATTTTTGTTCAGCTATTAACTCACAAGCCACATGGACAAAGCATCAAACTATTATATTAGTTTCGTTAAATGCATACCATGGGCATGTTCACTCCGGTAACAATTCAATCATTTTCACTTAAAGATGATTGAATTGTTGCCAGAGTGACCATGGCCGTGATATGTGACGTAAGACGTAACAGGCCAATTAGAAAGAAACGTGCGCATCGTTATGAACACAAGATGGTCTTGAAAATTCATTACAGCCAAATGCTGCCGGTTACATTTCTTAATTTTGACTCATAGTGTATGGTTACATTATGTGCTGGAAAGAACGGAACCCGGAACATATCAGGCCTCTTGACTCAGTCACTGACCTAAAACTGCCAGTAATTTTGCGTGAATTTCTGGCAAATATTTAATGAATTAACGTGATATGCTATTATGGAGGTTTGCAGACGATTTGCGCAAGTAATCATTGAAAATCATTGCAGTCGACTGACCTTCCCATAAAGTTGTTTGAAAATATGTTCCTTTTCAAAAGATAATGCTAACTGTTTGGTTTTTGACCTAAAACGGGCATATAATTGAACCAGTGAAAATCGCAAGGTTGTAAGATGTTGTCGCATCAGGCATAATCACCTATCCGGCGTTTGTGCGTCAAAGATTTAAATTATAACTTTCAAGTGAAATATTTTTACAAAAGTTGGAGAGATTTTGGCATTGCAATAATTGAACCACACTTACAAAAACATTTCGTTGCTATTTGTGTTAGTTATTACAACGGTTTAAATCTACAGAATAATTTCATGATTGCGCGATTCAAGCAACGAAGTTAAGGAAGAGCGACTCAAATGAACTTGTGCATAGGATTTTATGGAATTATGTAAGGACATTTAAAAAAATAATGCGTCCCCTTTAACGCCCACCAGAGCCAATATGTTGGCTCTCGTTTTTTTGGTTATAACTCGCCAGCCACAATAGCTAGAGAGTTGTTCAAACCCTCTACAGATACGGGAAGACTTCTTGGTTCTATTTTTAAAAAAATTTTTTGATTCGCGTGAGGGGTTCGCCTAGGGGAGGCTCGCGAAGTGGGGGCGCTTTCGGTTTTTTGACCAACTTTGACGGGCCCTGGACGCCAATTCCATTGGCCAAAATTTCGGCTCAAACTATTTTTGAAAACTAGATGATCTTCCGCGTTGATAGAGCCCTTGCTTGACCTTCTAGCATGTCTGGAACCAAAGTTATGGCCCAAAAACCCCATTTTGCCCCCAAATCAGAAAATTGCATAAAATGCATGAGTCTCCCACTCTACTGTAGCTCGCAATA
>Ga0210059_1011038_pt1 | contig 13869 bp, 8 predicted proteins | sample Ectturendosymbi2_FD_188042 | JGI IMG/M metagenome (GOLD analysis project Ga0210059, IMG submission 188042) | Ecteinascidia turbinata endosymbiont from Florida, USA - Sample 2 (SPAdes) (version 2) | ecosystem: Host-associated > Tunicates > Ascidians > Unclassified | place: Key West, Florida... | reverse complement strand
AGCGAAACACTTTGGCCTAGCGGTTGGGCCCTAGGTCAGGTAACATGAGCCAAAATGACCCTAAAACTACTTCACTTATGATGTCAGTCACAAACAATCCGCACCCCCAACCAAAAATTTTTTTTCAAATGCAATCTACTAGACTGGCCGATCCGTTTGAGCCGTTGAACAGCTTTCTAGCACAATCGGCGGAGGGCTAGGGCGTTGGTAAGGCAACCGAAAACTGCTGTTTTTAGGCCGAAATCGAAGTACGTATATATCGTAGGCCGGCTCTCAAAGTGTTAACAGACTAACTTCTGCTTGATCATATTTTGTAAAAGTGAGAGATGAATGTGCATTTACATCGATTTAAAACAAGTTTCCATATTCCTGGAAAGTGCAAGTAGGGTTTATGAATTCATCTGAAAAGAATTATCACTTTAAGTAAGTAACTAATACAGCTGAAGATCGGAGTCGGATAATCGAAATTGCCAGGAATCAGAGTCGGATGACGTGACTTCTGACTCATCAGCCCTGAACCAGACTGTGCTAAAATGTAATCTTAGGGTTAGACACAAGCTTGCAGATCGGTCTAGTATGTGGAAATTTGATAAAGAAACACCTTATATGGAACGGAATAAAAAAACAACAGTTTTTCCAATAAATATGTGTATTCCTTAGTTATCCTTGAATACTTTTCTACTATTTCAAGCAGATTCAACTAAATCCGACTGATTACCCAGCAGTTTTCTTGCACTTAACTATGCCTTCACAGCGTTTAACCCAAAAATATACCATATGTCCAGAAAAACACCACCACACTGCACTGCTCAAACTTGCTGACCTTTTTGGAATTTTGCGTGCTTGCTCGTGAAACTATTTTCTAATAATAGCATGCCAACTTCTAAGAATGTACCTCTTTCTCTTCCACATTTTTTTAGATTTCTGAGAGACCGTCCATGCATGTGTTTGGCGCTAGAAAGTAGATGATGAAGATGTGGTGCTTGTGTGACATCATGATAATTCAGATTTCTGACTACTATAGGCTACTCTACCTACTAAAATAAATCACCAAGCCTTGAATATTTTTGTGAAGTGAATGAGTAATTATAGCCAAATGATTCAAATGACATACTTAATTGCAATCTGAAAGAGGGCCATGACTTAACGAAGTGAAGCCTAGCAATCCAAAATCAACTTGAAATGATTATTGGTGATTGATATAACCAAGCATAACTGCTGATTTGTTGTTCATCTAAGGCTGATTATGCTTCAGAATCACAAGTATTTTAGGTTGTTCATTTTTTAAAGGATCTTGCCAAAGTATTATATCAGCAGAATTCTGCTAATATACAGTATATCAACAATACTTACTCATAAAATCTGCTTTGCTATTTTTTTGCAGAGTGTTCAGAAACCCAAGTTGCTACTTCATCTCTGATTAATTAACGCAAATTCTCTGTACTGGTCCTTATGACATGCAGCATTCTGACTGCATCAAGTAGTGCGCAGTATTCAGATCACTCCACAACAGTCCCAATAAATTGGTCTATGACGTTTACTTCGCTCTCAGGTTTTTGTGTGGTAAGCAGATGGCTGCCTGTGAACAAATCAGGGCAGCCTAGTCGTACCGTGGTGACTGACTATCTTAGTGACCTAGGTTTGCACAGAATTCCATGTTATGCGCTTCTTCACCGCACCGAAGTATTGTCTATCAACTGTGGTATGAGTTTTGGAAAATATCGGTTATCGGCAATGAAAAATAAAAACATTGGTATCGGCTGAGAAAAGCCTTATTGATCGAGCTCTACCTAAAATCCAATCAAACTTGGCTAGTAGCCTAGTGCAACTAACTATTTAGAGTAGATAGTGGTATTGATTTCATTGTCAAAACACATAAGGAAATATTTCCAAGTTACCATTGCTTTTGGTCACAGCGCATTTATTACATCACAATCACTGTTTGTTCCTACGAACATGGTGCTGAAAAGATACTTGTTGAACATTTAACAAATGCCAGCCATACAGTAATGGGAGCTGTTTATCCATACGTACATACACACACTTATAAAATCGATGCTGACATGAGCTGCACAACAACGTCTGTGAAGCGGTGTTATTAATATAGGCTACTTGCAAAATAACTGCAGAGAAGAGCGATTGAGTTGCAATTGCTCTAATGATTTTACATCGTAATGTAAAAGTTAATTACTCAATCAATATATTAATATAATGGTGTTACTAGGCTACATGTGAAATAATTGCAGAGAAGAGTGATTGAGTTGCAGTTGCTCTAATGATTTTACATCGTAATCTAAAAGTGCATTACTGGAAATCAATATAGGACTTTTTGCACAGCAAACAACATCTTCAACTGCTCAATTCTGAAAAGGCTATTTTTGAAATACAACGCTTGACTGATATTTTGTTCAGATAATGCGACCACAATTTCTGAAGCCAGCTGTAGCGCGTTTCAATATGAACTTACCATGCAAAAACCTGAGAGCGGGTGTTATGTCCTTGTAAAAACATAGCTTCAGATGAAACAAAGTCATGTTATTTAATCTTGGCATGAACCTGAGTAAGGCCTAAACCTTTGTTTTGTGGTAACCTAGTAGGTGTCAACAGCAGATAAAATTTAGGCTGAAAGTACAAAACAAAACAATCGCGATTAGAGACTGTTCTGCCATGAAGCGAAATATTACAAAACAGCTTTGTGTGTGCGTGGTAGTATACGAGCTTCTGACAGCTTTACGTGCATTGGAGCTGGCACTGCCAGAGGAAAAAAATCCAAAACACGTGCGTTTGACGCAATATCAATTTAGAGCAGGGGTGTACAACCTTTTGCTATTGCTGGCCACATTACTTTTATTTATATGAAGTATGGCTGCCATTGAGTTTGAGTTATATTTATGAGACACGTTTAATTGAAAAGTAGGTTTTATCCGGTATATGTCATGTACTTACGTGCCTAAAAGTATAATAGAATGTCAAACATTTTGACGAAATTATGGATCGTGTCGACTGATTTTCTTGCCTTGCATTTGTTTTGCTTCAAGATGTGCCAGCACGGCTGCCAAATCTTACATTTTAAATTACATGTGGACAGCTGCAAATTTCATTATCGAAAGCGGTTGTGTACCGTTGATTTATAGTGTTCAAAAACATGGATTGTTTAATGTTATTGCATAGGCGACATTTCGACAAGGCAGGGACGTTTTTTTGTAAAGGTACCATGCAACGTTAGAAGGGAAATGCTGTTGCCTATTCCAAACCATCCGCATTAGAGACCTACAGTGACAGCGTTTGATATTTTATCAGCTTTCATGCTGAGTACCTGCAGTACAAAGGGGCCTGTCATGACAGCCAAACATACCCCCTGGATGCAACCCTGGTTTCACCATACGATAAAGAACGGTCTTATATTTTTGTCATCATTTTAACACTTTGGCAACCGGTCGCTTTTGGGGATTTCCGAGAAAAAACAGTGAAACGCACGTGGCTTTGCATGGGAATTTCTCTGGTCCAGTCAGCGCTACCGACCTGGTCAAAGTCTCAAAAGATGCGGCAAGTCTTCTAGTCTGCACTCGAAAAAAATTATTTTGGTAGGGGGATGTAGATTTTTTGTAAGTGATGGCATAAGTGGAGGATTTTTAAAGGCCACCTTGGTCCACTTCACCTGGCCCTGGGCTTAAACCGTTAGATGTTAGTATTTTGCTAAAGTTTTTATTGGAAACTAGGCTACAATCCAGGTCTTTTGATACTTTGGATGACCTGCTAGGGTTTCAGGTTCAAAAGTTATGGTCTACAGTAATAAAAATATTTGACAAATTAGATAGTTATTTAATTTGTTTATTTTAGATTATGACTTTTGAACCAGAAACGCTAGAATGTCAATCAACTTAGACGTGAGCCTAGTTTCCAATAAAAACTTCAGCAAAACACTTTGGCCTAGCAGTTGGGCCCTAGGCCAGGTAATATGAGCCAAAATGACCCCAAAACTACTTCACTTATGATGTCACTCACAAAAAATCTGCAACCCCCAATCAAAAATTTTTTTTTCGAGTGCAGACTACAAGACTGGCTGATCCGTTTAAGCCCTTGAACAGCTCTCTAGTGCAATCGGCAGAGGAGCTATGGCGTTGGTAAGGCAACCAAAAACTGCTGGTTTTAGGCTGAAATCTAGGTACGAATATATCATAAGCTGCCTCTCAAAGTGTTAATAGTGAGTGAACAGAGATACAAATGATTTTGACATTTCACTCCTGTTAACAAAAATCATCAGTTTTTTCATGTTTTTTACGTCATTTGTGACATTCGTTTACTGGTGCTGTTATCTGCAAATTGAGCCGAAACATATGTTTGGTTGGGAGCGTGTAACTTCAGTTATGTCAAATGAAGTCCTACAGTGAATGATCCAGATGATAGAGGATGATCTTTGCAAAATGTTAATAAACATACTTCTTATAAATAGCAAATTTAGTGAAATCTTGGTGTTTACATCCACATACTGGTGGTGAGACCCTACTGTTAATTATTCTGTGCTTAGGTAAGGCTGTGCTTGCATAATGTTTTTTGTGTGTTATCATGATCAATACTACTAGGCTACAATCTTATATCAAAATGGTGTAGTCAGTGTTATTTAAGGTGTTTTGATAGTCTGCAACAGTGACAAATTTTTCCAGTAGTCTCTCACAATACAGTAGAACCTTGCTGCATAACCACCATCAAAATACACTAAAACCTCCCTGTTGACCATCTCAGCGTTCAAATGAACTAGTTGCAATCTCTGAAAATGTCTTGACGTTTGTCAAGGTCAAACATTAAAAACAACTGAGTGCAGTACACCCAAAACAACTGGATCGCACGTGGCTTTGCACGTGTGTACTCGGGCGCTGAAAGTGGTAGAGAGCTGTTCAAGGGCTCAAAAGACGCGGCAAGTCTTCTAGTCTGCACTAGTCTGCTCTAACCGTTAGATAGTAATATTTCGCTGAAATTTTTATTGGAAACTAGGCTACAACCTGAGTCTTCTGATACTTTGGATGACCTGCTGGGGTTTTGGGTTCAAAAGTTATAATCTAAAGCAGGGGTTCTCAACTAAGGGTAAATTTATCCCTTGTGGGCAAATTTTACCTATCCTGTTTCAATCCTGTGCTAGTGGCGCAAATAGATGCCTGCCTACTCTATACCCATGCAAAAGGTAGCTTACTTATCAAATCTATCCCTATACTGGTGATATTGGCACCATTAGCCTCTACTGACAATTTTAAACAAATTGCAGTAAAGTTGTGATTTGTGGACTTGAATAAATGTGTCTACAGTTGATTTGCAACTATTTAGCACAGTGCTTCTAAGGTAAAGCCAAACCACTTGTTAATATACAGTGAGATTATTTTGCTTTTTTAGTGTGCTATGTCAGTTCGTAGCAAAAGGTACAATTTTTCTTGGAAGTAAATAAAAGTAGAGTAGAACTCTCCTATAATGTCACTTCATTGGACTGGATAAATCATTGTAGGCAAACTGTCGCTATAGCCAAACTGCAGTAAATAATTCCTAAAATGGCATTTTAGTTAATTGTCAGAGTCTGGAAATGGTTAACACATTTGGTGCTGATTGATGCATATCTGCATCGTTCAATTGAATACGCTGGGTGCAGATTGACATATATAAATTCCAACGTGCTAACATTTCACGTACTTGTTTGTTTGCAACGAATTTTTTTACAAATGTTCTTTATACCTAGACACAATCCTGAAAATTTCATGCAATTTGACCAAAAACTTTTTCAGTTATAAGGTTTGGTAGCAAACAATCTTGTTAGGCTTATGCTACAAGACTTTATACGAGTTGCAAACAGTTGTTTCGTAACACACAACAACATTTTTAGTACTCATTTGGTTGCAATGAAAATTTACAATAATTTTTTCCATACCTACCTGCATAATCCTCAAATTTCAGGTAATATGAGCAATAGCTTTTTTAGTTATGCAGTTTGGTATCCAGCAACAGTTTGTTAAACCTAGGCTAAAACACTTAGGTCCTGACAGTTGTGTGTGAAAAGGTAACTTAGAAAATTTCCACATATAATATTCATACTTATTCTCATCAAAATTCTAACGAAAAGCTTCAGAGTTAGTACTTTCATTTTGTAACTACAGATGCACATAGGCTACAAAACTTTATCCTATTCAGCAGGGTTAAGCAGTAGTTCTGTGAAGCACCATAACTTTGCAAAAGTAAAGTTTTTGCAGCCAAAATTTACAAGAATTATCTTCGTCTTTTTATGCATGTTGCCTTAAAATTAGAATTCAATGTATCAAGAACAGTGAGTTAACACTTTGAGAGCCGGTCTACGATATATTCGTACTTCGATTTCGGCCTAAAAAACAGCAGTTTTTGGTTGCTTTACCAACGTCCTAGCTCCTCCGCCAATTGCGCTGGAGAGCTGTTCAAGAGCTCAAACGGATCGGCCAGTCTAGTAGATTGCACTCAAAAAAATTTTTTTGGTTGGGCTGTGCGGATTTTTTGTGACTGACGTCACAGTGAAGTAGTTTCAGGGTCATTTTGGCTCATGTTACCTGACCTAGGGCCCAACTGCTAGGCCAAAGCGTTTCACTGCAGTTTTCATTGGAAACTAGGCTCGAGTCCAAGTCTTTTGAGCCTGTGATCGACTTTCTAGCGTTTCTGGTTCAAAAGTTATGATCTAAAATAAACAAATTAATTAATTAGCTGACTAGTCAAATATTTTTACTGACTTAACTCACAACTTTTGAACCTGAAACCCCAGCAGGTCATCCAAAGTATCAAAAGACTTGGATTGTAGCCTAGTTTCCAGTAAAAACTTCAGCGAAATATTACCACCTAACGGTTGGTGCCCAGGGCCAGGTGAAGTGGGCCAAAGTGGTCTAAAAGTCCTCCACTTATGACGTCACTCACAAAAAACCTGCACTCCCAAAGCAAAAAATTTTTTTCGAGTGCAGACTAGAAGACTTGCAGTGTCTTTTGACGCTTCGACCAGGTCCGTAACCTGGACAGGAGCGGAGATATTCCTGCGCAAAGCCACGTGCGTTTAGGCGTTTTTTTTCCGAAAATCCCTGAAGGCAGCCGGACGCTAAAGAGTTAAACAATTAATGCACAATTACACTAAGAATATTGAAACTGACTGCATTTGCAACAATCCCTAGTACTGTACAGTAAAACTCATGTAACATTCTGACTACATTTCTGATAGTGGCGTAATCATAGTGGTGTCTTGTTGCTGAAATGTGGATATGTGCAGTTAGAATCACAAGGCCGAGTGTGGTACACAGATTCCTTGAAGGCTTAACAGCAGACCAGATCTTTCAATTATCCCCATGAAGACCAGGAAAGGTTATTCGTTTTTTACCCTGCATATTCAGCATTACTCTTATGGTTCTAACTTGAAAATTTAGTGATGCCCTAACTGAGTACAACATCTTAAAGGTGAAAAAGGCTGCAATCACTCAAAAGGGTAAGAAAATTGAAAAAACTGCAAATTTTGTTAGGAGGTGTTGTTTCACAGTATGTTTAGTGTTGGTACTTTTTTGGAAACAATGTATTCATTATAACACTAGATAAACATGTAACACACATTTATATTCATGTTTCCTAAATTGATTTTATAATTAATAAAGTGTGAATTTTGACAGTGCCAGCCTGTAGATCAGTGGTTAGTGTCATCACTGTTTTGGTGCTGATAGATTTGGAGTTGGTCTGCAGCAAGAGCTGTTAAGTTCATTTCGACATGAGATATGTGACCCTCTGAAATTTGATGGCCTCAACCTGTCTTGCGATCACAACTTCAATGAGTGCATATCTCCGAGGCATAGAAAACATCTGCAGCCCCTTAATCCAGTGAACCTCAAAAGTTTTTAAGCCTCAATACCCCTGATACCAATAAATGTAAAAACCTGAAAACATGTTACATGTCAAATAACCATAACCAAAAGTAGGTCCACATTTAAATTGAAAAATACAAAACCTACACAGATTCTATAGGACTGGGCGACAGGTTGTGCAAAATATCTACTAAAAGAACCAAAAGTATAACTACTGGTATGAATAATTTTAAAAGTAAGTCAAAAATACATGGGCCCAATATGAACGTATGTATCTGATTTGTGGTTTCACCAAAGGAAATTTTTTTGCAATGGTGTTGTTTGGACCCTCACGATCGCTTTATAATGACTTTTCACTGTACAATACATCTTTAATCTCAATACCCCTGAATGTCAAATCTGATCTCAATACCTGCTGGGGCTATTGAGATAAACTTTAAGAATCTCTGCCTTAAAACTCTGCATTTATAAGTGTTGTGCGTTTGGTCTTGCAAGTTGTTCGTATGTACTTTGTGTATAATGTACTTGCATTCACACTTGATTGCATAAGCAACGTTTTATTTTCAAAAATCACATTGCATGATAGGCTATGTGTGTGTGAATTTAAAAAGTTCAAACTTCTCAAAACTCCAAGTGTAAAAAGTTGTGATCCGTAAACGTGAATTCCATGCATTTTCTTAGCTTTGTTTTGCATAGCCATGTTGCATGAAATTTTTTAGGAGGAAGTAGTGAAGAAAAGAACCAGAAGAAATGTTAAGTTCCAGCGTGCAATTCAAGGTGCTTCATGGGGAGAGATCATGGCGAAACGAAATCAAAAACCAGAAGTGAGGAAAGCACAAAGGGAGCAAGCAATTAAGTAAGTCATTCAAATAATAAATGAGCTTGTTCTTCGACGAAATGGCCTAACACGATTTGTGTTTCATTACTATTTTTTACTGCTGTATTGTCATAGTGTAAGGTTAAATATTGAGAATTGTTGAAGTTGTGTATATTCTGATGGGACTGCATTATTAGATTGCATTTGAGGTTGTTGAAGCTATCCGGAGTTTAACTAGTATCTTGCGCAGCAAGTGCAAACTCTGTAACTTTGATGCGTTCTGGTGGCCACTAGCAACATCACACAAAAGTAAGCAGATGTAGCAATGTACGTAACGCGTCAGAAACGTCAAATGCAAAGTTAGTATACAGTTATAAGCTGACATCCTGTGCGTACATTTGTCTTGGACTGCAGTTCCCAACGTTATTATACACCAGTGATAAAATTTAACTGAACAATGGCTTCAGTGCAACGTGTTACCAAATATGTCATGTTGACGAGCTTGTCAGTGACAGGTCAGATAAATGAAACGGAGACAAAAAAGCTGAAAACAAATAAAACATACGCATTAGGGCACAGGCTTGCACATTACCCTACGGCAGGGGTGGGCAATTAATTTGACATAGGGGCCACTTTTGGAGGACCGTCCTTCTATTGGAAACGAAAACAAGTCTCTGACAAGTTAGCCTCAGCACTAAGCTGGAGGAAATTGCAGATTTTAAGGATTTTTTCTGAATGCTCTTGCGGGCCACTGAAAACAATGTGGTGGGCCACATGTGGCCTGCAGGCTGCTAATTGCCCACCCCTGCCCTACGCAAAGGAACATTGTGTATAAATACGTGTTTTTCAATTAATTGTCGGTGTAATGCATCGGTCATCATTATCTTATCCATAAACACTAACAAATTGAAGCAAAACCAATCCCACAGTATCTATTTTTGCCAGAAAAGACTCCAATGTAGTCCATAACTTAAGCCACGATAGATCAGTCTAATATCCAGAGACCGGAGATGTTTGGACTCAAGTTTTTTCGAGTCCGAATCCCGTCCTGATCCAAGAGGTAGGAATCCTGATCCTGTTCTGAATCCTGTTTGCAACACAAATATGAAATCCGAATCCTGAAAAGATCCTGTTAATATATTTGACTAATCAATGTGCAACTATTAATAATTTTTGTTTCTGAAAGGTAGTGGCTACAGGTCCGTCAGTGGACCTTCGTATTTGAAACGTTTTTCATCCATCACCTGTGACGAGTGTGTAGTAGAGTGCACTAGGTTTGGTATAAATGTACTAAACCGTAAACCTAAACCAAAACTGTAAATCTGAACACAAAGGTTTGGAAACATTTGAAGAAAGTAAAAAAGTGGTCCCTTGACAAGTGCAACCATTAGACTGCTACCAAAATGGAATGCACCAAGGTGAAAGTCGAACCGAAAACCATTCACACAGCAGACATAGACGCATTCGCTACACTACCACATCGGTGCTGTTGAAATGACAAAGTCAGCATTCAATTCTAATCAGACCACTCTTGCCGGACTTATAGCCACTTCCTTTCTGAAAAGCAAAGCTCTACCGAACACAGACTGGGAAAAATATAACCACAGAAAACCAAAAATGGCACTCAAAGTCAGATCCAGAAAATGCAGTCAACCAAGTTCATGCAATGAAACATGAAGCTGAAAGCAATATTACCAATTAAACTTTTAATCACAAAACAACTTAAGCTTGCTAGACTTGCTACATCCACTAAAAGTAGCTGATGATTAAGCCCTAACCGATAAACAAGCACTAAATGATATCGATGCACACTAAAATATATAATACAGCAAAATAGGCACAGTAGCACCACATCTCTAGCTTCGACAACTCACAATATACAAATGTAATTTAACATCACGTTGTATTGAGCCTGATAGTGGACTGATGGGATGCTGTGGTGGTGGACTGGCGCCCTGCAGTGCACGACACGTCCGGTGTAACAGTGCCTCTTTCCCACATTTGCAATTGATGTGAACTGCATTACATTCTTTAAATCTTTGCAAAAATTCTTTTTATGATTGTGTTGGCGTCAAATCCCAAAAAAATGAAATTTGAAAATCCTTGAATAAAACCGTAGTCCGGATCCGATCCGTTTTGTTGAAAATGTGCTGAATCCTGCCGGATTCGAGTCCTGAAATCCGCCTGTACACCTCTGCCAGAGACTAACGCGAATATTTTTCAACCAGGATCTGATCCAAGGTCGTAAGTAATATTCATTGATAGTAAAGGCACAGAAGCTTTTCGTGTTACATGCCTTAAAACATTTTTTTGTTTCAAGCTCAATTCAGTCATCAGGACAAGCAACCATCACTTTCCCACAGTAGCGCAGCGAAAATGAGGCCGAAGAGGCCATGCCGCCCCCACCGAAACTGAGTTGCTAAGATTTTTCACCGGTACTTCGTATCAATGTTCAACTGTTAGATAATAAAACGGAAGGAACAGCCGGACAAAGTTTCTGTCTGCGCTGCTGCTTTCACAAACACAGCTGTTTGCGATGTTCTGCGAATATCTTGCTTCCTTGCAACCGCTTTAGGAATAGTTAAATTTTCAGGTTAATCGCGATCACATAGGTAATTTTGCTTCGTAAAAATCCTAAAGCTGACACATTCGGTGTTGCTACTGCACAGTGGTCGTCTTCTGCATTTGCAACCAATATTTTTCAGTGTAATGTGCAAGTGTCCCCCAACTCGATCAAGCCGCGTTCAACTTCTGCCATTGGCATTTTGTTACACCTCGACACTTTTTGCAGGGTTGCGAAAGAAAAGAAGCGCACCGCTGAACAAGCGAAGAAAGCGCAGAAATCCCAAAAAGCTGCTCCCCAGAAAATGAAAGCAACAAAGCACATCCGCAGTCAAGCGCCCAGAGTTGGAGCAAAACGCTAAATAAAAGCTGTTCATGACCAAGAATGTTTAACGTGTGTGCTTCAACATTTTTCTTCAGGCAGTTTTTTTTCGGCTGACGTATTGTTGGCAAAGTTTGCAGCGCGCTGGTACAAACTTTTATCCAACGTTCCTCAGCTTCAGTCAGACAAACTCAGGTTTTGATACCGGAGTGTCAAATTCGTTGTAGTTGTGTTTGAACTAGGTGATTAATTAATCCTCTTTTTGGTGAACCCTTCATGCAGCATCGAAAGAAGTTGCATTTAAACCAGGAATGGGCGAATAGCGGCCCGCGGGCCAATCCGCACATTCATTAAAAATCTTGAAATCTGAGATTTCCTCCAACTTACCACCGTAAGTGTTAGTGCTGAGGCTAGCTTCTGTTTCCTTAAGGAGGTATGGCCCCATAAGCGCGGGCTTCCCGACATGGCCTTTGAGCCAAATTAATTGCCTACCGCTGATTTAAACATGCAGTTGCAGGAGAGTTACGAAACGCAATAGTGTCTTCAAGTAACAACTTTAATGTTCGACTGTCATATTTTACCTCAAATCTAACGGAAAGGTAGATAAAACTCATAGCAACAGCCTGTATATCAAATTCGAACCCGGAGACATGACAGAGAACAGAAAAAGCCTGAACGCAGCGACTTGGCGCTACTTGAGTTATTTTCATCCTGCGCTAAACACCGTTCAAGCCCTTGCCCCTACAAAAACAACAACGAAAAACAAGCGACGTTGAGTGATGTTAGCCCAAGTCGAAGTTTCAACTCGCATGAGTTCTGCGGCTGATAGCACGAGGATTGCCAGCTGCTGTTTGGAAAGAATATGCAAATGTATTTATGTTTTCGAATCTTTAAAATTCCTGTGAGTTTCAAAATGCAGCTGGAGGCATAAACATTCACACCATATTTTCCAGTCTTGAAAATAATTTTACGTAGGATGTGAAGCGTGTGCGACCCGGTTGTTTTCGCATACCTTCAGTGTGGGCTTGAACCCTGTAGCCTCGATGGCGATAATTTAGGCAGTTGTTGGTGCCGTCATCGCGCTGGACGTTTACAGAAAAGAGCTCTCACTTCCATATGCATGGAAGTCACTTTTAAAGTGTCGCTTGTTTAGGCCGTTCTTGCTTGCATGTAGCGGTCGCGCTAGCGTGACTGCTACAGAGCCATGCAGGCGCGTAGCCTCAACCACAAATTTTGCAACGTGAAATTTTAAACTGTTTAAGGATGTGTTGTTTATCCGTTGTACTTTAAGCGAGCTCGATGGCAAACAAGCTAAATATTGGCTGCGGACTTTACAGAACACATGCAATTTGTCATTTCGTAGTCTTAGGCCAGTGGTGCTCAAACCGAGGCCCGCGGGCCACATGTGGCCCGCGAAGCAATTTTCATTGGAAAGAAAACTTAATACTTTTAAACATTTAAGAGAATTTTATTGAGATTATTAATTCTTGTGGCCCGCGAGGGGTTTCTGAAAGACAAATGTGGCCCACGAGCCAAAAAGTTTGAGCACGACTGTCTTAGGCGAACGTCATATCAAAGCGTAAACGTTTACCAGTAGGCTGCTGCAACAGAAAGACTCGTGCTATTTCGCGATTGCAGTAAAAACCCAGCGCTATATTACAGGGGTGGCCAAACCTGCTCTCTGTATGAGCCGCATATCGTAAAACCAGTGGTGTAGCTAAGGAGGCGGGGCGGTGCGCCCCTGGCGGCACTATGGGCTATGGTGCTGTAGGCTATAAACCTGCAAAGGATGTATTGAAATAAAAGTGGTTTTAATGTCGGGACACTACTCGCAGTTGAAGGACGCTTCTGATTTTGAGTAAATTAAACTATGGCATGTGTATTGCGATTGTAATCTTAGCCACAACAATAAACAATCGTATATCAAAGATGTATCAATAGGCTTTTTTTACATGAAGCTGCAACACGCTTATCAACTCACTTGATGTCAAATTTTACTGATTCACTACACGGTTGATTGATCGAGTGACGGGTGTTGTTGACGTTTGATCGTAGTCCTTATATGACGTTATAGAACTTGAGCATGGTGGATGACTGTCGGCAAACGTGTGGCTGTGGTGAGCTCTAAGCTTTCGTAAAAGCTCTTAAGTTTTGTACTTGCGAGTAAAATCGCATTGTTGGGTCTAAAAAATATTTCTGTATGAATCTAATAAATATGTAGTTGGATTTGTGCTCGTCAAAATGGATTTCCGTGTGTGTGGAAAAATATAATCTAGCTCAGTATTCTTCAACAGGGGTTCCGTGGAACCCTAGTGTTCCGCAAAACATGT
>Ga0210059_1011037_pt1 | contig 13870 bp, 7 predicted proteins | sample Ectturendosymbi2_FD_188042 | JGI IMG/M metagenome (GOLD analysis project Ga0210059, IMG submission 188042) | Ecteinascidia turbinata endosymbiont from Florida, USA - Sample 2 (SPAdes) (version 2) | ecosystem: Host-associated > Tunicates > Ascidians > Unclassified | place: Key West, Florida... | reverse complement strand
CGTGAAGAATAACACCATACATACATGTGGCGCGAACAAGCAATAACAGAGTGATCATGGCATGTGAACTCTATTGTTGCTTGCTGCCACAGCGCGAAGCTTTGCGCATGTGCCGCTCGGGATTTCCGATCGCAGCACTACTCAGTTCAGTGTTTGAATATTCATAATAAGCTTCATGGACTTATTTTCTGATAGAAGTTATTAGCCTAGGTCCAAACGTAACAAATCTGCGCATGTGGACGTTAACACCTTAGCTGCCAGGGTTTGCAGCCTAGCACAGCAGTTTCCACATGTTTTTGCAAGTCCACAGCTCCTCCGCCGATTGCGCTAGAAAGCTATTCAAACCCTCAAAAGACTTGGCAATTCTTCGAATCCACATTGAAAAAAAACTTTTTTGGTTTTGGGTTCTGGAATTTTTGTGAGTGACATCATAAGTAGAGTAGTTTTGGCCTTTTTGGCCCACTTCATCTGGCCCTAGGCCCAAACCGCTAGATGGTAGCACTTCTCTCAATTTTGTTTTGGAAAACACAAGTCTTTTGATACTTTGGATGACCTGTGGGGGTTCAAGCTCAAAAGTTATGACCTGAAACAACAAATGATTAAGGTGAGTGTACAATCTAATTGCTTTAGGTTTGCTGGGTTCAGTACAGCACTGTTTTACATAACATTTGATGTATAAAACTATGTTTTTATTCAAAGCAGGTCTGCAACCTTGAGGGGCTTGCAGGGAAGGGTCCCCTTTATCATTGCCTTTATTTCAGGCTGGTCCGTAGTCCTGGGGGAGGTGTTCAGAGGCAATATCCCCCAAATTTTTTGTGTGTCCCCAAATTGTTTTGCTGAAAAAAAAATTTTATGCAATAAAACGAACTCTTTCACCTTAAAATGCATTTTGAACCCACCAACGTTCAAACTTGGCTTCCAAGGCTGATTGGAAGCACAAGATGTCCTAAAATTAACACCTTTGTGGACCATTGTAACAAATTTGTAATGTTTCAAAAACCGGGTAGTAAAACATTTTTTTCCAAAAACTTTGAACCAGTGCCATATTGATGCAGTTTATACCAAAAACACACAGCCAGAAATTTTTTTAGGCAAAGAAAAAAAATGCTGTCCTTAGAGCTTTGGGCAAGGGCAGCATCAATAGAAAACCTAAAAACATCAATTTAGTTAAAAATGGTTTTCTTAAAACTTCAACAATACTTTGTTTTCTTTGAATCCTATCCCAGTAATATATGTCCCAAATGACCCAACTGTTACATACAAATAATAATCACTGTATCTCAGAAGATAGTAACACAGTAAAGGTTAATTATTTCTCCTAAACACTGATGTAATATGTCTTCAGATTTCTTTTTCCTTAGGATAGGTGGTTGCCTGTAAATTGCTGATGAAGTGAACCAACAGCTGAGGGGGAAACCTACGCAATTAGTAAAACAACCACCCTACCAGATTTGATTTTTGGAGGAAAACAAGACAGCTTAAAAAGTCAAAACATCTCCATGTAACTAATTCCATGTGGAATTTTACCCATTAAATTGAAGTCAACCTAGCAAATTACTGATTTTGGCAGAAAAAATAACAGGAAGAAAACTATTGTTTGTTAGCAGGTGAGTAGTATATATCATAATTTGAAAAACATATTCCAAATATGAAATCTTACTAATGTTTTGGTCAGCCTAGTGGGTCATAGCCTTGCCAGAACAATGCACAAAATTTATAGCAACAGACATCAGATTCTTAACAAGGTTTTTTGCAGGGGGGTTTTCACATGTCTTGGTGCAATGGTAACTTTGAATACAAAACATTGGGTCAAATTTGGGTGAACAAAAATGTAGGAGTGACACTTAACAATGCACTAAGCTTCCTATATGATGAACACAGAGAACAAGCAAGAACAAAACAACCATGGACATTCCAAAATTCAAAGCAAATGAAAAATTGTTACTCTGTAGGAATGATATGTACAGTGATTGTAGAAGTGCAAAATGTGTTGCCAAACTGCATTTAATTCATAGGATTCTTAAAAATTAATCTACTTGCTTTCTTCACAAGGATCTATGATGCAACCACTGTAAACGTACAAACATTGACATCAACTTTGGCAAAACGATGTTAGTGACTTTCACACACTAAAATGCTTCCAAAACAATTCATCCAACGTTTTTGCACTGAGTATCTGAAATATCACGACTCCCAACTGTGAATGAGATATGCTCAAACGGAAACAGCTGCACTGAAAATAGAGAGTCTCTGGTGAGATATACATGTAGACATTGAAATGTCATCAGTACTTACAGTTCCGTCTTCTTTAATTACTTGTAAAAGTCGATCTTTGATTTCATATGTTGTTAGGGTCATTTCTTGTATCAATGTATACACCACAAACAGAAGATTTTGTTCATGGTCCCAACAGATCTTATGCTACTTTGCATTTCATCAGCAAACACTACAACACATTTTGCACAAGTGAAAAGAGATACATCAGTGGCAAACAAAATCTCACTGATCACATGCAAAACAAGCTTTTCAGTCTTAATCTTACAGTAAAGATTTAACTCAGTTTTTACAAACATGATCAAATTTCTTTCTCAGCAACTGGCATTGAACAAAGGTTTTTCTAATGAAAACTTGCAAATAACTTCAAATTTTTCTATGAGATGCTGAAATGTGTATGCAAAAAGACAAACTGTAAGCTAGCAGCTTGTTTCACCAACTGAGTAAAATAATACAGCATTTCCAAGGACAAAATTACTACAAAATACTGGATTTCAAAAACTTGTATATAGCCAAAAATTCAGAAATGACTTCTTTCTGCATTAATGCCACTCACACGACATCACAAAATTATAAAAATGTAAACCCTGGAATATACCATAGAGCCAATGAGTGGTTTGGCTACTTTTATGAGAAATTAAAATTAACAAGTAAAAATTTATTGGCAAACGAAGGTTTTCATGAGCATTGAAAATGCAACAGAAAGGCATGTTTGCTGTCAACAAATTATTATGACTCAGTCTTCAATTACCAGCTAATTCATTAAGGTACAGTCTCAATCAACATTCTGTGAGTGTGTGGATTAGGAGTAGGGAACCTATTTACTCTCAAGGACCACACATATTGTGGAATATCGCTGATGGGTCGTAAAATTTACCCTTGTTTTCCTAAGGAAAATAAAGAGAGAAAAATATGAGAAAGAACAAGAGACTTAGTTTGAGTTACTGTCTAAGTGTCTGCTTATTATGGTGTTTTTTTGACATGACACTGTGATCTATCTTGGGTAATGAAAATTCTGATGTGGCTATATTGAATGTTCATGTGGGCTACATTTGACCCACTGGCCGCAATTTTCCCACCTCTGCTGTAAACTGTAGCAATAGCTCAAGGCAGTTTCAAAGCAGTGACAACAGGTAGGCTTCATCCAAAATTGAGAAACAGTGTGATCCCTGCCAAACATTGATTATCTATCACTATGCATGTGTTTGCATGATTGTATACATAGGCATAGCCAGGCATGGCCCCCTAAACTTTTAGCAGATCTAGTCATTTTGTGCTTTGAGAGCCAGAATCCCAAACAAAATACTGTTACTCGCCTAAAATCAAGCATTTTACCCCTCCAAAGAACTTTGCATTAGCTACACCACTGTTTGTTTATGCATGTGTTTAGCCACTGCATACCTATATGCAGCAAGTTAGTTTAACATCAAGTTAAAATGTAAATTGCATTTCCAAACAGAGCAGTATTAACTTTATGCAGTTTTCTTTATTCAAGAGAGCATACACATAACATACACTTTCCACACAACACTAAATAATGTAGACATTTGTTAAGTAGAAATACTAAACAACCTTGATAAAAAACACATCAGATACAAATGTCAAGCTTTTAGACCTTTACAGCTTTTGTATATACAAATGGTAGAAAAATAATTGCTCACAGGCTAATTTTGGCTCATAAAGCCAATAACAATGGCTTATAAATGTCTGGTAAAAATGGCCTACACATGCTATACTATATTTATTAAATTGTTAGCCACCCTTTTTTGTAAGCTGCTCGAAATGGTGTTAAAAAATTAGTGTAAGCCACACTTGAACACAAGTTTGCTAAGCTTTTGAGATACTTTCATGTATAGCATGTTTCACGTTTAATCGGCAACCCTGGGAGTAAATGATGCTCACAACACTGCAACTGCCTTCTGTTCATCACAAATCCTCCTGTGACAGATCGAGCATGTGTGCTCATGATGCTGAAAAGAGGAAAGATCAAATAAATATGGTATGCATTTATCAGAAGTTGACATACCACACCTTATGTGTTTAAATATATGAACTAACCCAAATGAACAATGCAGCCCCTCAAGAAATGTATCTACAACATATCAAAAAGAACCAGTCAGATTAGAACAGAGTATGCAACCTAAAAGAAGCACAGTATATTACCAAGTTGATAAACAACAGGTTCTATTTACAATAAACCATGCTCAAGGTGAACCAGTTCAAAACAAAATAGTTTTCAAACAAACTACTAGTTCATCATATGCAAGCAGCATCAAAAGTTGTGAAATCCGTAGCAGTGATGAGCAAGCTTATTGATTTATAGACAACATTTACAGCCCCACAAAATCTTTGTGCACTATTGTTACACTCTAAATCACAAACATTTGTTTTTACCCTTTCACTTTTATTTGGTAACTAGCTACTCTAAAGGCATTTGCTCAGTTTTTAATCATAACATTTATGCTTTGAGCAATAAGCCTGCTTTATTCTCGATACAAGGCTAGTGAAAAAGTCATTCAAGTTGGTTTTCAGGTTTTTCAGCCAAAGAGAACCATTGCTTTTGTTTTCCTGGGCCATTTTCAAAAAGGCAGTGGCCAGGTAGCTGGCTATGGCTATGCAAGCTGATATGAGCAGTTATGTCTCTGATCATGATTTGTTGTCACATGACTCAGCGCATAGTTAAACATTACTTGTGGTTAAGACTTGGGATTTACTGTTTTGGTGCTCTAATGTAGCAATGTAAACTATTCATTTAAACAGTAAATATTAAACTCAAATAAAGAAAAAGAGATAATTAGGAGCAATACTAGTATAGTTCATTTGATCAAAGAATACTGAATAATGTATGTATACCGAACCCCAAACTTAAGACCTAAAATATAACCCTAACACTATAACATCAAAACAGAAAACCCTAGGACAGTGTAAAGATCACCAACAAAAATTGTCCTATTAGTACGTGTTCACTTTACGAGTATACAAGGGAAGTCTGAATGTGCTTTCTGTTTGTGGTGATTAACCCTAACCATGCACTGAATCACATGGTGGTCGTTGGCTACTTAGCACTTGATCTTGTGTAGCCATATCCAGCTACCCAAACACTTCACTTTAAAAAACTGTAAAGGCCAATTTGCTTTCAGCATTGTGGAAAACAATTTGACCTTGCTGGTCTATATACCATATAGATGTGAAACTGCTTATTTGAGGAACAAAACTATTAGAAATGGGTAATCTATTGCCACGGGCCTGTACTAACAACTAGTCTTATTGAACATGTTCACTTTAAAAAAGGTCTGTCATCAACATGATAATGGATGTAACAAAGACTTTCACTTCTAGTCAGAACCAAAAAAGAACTTTAGCCAAAACCAAAATTGTTGTAACACCTTGCTTTATACTTGTGATTACATGCACTGAAACAAATGTACCGAACACAAATGTACATGTAATGAAAAATACAAAGCTTCAGTACCAAAAGATTTAATTGGTAGAAATTTGATATTCAGTAGCAAAAGGCATTTTGTGCAAGGTATTTTTAGATATGTACGTAAGTTTTTCTCTTTTGAGGTTTCAATAGTTTGTTTATGTTAACGTTTCTTTTTGTAAACAATTAAGTCACCTATAGGATCTGTTGTAAGCACACACAATTTTTTTTGAGAAATTTTACATCATATCATAGGACCAACACATCCATGTTGTTGTCATGTTGGAAAAATTGCCAAATTCTTGCAATTCTAGCCTCAGGAGTTTCAAGCAACGTGAAATGTCACAACGCTGTGGTTTCATCGTAGGTTATGCAGTACATAGCTAAAAAGGGGACTGAAACAACACTACACGAGGGGTCAACAAAACTTACAAAAAGCGCAAACATTCGCAAGACAATGGCTTTTAATTAAACAAAAGCAAGTGACAGACAGCAACACTGGGGTTAGCTGAAATCTTATCAAACTTGCACATAGGCCAATAATGCTGGCAGTGTTCCCTTTAACCACAGCCAGGGATACCACTGTTGCTCTCTGGGGTAGCCACACATATTTTTGGAATTTTGCAACCTTGGCCTACATTGCTGCAATGCCTGCTTTCAGGGCACTGACTATGCAGTGGCTACGAGCAAAGGTGTCCACAACTGTCGTGTCCTATACTAGGCTTAGACCTTTGTACCACAGGCTCAAGTTAATCTATCAGGCCTCTTTCCATCCCTTGTCAACCCTGACAGGCGCCAAGGTAGAGGGGAAATTAATGCAGGTTAATGACCTTTCAAGAAAAGTTTTTGCCCTTCACAGCAGGACGTGTACAACAGTTCATGCTTGAACAAAAATTTTCTAAAAAACAGAGGTGCTGACAAAAAAAAGTTGCCTCTTCTCCAGGTTTTTTTTTAAGGCGTTTTAGGGACCTGATTTGCGTCACTAGAATTTCAAATTGGGTACCTAGAATCAGAGAAAATCATCATCGGGCCCCTAAAATCAGAGAAAATCGGGTGCTTAGAATCAGAGAAATTAGGTCCCTACAGATCCATACCTGGTATCTAACATTTTCCTTAAAGAAAACCCTGCTCTTCTCTATCCAGCATACCAGACTATATAGTCACCATTTTTCATCTCTAATTTGTTCACTTTTAAGAATTCCCAATGCTGGAATTCTACATCTACAGTATTCTAACCAACCATTACCAACAAAGTTGTTATTTTGCATGCAACATGTTTTGTTACATTTTTTCCTGGATAGCCTTCACACCTGGATGCTTTATCATGTGGATGACACATACAAATGCTCATGTGTACACAATAGCAATCAACAACTGCCATGCTGTCCTAGTTAGATTATGCAACAATAATGGTACAATTCCAAATGTAATCTGAGAAAAACTTTTTCAGTAATCAAGTAAGAATAATTTCAACATCTGTCAAAACAGCCAGAAATAAATGCCCAGTGTGGCTGGATTTTCAGCTGGAATAAAAAAAGTACATTAAAAAATGATCAGTTTTGAATATATATACAGCTGAACATATAAGCATTATACTCCAAAATTGAAAATAGCAAATGAAACGGGGCCATGGCAAACATGAACGAGATAATCCCATGACATGTCAATTCAACATCTGCTTTTTTATAACCAATATTTATGTTACGTTATATTCTAAGAGACTGGCTAGTTTTTTTAGCACCTGCCACAATAAAATCTAAAAAATAGCAATTAGTTAAAACTATAAATCAGGATTCCCACACATTTAGAAATTTTTAACAATCATTTTCCATACTTTTTCAATACCAAATTAAAAAATTTCAATACCATTACTTCTCTTCATTTTTCAAAGTTCTTAATCATGAAACTCAATTTTACACATTGCATAACACTGCATAAACAATGAAGGCCTTTGCATTCAATAAAATTCTGCTCAGATACTTCAGATTTCTTTTCAGCTTAGAATTTCCATGCTTTTTCAATACCTAAGTAATAATGTACCTTTTTGGCCAAATTCAATACTTTTTCAAGGTCTTGAAAATCAATTTTGAAATTTAATATTTTTTCAATACTTTCAATACTGTGTGGGAGCCCTGTATTAATGGTATCTAATAATGAAAATTGAAAAAATATAAATATTTAAAAACTTGCACAAAAAGCTTACGTGGATTTTATGGCATATTTAATACATGTAGGGATTTTTGATGCTATGATGCATACCTCATTGAAAACATTTCATGTAATTGTCAGGTTTATAATTTTTCGGTCTGGTCGATTTGGTCCGGCTGATTAGATCTGGCCATTTTGATCTGGGTCGTTTCAGTCACGAGACATTTTAGTCTGAGGACATTTCTGTACATACGCAACTGACTACATTTGTTTATTTAAATGATTACACAGGCAGGTGAAATGTCACACCAACTGATGTTATACTAACTCCCTTCAATGTGTTGCAGCGAATTGACAAAAAAGTGTGACAGGTGAATTGTCACGCTAGCTGGTTTGAAGTATTATATATTTAATTACAAAATGTCAATAATGATTTAATTTGCTTGCCGATGATAATGAAAATCATGACGATGCTGATTAACTGTTGGATCTTAGATCATGTTTGTAGTTTTTTTGATTATAGGTGGAAGATTTCATAGTCTGACTGAAATGACCAAGACCAAAAAGTGCTATGACCAAAATGGCTCAGACCAAAATGGCCAGACTGAAACAACCAAACCAAATCAGCCAGACCAAAATGTCCTGTTTCAGTAGTTGTCATAGAACAAATAATTTTGATGTAATTTAGTACATCAACATGGTAGATAATAATTTTTTGTGAAATAATATTTATCATTATTACACTAAAGTCATAATCTTTGAAACAAACTTTCAAAACTACTGATTGCACAGTACTCAAAAATTGTTTGTTTTTTGTGTTAGCAAAAAGTGTTTATGGCAGCATGTAAAGTCAAGACAAATCACAAGAGCATACTGATTAATATGGGTTATAGGTTGTTTCATGCATGTAATCTCTAAAAATGTTCTCTATATATGATTTGATTATTTGTTATCACTAGCCTTGGATTTTGAATTGTTATGCCAGCTTAACAACACTTGCTTCTGATTGAAAAACTGGCCTGTGAATACATTAAGGACTGAATGGTTTTGGATGAGCATTGAAAATGGTCTGCAATACTTAAATTGAATACAATGGATTATTATTCAAGTGGAATTTCATCTAGTACATTTGTTTCACTGACACATGTAACGTAGTGAACAAAAGTAATAAAAAAGTTAGCTGTCTTTCAAAAATCAGACTTTTAGTCTGGATTACTCATAGTGATAAACCTACACTTGAGCACGTATACAATTTTAATGCCTTAGTTTCTACAGTAGAGCATATAATACTCTGAAGGCAAAAATATTGTTTAGCATATACTGTATGTATAGCCTTAAAACCATAAAAAGATGTAGATTTAGAAATTTCATGAAACAGACCAGCCAGAATCAATCACTTTTTGTAGCTGTTCTTGAAATAATGGTTCGTTCACACCAAACAGGGTAAAATTGTGAAGAATGGTTGGATTGGATGCCAAAAAAAAGGAACCTTTTACCTACTGTGCTCATTGTAATGTTCTATTTTTACCGAGTATTATTCATTAAAACTTCAGCATAAACCTGCGAACATTTACACAAAAGCATAAGTTCAGTTTTCCACGCTGGTAGTTTTTGCAAATTTAAAAGTTATCTATTCTGCCATGCAGACACCGATAACACTAAAACAGATTTGAGCCCGTCGCGTGCGGGCCTGAACAAGATGGAGGGCTGTTGCTTCAGGCGACGATGACATTCTTAAACTCTGAAGTCTCTGAGTAGACTGTGATTGTTCGATGAGTTAAGCTTGTTGGGTGTGTTATGAGCACTCCCTTTGCTTTCAGCAGATCTACAATGACGTACGTTTTGACTGGATTGCAAAGTTACTTCAAAACCATAAAATACTGTTGCATAACACGACAATTTGTTCTCCCGACAGTCGAGCTGCCGAGCACGACTGCCAGCCGTCAGGTCCGCGAGGCGACTGTTTTTATGTGTTCAGCAATTATATTCATAACGACTGAAGCAGCTGTGACGTATTTCACTCACATACATCATATTTTATTTGAAAGTATTTTTGTGATCAGCTTCAGTAAGGCATCTTTCTTGATTTAATTGTAAAATTAAAATTTGAGAAACAAAACTTTTCCCGTTTTTCTTTTTTGTAAAAATGCTGGGTTTTAAGTTGAGTTGTAATCACAATTTTCCAGGATTGTGTTTTGCACAAAGCATGACTGCAGTCACGTGAGATGACGTCATTTTGTCACGTCAATTAAACAAAAAAGGAAACTGGGCCGTGTATATATTGTTGCTCCTCAGTGCAACCCAACAGGCAACAAGTTTGAACGTAACGCCAGCAACAGCTGCCAAGTGGTGAGTAGAAAAGTTGCCGCTCGCTGTTGTCACTGTGGCATACGCAAAACGGGGTATTTACTAATTTTGAATGAATATTATATTTATGTATTTGCCGCAAACTCACGCTCCATATCACATGGGTAATCGAATAACACAAGAGCACAAAAGTTTTTAGTAACAGCGCATTACAAAGTGAACCATCGCCAGAAAGTCTTCAATAGGGGTGCTTTACTTTTGCGCAGGGAGGCTTGACAATCTGAGAGTTTAATGAAACCTAAAAACTCCACTTATATTGTTTCATCGTTCAATTTGGGGGGCTTGCAGCTTGGTTTGGGGGAAAAAAAACTGACCCCGTGGCGACGGGACTGATTACAAAGCAGGCCTAGGTGTTAATTGATAAACACAGTCAACACTAAGAGAGAGGCAAAGTACTTAATCCATCTGGGCTCAGCCAGATTGAGCTGTACAGTGGGAAATATGATTGTGAATCATCTAATGTTTGCTGAAGATAGGTGTGTTTGGCCCCAGCATTAGTGGACTTCAGTCTTCAATGCCTTATGAATATTTGTGATGATTATGCTGCTAAACACAAAATCGCTTTCGACTGCAAAAAAATAATTGGGGTATCTTTTTTGTCCCCAAAAGTGTAAACAACCTGCTTCATCGAATATTTTTCTAAATGGTGTACGTGTATAATTTTCTGACCAAGTCAAATATACTGGTGTATTATCTGGGCCAGATTTAGCTGATGCGAGGCCCTAGCCTAGGCTAATCCACTTGTGACGCCCCATCTCCCACTGTTACAGGGAAAAAAACAGAAAGGGTAAATGATCAACTTGCACAAAGCCGAAAATGATGATATTGACGCTCTGAAACAGGGGTTCTAAACCTTTAAAAGCATGTAGCCCAATTAATAAACAAACAGAGGGCCCATGGCCCACCGACTACACAACTTCAACAATGTGACAATCAGGCCCGTAACAAGGGGGGGCCCAGGGGCGTCGAAGCCCCTCCTATAATTTTCCCCCCTGGAGAAATGTGTTTGACATAGCTTAAAACTATTGGACATAGTTATTTAAAAAATTTGTCCCCTCTCGGAAAACTTTTCGCCCCACCTGGTGTCCCAAGCTGGTTACGGGCATGGCGACAACTGTTGCACACGTAGGCTAAAGAACAGAAATAAAAACAGCTGAAAAAAACATATAATAACTAGGGTCATTTTTCCTGACATAGTATGACTTTATTTTTCAGAAAATATTATTTATATGACGAAACAAAAACGACCGAGCTAGAACATACAACTACTGTACAAGAAACATTACCAGCATGTGGGCATGGTTTATTGAAGTCCCACTGAAATAAACAGCCGAAAACATGAGCAAAACATATAGTTTGGTTTGAAGCAAACTGAAAACTCCTGTTCCCTTATTTCTTTTCCTCGTGACAACTGCCCAGCAATCACAAACACGATCTCTTTCGCTAGCACAGTTCTGGGCTTGCCGTTGGGCTGTGCAAAATTGGTCTGTTTGTTTTATACAAGTTCATTTTTTAATGCTTGTGGTTGGTGACAGGTTTCAAAGGAAAAGCAGTAGTGAAGATAGGAATGCAATAAATATGGAAAACTTAAAACTAATGCAAGATTTAGAAGCCTGCAAGGCAAAAAAACAGTTTCAGGTGTGCTAGTTCGATAGTCCCTTCCGCAGTAGCCTACGCCTGCATCTTAGTTTTGCAACACCACGGTAAGTGGGTGAGTTTCTTGTCGGAACTAATGATCCTGATTGAACCATATTGCAGCGTGTGAAGAACTATAGCAACATTTGTACAATAGCAGGGGCGTAACGAACAGTTGCGTAGCCAGCCCAGAAATTTAGGGCGGCAAAAAATTTAGGGGGGCAAAAATGTTTGATTTAAGGCGAATAACACTATTTTGTTTGGAAAAACGCCCGTCAAACCACAAAATGACTATATTTTCTAAAAATTTGGGGTGCCATGGCTCCTTTGCCCCCCCTGTCTACTCCTATGGTAATGAGGTTAGATGGGGCCCAGGGCAAGAAGCAAATTTGGTGCCCCCATGGTCGAACCTGAGGTCTTTCGGAAGCAAATGTACCACTGAAGAAAGTACTTGTGATATTGTCAGCACTTTTCAGCACAGTCATCCGGCGCCACGATGGCGATTCGTGGCCAGGGGAATTGTGCCTTCCCCCCCTCGTTACGCCCCTGTACGCAGGGCCGGATTAAGGGGAGGCAACGGGAGCAATTGCCCCGGACCCCCCGCTGCAAGGGGGCCCCCCGTGATGAAATATATTTGTTTCAAATAAAATACTCGTATGAAAAATTGTGATTAGCGTTACAAGTATACAACTCTGTTGTATTCCTATATTGCGTTAAGCATCTGGCCCCCAACCAGTGGCGTAACTAGAGGTTTGAGCTAGGGGGCAAAACTTACCTGGAGGAGGCCCACTAGCCAAAACTCATAAAAAAGTTAAGAAATGATAGTGAATCTCTGGATGTCGTGGATGTCCATTGTCCATATTAGGTAAAAAACGAAAACACCACGAAAAACGCAAAAAACAACAAATTAAAGAATACTAAATATCAAAATGTCAACTTAAGAGGGTCCATTTTTACATTTAGCTTGCCAGGGGGCGGCTCACCCCTTTGCCCCTCGTCAGTTACGCCACTGCCCCCAATAGCAACCGATTTCTCTACAAGCTTGACTATCTACCAGTTTTGGTAATCGCTACTGAATAGCCTATAAGTATTTTCGGTTTTGTCCAATGCAAATATATTTGATTTCGCTGGCAACTTTTTCCTAATAATCGTTCTTTTGGCATGGGTGTGACTTTCTATTCGTGCATCACGCCTATTGCACAAAAGTAACGAAAACGTTGCTATTTGCGCATTAAAGCTAGTGGTTGCTGACTATGACTACTGTTTAGTATCAGTCAAGGTTATCACTGGGGTCAGTCTCGTTAACATCAGATTGCTGTCTTTTCCAACATCAGATAACATCAGATTTATGCGTTGCAGTTTTATGTAAGGTAAATGCTTCTACTAAACACCTAACAAAGCGCGATTACCCTCGTTGAATCCGAAATAGAGCGAAATATCGCAATTCAACGGAGAAGTCGTTTATAATTCACTTAAAATGTTAGTCTTAACGCAGCGAAGAGAGCTTCTTTAGTTTGAAACGATAACCAAACACACATTTGGGTAAGAAATCGATGAAAGGAGCTTAAAAATCATGAATCTAACTTATTTTCGTCCTAAAATGAGTGGAAATGTGGAAAACAAAAACAACAACCCAGTCAGCATCAGATTTGTCGACAAAACATCAGACATGTATCTGAGAACATCATATCTGATGTCATGTTAATATATCAGAAGTGGCAACACTGGTATCACTTTCAATGGTGCCAAGCTTCTGTTGCAGTCTCGAGGTAGCTGCAGCCAAACCGCACCTTTGTTTTGTCATAAAGCCTAACCTGTGGTGGAAACGCACTTTTCTTCCGATGGCTACTACCATTGTGTTACATCATAAATATATGAAGCTATTCAAGGCATTTACACTGCATGTTATTGCGTGGCCGTGGTCCATCAGAAAAGGTAGCTAGCGAGATGCCGAAATCTCTAATGCCATCAGGAGCTATGAAAAGCGCAAAGCTTCTAAGAAGAAACAGCGCAAGGATCTGG
>Ga0210059_1011036_pt1 | contig 13870 bp, 7 predicted proteins | sample Ectturendosymbi2_FD_188042 | JGI IMG/M metagenome (GOLD analysis project Ga0210059, IMG submission 188042) | Ecteinascidia turbinata endosymbiont from Florida, USA - Sample 2 (SPAdes) (version 2) | ecosystem: Host-associated > Tunicates > Ascidians > Unclassified | place: Key West, Florida... | reverse complement strand
AGTACCCATTCGAGAATAATTTCAAACGAACGATAAACTGTCTGGTAACTCGGGCTAATATGAATGAGCCTAAGACGTGGAGGATTAACTGGCGTTATCATTGTTCTGTGACGTGCGTTACGTAACAATGGACGAGCTCCCATGAGATCTCTCATTCATTGTTGCGTCGCCAACGTCACGGAGCAACGATAGTGCCAGCCAGAATGAGCAAAATGCCAGCCAGAATGATGAGCCCAAGGGACGCTGCTGATCTGGAATGGTCCCTGAGTGAAGGTATGCAGGTTAGTGCGCTGCCGCCTGTCTGAATAGCCATGATCATCTCTTGTTCAAGCGTCAAGCTGCTTAAATTGCCAAGTGTGACGTTTACGCACGTTGGTGGCACAAACAGTCACAATTGGTGAGCAAAAGATCTGCCCGGAGTCGGAGTCGTTAAAATTTTCTACGACTCCGACTCCTCAGGTTGAAAATCCTTCCGACTCCGACTCCACAGCCCTGGTTTTAACACAACTGTGAGACAAATGACCGAACTGTTTCAGTGACCAAAATGTCTCAGCTAAAAATGACCGAAATGTTTCAGCAAAAAAACCAGCCGTTCTGTACCAAGCCCCCACGCTTTGTTCATTACATTGGCAGTTTGGCTTTTGAGTGGTCACCACACTTTGCGCTTCACTTGTACAGCAAATGGCCAAATATACTGAAACAAATCCGTCTTGAGAGTATGCAATTCTTGTTTACTAAATTTTTGAGGCCTTTGAAAAGCTCTTATAACAACAATGCCAAAAATCGTCAATAAGGTAAATTTGTATTTTAGTGAACCCTTTTCCTAATGCTCCTTTAAACATTAGTCCGTATCTGCCATGGAGTCACATAACCACCTTTACTGCTGATATAGCAAACAATAGCGGTACACTTGTTATGCAGCGATACTCCGCTTCCTGCACTCATTAATTGAAAATGTGTTGGCAACTTCGCATATAGTTGTGATACCGCGATGTTACCCGAGAGTACAATGGATAAACATTACCATTGTGTCAAACTACAGTAGTAACCAACAGGCACCAAACCAAAAAAATATTACCCTGATAACCAACTCAAGAATTGAATCAAGGGATGTATAATCATGGTCGTTGAGCGTAGAACTACTCTGTAACGAAAACGCGAATAATTTCGAGACAGTTGGTTACACAAGTTAGATCTGACGCCCTCGCCGTCATAGTGCTGCACCATTATTTTTACTTTACAGTGAACTAACAAGGTCGAGACGCCCTTGTACTTGCTCACTTGAACTACACCACAGTCAAAACAATTGAAATTTTTGTTTGTTTAACCTTGGTTTCAGGTAACATCAAGTTGCCCTTAATGCGTTTGAAATTATTCGTGGGAAAAAAAGCAATCAGATTTTCAGAGAAGAGTGGACAGTTCTTAACGCTAACATTATTGTTTCGCGGAATTTAACAGATTTTACGCTGTAGATCTTCCTGCGCAGAAAATACCTTAAACCCGGGGTGCAAAATTTTTTGTGAATTTTATTAGCGCGCAGAAATTTTTAGCAGCACACAAATATAAGCTTTGTCATAATATTGCACTTGAAATTATAAGCTGGGCGCTGCTACGTCGCTGCAAATCCCGATCACGCACTCCAAGTTTTTGGTCACGCAGGGCGAGTGCGCGACCGCATTTTCTCACCCCTGCTTTAAACCCATTTGTTTTTTTTCACAAAGAATAGCATGAAACACTTATTTCAGAAAGGTTGTTGCGAGGCCAAAATCCTTTAAACAACGTTTCTAAAATAAGGAAGTAAACGAAAAAACGAAAGCTTCATGTAGGTTTTAGTTTGTCAAGACAGTAGACCACGTAGTCCATTTCACTGAACGTAAACATGTTGCAGACAAACAGTGACAGTTTTTTAGATTACGACTTAAAAAAACACTTAGATTATGGAGCAAAAAACACTTGTTTGCACAAAAATTACGCTCTGATAAACGCGTTGTTTGCATGTGCGTTTATAGGCACGACCTATTAACTGCACTAATTCGGAAAAGATTTTGCTTACTTTCAAGAGAATTAAGCAAAATTGAGGTGAATGTTTGTTATCGAAAGAATATTGTGAAGTTTAACGTTCAACTATTTGGTGTCGCAGGAATGTTGTGAAGCTTAACGTTAAATTAAGGCTTGCTTGCATTAACGGTTCAGTGACACTTGCATGATGCTACCTTCAATCTGTTATTACGGCCTTCACTCTGTCGCGTGGAGGCAATATAATACAAGGCTACTCACATCAAAAGCAACAAAGCACGATAAACGCAAGTTCGGTTTTGAAACAGCCCAATCATATCATATATATGCAAAACTTTTGTTGCTTAATTCGAAAAAGATTTTCTACTCAAGTCCTTTTGATAACGTACCGGCGAAGATGCTTTCGCGTGAGCCACGTAATAGTGCACTGCGCAACCGTTTCCATCAGGGCATTGTCATGTTTATTTTGCCAGAAGAGTATTTAGAACAAAGGTAACACGCTCCTTTCCTGGTTATAACTGGGCGATTGCACTCACCTGTAAGGATCAGTCTTGTGGCTTCGTCGTTCCCTCTCCTTTCTTCCCAAAGGAATTCTTTTCCATAACATGCTCCAATCCCATGCTCCTCTGGCAAAGCCATTCGAGTCTCCACCAGCTTGGGGTCGAAAAGTGTAATCATTCCCGTTGATTACGTCAATCAGTGGAACGGTAGTAACCATTCTAAAAGATAAATTACAGAAAATCGATAAGCTTTTCACAGATTTCAAACTACTACGTAAAACCTTGCAAATCGCGCGAATTTGTTGGCGGCGATCTCAAGTCTTCGACAACCAAATGCTTGAACCCAAAAATTTTTATAATCTAAAATGTGTTTCTCTTATAGACTACTTTTAGTTTTCAATGCTCCTGTGACAAACCAACCGCTGATATATTACCCGTAACACATTTGTTAATACTGTACAGCAAAACAAACTAACTTCTGAAGTATAAAGCGTTGTATAGAAACAACTTCGCACTGAACTGAACCACCTTCTTACGCAGACGGCACAACAGAAACCCGACTTGGCGACTTCACAACACAAAGCAACAGACTATGTAGCCTATGTATCGCCATTCCAGGGACACTTGTAGAGAAAACCTGGGCGTTTGGTTCGCTTTCCACGATTTTAACTGAATACAGTTTGACACAATATACAACTGACACGTGTTAAAATTGTCTTTGCTGTGGTAAGATATAGACACGAAGCTTCGTACTACGTTGGATCAACAGTGAAACACGAGAGTGGTACATTACCTGTTTTTGATGATCGGCAGAATAAGGGGTGGCAACCAGTTATATCCAACTTCACAATGGGCATCGAGGTAAACAAGAATAGTGCCAGGAGCTGAGGTAGACTTCTCCGCTCCAATCGACCGGGCACGAATGAGACCTTCCCTTCGCTCATTACGATACAACTTGACAAGACCATTAAATCGCTGAATGTAATCAGTTAAGTGATTTCCCAGGTGCTCTAAAACAAAACTGCATCTGAAGTGAAATCAGTAAACTTAATGACGGGAGGTAACAACGTAACTCTCTCGCATTTGTGCAAATGCAACACATGGCCATCAATGTAACTTGAAAACAACCTTTTAATCTGTGTACATCTGGAAGCATATTAGTCGCGATATACCACAGGAATCATTTTGGTTCCAACTGCATGTCACGTGATTCATATTCTTTGTTTTTTGCGACAAACTTTTTACTGCATATGTAAGCGCACAACAAGATAGCTACTGGCTTTACTGTATGGGTTTTACAGAAGAAACCATGCTTGAAGTTGTATAAGCAAAGACCTTCACCATTATATTCCTCTTGATCACTTCAGCTTTTTATCCTTTTGGTGGTTTGTGTACCAAAGCGTAACGCGAATCAAGAAACATCACTGTTGTATCAGAAGATTGTAATTCAAACAATTTTATACAGATGAAAACTAAATATCTAAAAATTAGGCAATCGCGTCAAGCTGGAAACCAGATTGGGCAGTCATTAATATGAACTTAAACAAGCCAAATGCAGACACTAAAACTGGAAAACCATAAGGTTTTCTCACAGTACTTGCTACTTTACATCAAATTACACCACAGGATTTTCCTGTGCCATTCAAACATGTATTGCAAGACATTTAGAAGATTTTATAATCTGAAGAAATCACGACAAAAATAACAATTTGCATTTCAAAAGGGGATGGCTGATGGTTTTTCACTGTTCCCATGCTCTTTCCAAAAAAGAAATAAAATTTTGATTAGATTCATGCAGAAAGATCTCAGATAGTATAACCAGTATAAACCTGTTTGGTGTTACAGAGCACATTGCTGTACTACAACAGCATCCCTGAAGTGCAAACTGGACCAAAACTTAGCTCTATATAAACTAAACAACATAGCCACTAAAGTCACTACCTTTGCTGCTGTGGTCATCAATCAAGACAACTTCAGCAAGGAAACGTTTTGGAGTCAAATTAATCACTGAGTGAACAGTTCTCATCAACGTGGACCAACCCTCGTTGTGAAAAACAATGATAACACTTATCTGCGTAAGCTCTTGAGGATAATCCCAGTGACGGCATCTACACAAAGCAAGCAATCATGGTAAAAATTAAATTGCAATTCAACATAAAAAGCCAATGCACTGATGATGATAACAGGAGTTATCGAAACGTTTGCAATATGTCATTTGTATCATTTTCTTTGGCTGTGATTTTCATTATAAGGCTATTCAGTACTTCCACTTTTCATGTACCAAACTGTATGTTGATCACAAAAAAACATGTAAGCACAGAATCCTTTGTAATAAATGTAAACAGTAATCATATTGAAAGAACTTTGACTGGCAAATACCTTGGTGTAATTGTAGATAAAAAACTGACTTGGAAAGATCACTGTAAACAGTTGTGTTGTACTATATCCAAATATGTTGGTGTAATGTATAAAGTTAAACATTATGTAAATAACCAAGGATTACGTATGTTGTATCACAGCTTAATAAACTCACGAGCACAGTACGGGATTATTGCCTGGGGAAGAACAGCTTCATGTCATGCACAGCCGATACTGGTTGTTCTAAACTACGCCACAAGATGCTTAAACCCCAATAAACTTTTGACTAACGAAGTTACTACCATTTATAAAACGCAAAAATTCTCCAACCAAAAGATATACACAATCTTGAAGTGAGCAAATTCATGTACAAATATACTACCTCTCAGTTACCTGCCACGTTGAACAATTGTTTTAAACTCATTACAGATGTTCATCCATATAATACAAGACAAATCAAAACTCGACAATTTGCTTTACCAAGAGCACGTTCAAACTCAGGTGCTAAAATGATAAAATATAGTGCAATAGAAATCTGGTTAAAAAATTCCTCCGGAAATAAAAAATAAAATGTGTTTGGCAGTTTTTTTGGCAGAGTATAAGAAATATGTATTACTCAGCTACTACAACCATACTTTGTGTTCTTATTTATTGGTGTATGTAAACCAAATGGATTGATTTAACTACTTAACGTTGTTGCAGTGGAAAGTGTCAAAGCATGAAGTATCTCTGTTATACATTACATCGCTTGGCTTTTGCTGCGTTCACAGGAATTGGTCGTATCAAACCAGTGTATAGTGGGATGCCTTTAGTTTATCAATACAAAGTAAGCACATTTCCGTTCTCATGCATGCATTGATAACGAGTTCTTTTCCGCAAAGCATGATTGCATAACTGATTCTCAACCTGCTTAAATCTCATGACACCATTACAGTGCTGCAGCGGTCTATAGCTTTTGATGCATTTTCTCTCCAGCATTACCGAATACTTTTGAATGTGTGAAAATAGTAAATGTTTTATATGACAACTTTAAACCATTTTCTTCTGGTGGCTTGTCCTTGTCTGCAACGCACTTTACTTGAATTTACCATATAACTGCATTGGACATATTACATTTCATACCCAGACCAAAAGACTATTACTGACTATTATACACTGTACCCAAACTGCTATATGGTAGTATTGCAATCATGTTTTTACTAGAAACTAGGTCAAAATCTGGGTCTTTTGAGACTTAGGACGACTTGCTAGAGTTTTGCGTTCTAAAGTTATGACTTAAAAACAACAAAATAATTAATTATTCCCCTAATTAGATAACTAATTAACACCTTGAGAGCCGAAGTACAATATATTCGTACTTGGAAATTGGCCTAAAACAACAGTTTTCGGTTGCCCTACCAACAGCATAGCTCCTCCGCCAATTGCGTTCGAGGACTGTTCAAACCCTCAAAAGATTCAGCAAATCTTCTAGTCTGCAATAAAAACAACTGTTTTTGGTTTTGGTTTTTTTGTGAGTGATGTCATAAGTGAAGTAGGTTTTTGGCTATTTTGGCTCATGTTACCTGGTCTAGGGCCAAACCGCTAGACCAACGAATTTCGCTGAAGTTTTCATTGGAAACTAGGCTACAATCCAAGTCTTTTGAGCCTTTGATCAACTTTCTAGCATATCTGGTTCAAAAGTTATGATCTAAAATAAACAAAATAATGATCTAATTAAAGGATTAATCAAATATTTTGTTTACTTTAAATCATAACTTTCGAACCAGAAACCCCAGCAGATCATCCAAAGTATCAAAAGTCTCAGATTTTAATTAGTTTCCAATAAAAACTTCACCGAAATACTACCATCTAACAGTTTGGGCGCAGGGCCAGGTGAAGTGGGCCAAAGTGGCCTAAAAGTCCTCCACTTATGACGTCATCCTCAAAAAATCTGCAACCCCCAACCAAAACAATTTTTTTCATTGCCAACTAAAATACTTGCCAAGTCTTTTGAGCATTTGAACAGCTCTCTAGTGCTTATGGTGCTGGAGTTATGCCTGCACAAACCACATGCGATCCGGCTGTTTTTGTGTAAGCTGCTGGGTTTAGAACGACTGAAAATGCGTTAATTTGTTGTTTGTAGATCATAACTTTCGAACATGGAACCCTAGAAAGTTGATCAAAGGCTTAAAAGACTTGGATTCTAGCCTAGTTTCCAATAAAAACTTGAGTGAAATACTTCCATCTAGTGGTTGGGCTCTAGGCCAAGTAACAACAGCCAAAATGGCCAGAAACCTACCTCACTTATGACATCACTCACAAAAAAAAAAGCAAAGTTTTTTTCATTGCAGACTCTAAGATTTGCCAAGTCTTGAGAATTTGAACAGCTCTCTAGCACAATCGACTAGCAAGTTATAGAGTTGCAAAGGGGGACGAAATTAGCAGCTCAATGGGTGATTTTTTAGGTATGATATATTCATATACCAGCAGCACACGTGTTAAGAATGTTGTAAGAATTCCATTTAAATGGCAGTTTGATAACAAGGAAGTACAACTTCAGTTCAGGAAAACTGACATATGCTTTGTGAAACTTTCAACAGAACTCACCAGTTAACCTTTTAGCATTTTGATATCACTAAACCCAATTTAAAATTTTACAATCAGACAGTATTACTACAACTCAACAGCACATTTAGATGCACATCAATTTCATTGGCATTGACAGCAACTTTGGAAAGAAGAAAAGCAAAGTGACAGCCCTGATATATATAATTCAACAAATGTCAAGATACACAACTAAGATGATCAGTGTGAATAGCCAAAACCATAGTGAAATTTATATAAAAGATTTCAGCAGTACAACAGCAGACTTTGTTCATTCAACTTTTTTTCAAAACAGTTGAGTTTGTATCATTTACATTTGTGATAAAAAAAACAGTTTTGTTGTAGGCAGTAGCCTCTAGTTGGGGTTTGTACTTAGTGTTAGTTGGAAGATGAGAACCAATATGAAAACAAAACTTTATTTTTGCACTTTTTTCCAACATCAAAACAGGACATTTTTATCCTCGATTCCTACTCAATTGTGCTGATCACATTAAAATACATCAAACACATACATACTCTTCATGTCGCAAGTCAGGTGGTAATCGATCCAGTGATATCTTTTCACTATTAACCATATTAAATCCAAATTCCTTTATTGATGCATCAATAGCTTCTTTTTCAGATGGAAGGGAAGATACAGCAGCACCATATTCTCCCGGTCCATAACGTTTTGCTTTGTCAATTTCTTCATAATTGCCTAGCCTTCTCCAGTTAAGTTTTGGATATAATGAATAATCATCTTCTGGATCCTGTCCATTATGCAAATCTTGCAGTGGTTCCTTACCAACAGCAACAGCTTGCTGAATTGATTGTCTACTTCCATCTTGTAAGTTCACTTCAATACCAGCAATTTTCGGGAAGGCTCCAATATCATTATCTCTTGCCTTGATGATTGCAGCTCTGTTTGGTTCATCCTTTCCTTTTAAATTAATGGAATCCTACAAAAAGCATTTGTAAGTAACAAACATCTTTCCTGATTTTTCACACAAACAAAAAATTTCTAGACACACGCATTTACACAATGAAAATTTCACTATAAAATGCACAAACTTTCTAAAAACCAACATACAACAGCAATATTGCATTTAATTAGAGACTTAACCAACAGAAAAAAATTTCAGTATATATCTGAAAACTTGCAACAACCACAAATTTCCAAACATTAAATCTTTTGCAAGTTTAATTGAGGAAATGACATATGCCCCTTCAACAAATAGAAGTCTTTGAAGAAGCTGACACAACACCAAAACAGTGCAAGCACATAGGCGAATGAGATAAAAACGCAAAGGTCAGAGCACTTCTTAATTCAACAAAATTGCATTCTATACGCACTTAAAATAAATTCATTATGGAGTTGAGATACTAAATTCAAAAACTACACTTGCATTACAATTAACGTTAACGAATCACAACTGTTTAGGTTCAACTTTTACTCAAGATAGCAGCTTGTTTGCAGTAAAAACCATATATATATATAATTTATTTAGAGCTTAACTGGCTGTTTTCCATGCAAAGATATATCACAGCCATTTAAATAATTTAAAATATAGTCACAAAATGCAAACAAAACACTTGCTATAATGCTACTCGCTGAAATTGATGTGTTTGGTAAAGAAATCAGTTAGTGTCAATCCTGAAAAAAAAACAGCTTATATTTTGTATTTACATATATCTCAGATCATTAAACAAATAAATCATAAAACTAAGCAAATTCTTCAATTGAACTTCATTTCGAAATGCTTCATCAGAAGCTGATTTAAGCTACTTACAATAGATTTTATCTAAGTTCTTTTTTCTTAGCATTTCTTTGATGTTTATGCATTTGCATTGCCAAAGCATCATATACAATTTGTTGAAGTTAAGCAAAACTTTGTTTTAAGTGTAAAACAAGATCTTCAGAGAGAAATGACAGAACAGAACTCTTTAGAACAGTTAGTGCATATGCACTTTAGTGCATATGAGAGTAGATCTAGTCAGAGAAAGAAAGCCACTGCCAAAGCAGATGCACTACGAGCTGTTATTGTAAAGACGAAACCACTAATTCAGTCTTTAGTGTGCCTATAAGGGTCTAGAGATTATACAGCATGAAAATTTTAAGGCTGAGTTAGCAGAGTTTTAAATGGATTACCATTGATGGAGTCTCGAGACTTGGTCTTGGTCTCGATGGCTACAGATCTCGAGACTTTGAATATTGTAAAGAAATGTTTGAGTAAAATTTCTATAATGCAACGATTTTTATTTGTTGCATTTGCAGGTAAAAAACAACCAAAAAAAGGTCAGAGAAACGCCATAAATTTGAAAAAAAATTCGACTTAGAAGTGATGACAATATTTTATAAAAAAATTCAGCAAAATCCACAAATTTTGAAGTCTCGAGTCTCGGAAATTTTGATGAAGTCCCGGACTCGAAGTTTTAACCAGGTCTCGGTTTCCATGGTTACGGTCTCGACTGCATCACTGTGGATTACACTCTTTTTGCTAGGCCATAGCTACACTGAGGTAAAATGAGGCACTTGCCTCGATAAACTTTCTGTAATGATGCCACAAAACATTTTTGTAACACTAAATAAAATATTATATTGTGTGGCTGTTTCAAAAAGAGCAGCACTCCAGCTACACTATGTCGCAACCACCAAAGATACTACCAGCCTTGATTAAACAAGGGCAGGATGTTAGGTCTCCATAAACTACGTTTAACAACATGCCAAGCCACTGACGTGATTAACATATTCGCCTCGATAAAAATTTGACTCTGACTATGGCCATGTTTTGAATTATTAGTCTTTCTTTGTGCAAAGCTTTTAAATTAATTTTCTATATTTGTGTTGATGTGTTGTGGTATTTAACCTCTTGGCGTGCGGAAAACTGTGGAGGTGTTAACTAAAGTTGCATTGCCTAACCCACTTTCGGGGGTTGTTCAAGTTTCCGAACGTAGCCCATAACGCTTTTTGGTTGATTTTGAAATAGTTGTTTTCAAAATGTTTGTACAGTACATTTTTTTGCGTTTTTACAATGTACAATACAGTGTGGGCCAAAACTAGACGTGCTCTTGACTGCGTTTTTACAATTATGGCTGAAATTTCGGGCCTGTATTGACAAATACTGGATCGTTCCGGTAAGAAAATTATTCTACTTTCACCACTGCTAAAAGCCCTCCACTTATGACGTCACAGACAAAAAACGCGCACTCCCCAAGCAAAAAAATTTTTTTCAAGTGCAGACTAGAAGACTTGCCGCATCTTTTGACGCTTCTACCAGGTCCATAACCCGTACAGGAGCAGAGATATTCCCGCGCAAAGCCATGTGCATTTAGGCATTTTTTTGCGAAAATCCTCAAAAGCAGCCGGACGCCAAAGTGTTAAGTTTTACTACAGATTTGCAAAAAAATTATTGTGCCCTATGTTCCATCACAAAAAAATTCCTTCATTACACAACTTGCAGCTTAATTCAAAAAATTAATTTGTCATTTTTGCACAAAAATGAATTGGCAGTGTTTATTTTGCTGCCAAAATGCCAGCTGCAACAGGCTTGGCAGAAACAAAGTAAACACAAAAGGTAAACCCTAAAGCTAACCCCTAACCTTAATCCCTAACCCCAATGCTAATCCCTAACCCTAATCCCTAAGCCTAATGCTAACCCCTAACCTTAACCCTACCCTTAACGCTAACCCCTACCAAACACTAACCGAAGCCTAAACCTAACACCGAAGGGAAAAGTTTGGAAAGTTATGAAAAAAGTAAAAAAAAAGAAAAGGGAAGTCACCAAGATGAGAGTCGTACCGGAAAGCAATGGCATACCAGACTTGAAGCATAACCACTATGCTACGAGCAGCACCCCGATTGCATGACAAACTGGCCTTTTTATTCGAATTATTGTGTCATGCCACAAGACCAAATGTTCGATTGGCGGCACAATAGCTCCAGCCGATCTGTTGCCGCCAGAATATTGGTGGTAAAATAGACACTACCAAATAAATTTGCCAACTCACAAGCCTTCAACAAGCCATTACTTTTTTACAATACATACCAACTTGTACTATTATGCTCTATTTTTTTATTACATTGCATTGTTCTGTTCTCATTGCTTTACAGAACACTGCAATATTATATCATTAGCCACCATAATCAAAATGAGAGCTATTTTATAAAGGCCAGTCAACTGACGTCCATCATGAATAATTTGATCTTATAATGGTTTTAGAAATAGCTTGCTCATATCAGTTTTATCAAACATAAGCTATCTAAAACAAAAAATATACATTACTGACACAACACAAGAATGCTAGCTGTATGAACATGATCTAGTATGGATTTTCATTTTAAACTAACATTCACACAATTTAAAACTACATGTGTCATATAATAATGTGCAGTAAGATATAAATTACCTGTTCGAATTTCAGCTTAGGCCAAAGTATGTAGCCACAAAACAGCAAAGCTCCAAAAAAACATAATTTCAGTAAGAATCCTGTCTTTAATCTCATTGCTTTGCTTGAACCTAAAAAATCAGATACAAAATACAGTATCATCAACAACTACATTATTTTAACAATGTTGGTCATACTTTTACAAAATTAAGTTATTTGTGCAATTATACAATAGGGTTCATCACCTACAGTTCCAAATACAAAGGTGTCAAATATAAGTGATACAGGATCCAACAGTACTGAAACTGCAAATGACGCTGTAAAACAATTAAGGCTTAGTGGTGATACTCTGCAGTCAGACCACTATTGGTGTGAACCAATAGTGAGATTACATGCAGGACAAGGGACCAGATTTTGCTTACTGTCCATAACCAAGGTAGAGGTGATCTGAGTTACTTCTTTTGACTCCTGCTCCTGTTCCAAAAAGTGACTCCAACTATAGCTCCAGGGCTCATTGAAAATTCATGCTCCAATTCCTGTTTACACTTCAAAAACTTGCAACCAAAACACAGAATCATATGTTGTCCTCACCGAACCAAGTCTCGTTTAACTTCTTCATTTAATTCTTTGTGCTTTAGGCACAATGACAATGAAACAACTACTGCTATCTTTTCACTTAGGCAATGTCTATTTTAGCTCATGAGGCAACATCACTGCTGGAGGTATTTTGCGTTTAGCAAACATGATTGGTTGAAGTGATCACATGACATGTTCAGAATGCTTTACATGCTTAAGATCACTGTGACATCTGTTACGACTCAGTTCAATGGATAAGTATTGGCAAAATATCAGTGCTAGCAAGCTGCTAATATTGGCTTCTTGTCTGCATTGCGTGAACTGTCGGCTAATCCCTAAACCCTTAGACCCCAATCCTAAAACCCTCACCCTAAATCAAGGGTCTTCAAACTTTTTGTTTGTCCAGGGACCTTATGAGCTACTGTATTATGCAACATTCTAAGGTCTAGACATCTTACGCAATATGATTGTTTCGGGATATGCTACGTTCTACCAAACCAACAAGTTTTTCATTTTGTAAATATATTGTTTTTTCATTATTGAGAAAAAGTCTTCAGACTTCACAGCCTGGACATAATGGTTTAGTTTGGAGGTCCTGCTCAGGGTTGCCAGACTTTTTTCATAGTTTATGGCCAAAATCCTGATATAAAATGGCCAAAAGAAAATGGCTGTTTTTTTGAAAACATTATGGCGAAAATCACAAAATGTTTTAGCTATGGTGATTTCCATATTCATAGGTGTCTCAAATTGTTCGGAGGCAGTATATTTTTTTCCTAAAAATGTGGTTTTGCCAAAGAAAGAAGCAAGTTTTTTACCCTAAAACACTAACAGCAGTTTCTGCCGTGAACTTAAAATTACCTGTTACAACTTATATTTAATATTTATCTTAATAAAACTTAGAACCATATATTAATTAAAAACTACTGCAGATACATGCTTCCATTCTGACCCATTTCTGGATTAAACAATTTGAAATTAACTTTCCAATTCAACGACAAGGCTAGGATTCTCTTGATTTTGCGCTCCAAATATATGAACAAAATATTAAAGCCATTAACTGCATTAAATTAAGTTGATGATCATAAATGAGCTAACCACATGCTCAAAACCATCATTAAGTTCACATATGAATGAAAGGGCAGGAACACTTGCGAACAAACATTGACTCATGATAGGTCTGACTGAAACACTTGCACAAAATCTACAAGATTGCAAAGGCTAATCAATTGGAAGTGACTATGGATATGCCTGTCCTCATGCAATTCAAATAAAACGATCAGTTTTTCAAGCAAACGGCGTGCTGCTCGTAGCGTAACGGGTCGGTTATGCGTTAGAGCTTTAGAAAAAAGCCAAACCATGGACATCACATACAGAAAAAAGACACAAACAATCCAAAATGGAGTCACAAAAAGCAGCATATAGCAAAAATAAAAAAAAAAAACGCAATAGACATCAACATAACACAGATGATG
>Ga0210059_1011034_pt1 | contig 13871 bp, 12 predicted proteins | sample Ectturendosymbi2_FD_188042 | JGI IMG/M metagenome (GOLD analysis project Ga0210059, IMG submission 188042) | Ecteinascidia turbinata endosymbiont from Florida, USA - Sample 2 (SPAdes) (version 2) | ecosystem: Host-associated > Tunicates > Ascidians > Unclassified | place: Key West, Florida... | reverse complement strand
CGACTGACTCGTTATCCTTCCCTAATATCCATTCCTGAGCTTGGACTCTGTCTTGTTGGCAAAGCGCATGTGACTAAAATGAAACTAATTTTGAATTTTTTCTCATTATCAGGGGTTCAAATTCCACAGACAAGTTAATGTATTTTCTAGAATGTCCGTGATTTGTATAAAGTTGATTACGTGCAGTACTAAACTATCTTTACATGCAGCTGAGCGTGCTCAGTGAGTTTTGTAATATTGTGGGTATGATTGTGTTTACAGTTCAATTCCATTTTATATTTAAAAAAAGTCAGTTAAATTCAGCAAAGTCTCATCAAACAATTCAAACGAAGTAACTTTAAAGTAGCTACAAAAGTTTTACGGAATAAGTTGAACATAGTCAAAAGATCTTACGGATTATCGTAGATCCAGACATTTTTCAAACGCGTTGGAAGACTATCGTTTACGTTTATCAACTACATACGTAAATTAATCACTCAAAGATTAGAAGAAAATGGCGTTCACTTCCTAAATGCCCGAAAGTTTTGTAGAAGGCCTACTTCGTCGGAAGCCATTGCCTCAGAGCAAAGTCTCTGCTCGGCTTCGATTGAATGTGCTGTATTGGTGTATATCCAAAGCGTGTAAATACAGTATAAGAAGCGCAATTGTCATGGCGGCCGCGATGACTTCTTGCTCAACTGCAATATTGGCTGCAAAAAGCATACTGCAGATCGTGCACTTACGGCACGGAGAGGTTTATTAGCGCTTTTGCAGAAAAGGTTTATGAGCAAATGGTGGCATTAATCCAAAGCAGAAGCTGGGAACTTCTCTATCAAAACTTTTAAAACTTATCGATTCAATGAAAGCAGACTTTTTATTTTTCGAATTGAATCAGAACACAATCGTTCAGGAGAAAACGCCAGAAACATGAAGGTTGCATGGATGATGCTTTATAAACAAGGAGCATTAAGATATTTAAATGTTGAAACTCGGTTGTTGTGTTCACTCCTACTAAAATTTCTGGCTACGCGCCTGGTTGCCACTGCTAGTATTTACCAAAAGATCTCGTGGTTTCTTTTCGATTTGATCTGTGTGGTTTAGTGGTTCTAGTGAGAATCTCTTGGTGTTTAGTAGCAGAAATGTTTTTCGGAACTGACCAAATTTGAATTGATTATCACAATTTTTGAGCATAATTATGTCTATTTAAGCCCAACTCTCAGAACTATTGTGTTTTCATAGTAAATGCAGTGCTAAGTGCTAGATACAGCACCTACCACCACCAGGGGCGTAGCCAAGGTAGGCACTTGGGCCATGGTCACCAAAATGTAAGAATTCCACAATGTGTCCCCCATTTTGCTAAGTTTACAAAAAGGTCGTACTACGGTTGACTGAACATGATGTGACGTCATCGAAACGCAAAAACTCGGTCCCTGTGCGGATACATAGCAGAAAGACGGCCAAACAGACGTGTGGAAGCAGGCTAGGCTCAGTGTGCGGAAGCAGAACAGAAGCAATGCAAAAAACTGAAAATTTCTTGAACTCACTGGCGGCCGCAATAGCGAAAAGTTTGTGCACCCCCGACCTACATCGTCATACTTGGTATTGGTAGTGTAAGCCTAACCCTTCGATCGTTAACTTTCTGACTACCTTAAGTGTACACGGCAGACGAGAAGTACGAGGGAATATGAGACAATGAATATACATTAAGTCAGAAAAACACTATTTCTACAAGCTAAGGTTGATGGTGTCCAATATAACGTGTCGTTAATTTTTGTCCTTAAGTGTCTATGCGAATCATAGTCCTGTTTTCCAGGTGTAAGCCATCTGTACAAACCAGCATTTGCCATGTAGTCACGAAAAGCATACAGGATCTGAAATGTGTTGGGGACACAAGATGCTTGTCCAATTATATAACATAATTATTATTTCTGACAAAAATCCATATTTGAAAAAAATTACAGTGATTTTTTTTGCTACTTTCTGTATGTATGCAACTATGTACCTACATGGTAACACATTTCGGACAACAAATTTATAACCAAATTCAGTCAAAGTTTTTATTTGATTTACATATTTCTTGAAACGTGAAGGACGTAACAAAATGTTTGCTGAATAGAATTCCCTATCGCCGAAAAATCCGCGATTTTCAAATATTGTAGAAGATGACAACCCAGCCCCACAGTTGTTACAGCAATAAAAAAACTATCCCTCCATTCTACGTATTTAACACGACTACGGCGATGTACGGGTAGCAGCAATGACTGATCGCTTTTTTGCTAGGACGATGCGAACAATGAAAAGAGTCGTTTTCTTTAAATTATATCTTTCAGCAAAAAGCAGCGTGCATCTTATGCTCACCGAAGAAGAACGTGTCACTCCCAACTCGTATGAAATTGTTTTGGGCGGCTCTCAAAATCAGCAATCGTGGATTTCGAGGAACTTGCAGCACCTTGTGACCGCTGCCACCAATCAGATCCTTTCGCAAGAAGAGTTCAGGCCGTTTTGGATCACATGGGAAGGCGGAAACATCCAAGTCGGTACCGGCAGGGTGCAGACTGGCGAAAGTCGTTTCATGCAGTGGAGAGAACCCGGTGGAAGTTTTGGAGCAAACGTCCGATACGTTGGATTTGCTACATCGGACGGTGCTGAAGGAGAGTTCAGGCTGTGGAGGAAAGAAGGCAAGTTCGCTTCTGAAATGGTGTTTCAAGTTAGGTAGTTCGCAGTGGCGCCGGCAAGCAGAAGCAACGAGGGAAGCTTCTTCACCGCATGCGTTTCACCCTAAAATGCGGAAGTGATTGCACAACAAGTTTGTTATTTTCCTCAGAACTACGTAAAATTCATAACAGTTTTACAAAAATTTTACTGTGCTGCGAAAAACATAATGTCACTTTCAACGCGTTTGCTTGAATGCGCATTTTCTCGGTGATCTCATCTTGTTGACGAATTTCTCCAGCAAAATTCTTTCTCTTCACGGGAAAGCAGAAAGCACTGCAGGCACTGCAGTTTTTGTACATGTTATGACGTGTCTCAAACTTAACAATCTACGTACAAAGTACCCAGTTATAATAAAAATAAATTTTTAATGCGCGGATCTTTGTAAGCAAACAATAGGAAAATTATTATTATATATTGATAGTGAGCATCAAAGACAGTCAAATGTGAGAAAATTCTCTGTCAAATGCACACTTATGGTAGGTATTTACCGGCAGAAAGTCATTCCTTTCAATTTAAAAAAATGTATTCACTTTGTTTGCACTGTTGATCAATAGAGTTGCTTTCACTGTTGTTGAAATTAGTGACCATAAGGCAGCTTGCAGACTACGAGTGGAGACTGAACTGTGCTGTACACAGGATGATGTTGATCAGTTTCATCAGTTTCACAGTTCCACTCGCAGTTTAACACATGGTTAATTTGCGCACTACGAAATATTTGCAGACTCTCGTGTTAGTTGTTTGAAAAACTACAGTCTGAATTAGTCGTGATTTTTTAACTAATTTTTGTAGAATCAGGAGGCTCCTTCAGCGAAATATTTCAATTGTCAATTCCACTAAATACAGTTGATGGATCGGAAAGAGCAACAGCGTCAATGATAGGTTTGTATGATCTTGTGAATAGTGACGGAATTCGGTTGAAAATTGTCAAGTAAGGTTTTTCTGTAAAACCTCTTGTGGTCTTGTGCGTTTTTTTTATACTGGATCTGACGCTGAACGTGAAGATCGCGTCACTCCTTGCAATGTGAGTTGGCCGTTTAGTAGGTTGCTGCAATCTAAACTTTTGAAAGCTTCCTCCGAATGCCCTTGATGTTTAGCTCTTCATCAGCTAACGCCGCACAATATCTTTTGTGTGAAGCAGCAAATGAAGAGTTGCCTTTACCGTTGGGAATCGGGTCCCTAAAACACATTAAAAAACCCTGATTTATATATTATTCGTGAATATAATACGATTTTATTTGCATACAAGTACCAAGTTTGCAACGTCATTTCGTTCGTTAGTAATATTTCAGTAATCGTTCGTCAGTCACAGCGTAGAGCTGCTGAAAATGTGCTGTGACGACGAAGCACAAGGTTCTCTTTCAGCCCGCAGGTGGGCGCAGTTGCTTCGCCAAATATGCATCTGTGGTCCAATACAAGCGTATATTTTTTATCAGGCGATGTGATGGGACCGACGCTAAACAACTTAAATAACTTGCTCCGGCTACCGTTTGGATGTGGTGAGCAAAACCTGGCCAATTTCGCCCCCAACATTTATGTGCTCAAGTACTTGCAAACTACCAAACAACTGACCAACGACGTTCGCGAAAAAGCAATGTATTACCTGCGCACAGGTGAGAACCGCTTCATAATAAAGCAAATTTGCACAGATAGTTTATGTGTGCTTTTCAAATCGTTTTCAATGCCTGCTGTTCTGTTTTGGCACGCCTATTGAATATGTTAGAATAGTTATTTTTTAAATGCAAAGCAAATCAATTTTTTTCTTTCTGATTGTATTTTGGTTGAGAATGAAAGTGTATAATTGAAATCTTCTAAATTCTTTTTTATCTACAATCTACATTATACGACCTTAATTTTGCACGAACAACTAATCAGGAGCTTGAAATAACAGTATGAGTTAAAGTCTAGTGATGTAAACAGACGCAACTTATTTTTTCAGCCTTGTGGTCAAGCCAAAATTTCATTTTAATAGGTTATCAACGTCAACTGACTTACAAGAGACGAGACAACTCGTACAGTGCATTCGGTGACAGCGATTCAAGTGGCAGCATGTGGTAAAGCATACAGTCCACGAGATTGCATTGAAAAATTGATATTTTTTACTTTGCATTGTTAGGACTTCTCAACATGTATATTTTTAAGCATATTTAGAAACATGAAGGGATCAGATAAATATGATGGTTCCTAAAATTGCTAGCAATAGCAGCGCAACAGCGTTCGTTTACTTCAAGTCAATATCCGTGAGTTACACATGGCATGCAAATCCTTACCTGTGTGTTACCACAAAAAATGGCTGTTATCGTAAAAACGTAAACGTGTTTTTCCAAAGTTGAGTCTCATTCATTGGTTTTCCACATTCCCACAATGTAGCAATTGGTCGATTTCATATGCGATTTATTTGGCTTTTGCAACAAGCTTGGTAATTACAAGACCGCGGGCTTAACTTTAAAATTTGGTGGGCAGGCTGACGTCATTTGTACTGAAGTCATTCGCCCAGGCACGCGACTACATCTATATCGATCCTGGTGAGCTTCATGACGCAAAGGAATGGATAGTGTCTTGGCAAAACAGGAATGGGGCTTTCCCTGCAGTGGGAAGAATTTGGAACAGAGATATACAAGCCGGAGTGGACAGTGACATTGCACTGACTGCGTATGTTACAGTAGCCTTACTGGAAGCTGGCCTAGAGCGTGAAGTAAGTTTTACAAAAATCTAGTGTCTTTTTTGCACATATGCAGGTGGCCAGAGAGCCAAGTCCCGCGATAGATTCATGTACAGATTTGTTTTTCTGTGTGCATGCTTGTTTTTCGCGATGTAAGCGAACCATAACCATTCAGTGGTTTGCCATTGCGTTTTGTAATCAGTCAGAGACCGGAGATTGCAATGACAATTTAAAATCAAGGCGTACTCGTGGACCCAAGTCGCATTACCAGAAACATTCTTGGTAAACTGTTAAAACATGAAATCATGTTAAATACCCACTGTTTTTGCAAGCAGATTGATATCCAATTGTCTGTAAAGTGTTTATTTTTACGCCGTTGGTAGCAGTTGCAATGGTGTTATGCAGTGAGCAGGGTAACTTTTACCATCTGGCAGGCTGCTGCAATAATGTCGTATGTCAAATTATCTTCAGCTGTATACTCGCATGCCTGTGCGTAACGCTAAAAATTCCAATGGTCAGAAACGTGGGTCAACCGTTCAATATTATCCAGGATGAAAAAATAGCGGTGATGAAAGCGAGAGAGTTCTTGGAATCAAGAGTGCTTGAAGACACAGATCCTTACACGGCTTCTCTATCTGCTTACGCACTGACCCTCCTCAACAGCGATTTTGCTGCACAAGCCTTGACCAGGCTGGCGAGTAAGGCAGTCAACGCCAGCGGAGTTACGTTCTGGACAATGAGAGAAAGAAGTGGACAAGAAATCTTTGCTTTCGGCGACTCAATGAAGCAAACCGGTGAGAGTAATCTTTACACAGCGCGTCGGCCTTTCCTAGTTTTGAATATCGAAGCTTGAATGTTTTCCAAAGCACACGGGATTGATTTGCTGCCCAACCAATTGGACTTTGATGCAATCAGTGACATCAAAAACATCTGCCGCATTTTACTGGAAATCCAAATGGTAAACGTTGATGCAATGCATTCTTATTCTGACGATCCACATCTTTGTGGTTGTAAAAATTCTGTTTTGGTCGTTTCGTCACACCTTCGCACACTTTAACACTGGTGGGAATTTGCTTTTATTAATTTTTTGTCCATATTTTGGTGCATACTTCTTCGTACTTGACCAATCCGTTTGCATACGTTTGTTGTATTCAATATTTACTCTTTTACAGTTGCGTCTGCTGAAGTGGAAATGACGTCATACGCTTTGCTGACCTATACGCACAGACGCAATGTCACTGCGGCGCTTCCGATAGTGAAGTGGCTCTCGAAAAAACGAAATTCTATTGGGGGATTTTCTTCTACACAGGTAAAACCTTTGCTCTCTGAAAAGGAATGGAAAAAAGCAGGCTATGCAACTAAAGCTTGGTTTCCACTTGTAATTCTGAAAACGTTCGAATTGTGCTTTTGCTCTTTCTTGAACAACTAGAAGATGGTTGTTTTCTCTCGCTGTAGTGCTATACAAACATTGGCCGAAACAATACTAGATTATAAAAGCGATGCAATAGACATGACAAAACCTATGTCTCGAAGTCGTTAACATGGCGTACTATTGTATTTGTGTTTTTACTCTCCTTGTTGATGAAACACTTCAGTTGCCAATAAGATCGAAATATACCATGAACCGAAAAACATATGCAAAACCAATAAATTGTTGTTTTTTGGTTTAATGATCTTGAAGCATACTATTGTTACGAATTCAGCACCATGTAGCAAAATGGTTAAGTACATTTCTTGCTGGCATTAATTTATATGCTTCTGTGAAAACTACAAAAGGTGGCATTAGAACCCAAAACTGAAGCCAAGCACTAACCTTTGCATTGATCCATCGCCATAAGCATTACCGACCACTCATCCATACGTAATTCTCACGTACCAGCACCAGTGCTAGATCTGGTTGCGTTTGAGAGATAAACCTCAGGTTTCTCCGAAAAATATTTTCAACATAACGATAGTTATTGCCTGCGGAAATCTTGCTATGCTATGTCACATACACTAAGAAATAACGGTGCACTGCCTTCAATGTTTAGACAACTATCTTGGTTGAAATTCGAAAGGAAGGCTGAGGGTAGTCTAGACAGTGCTATTTGGCTATTTCAGTGTTTCCCAATCTTTTTTTGGCTAGCGCCCCCTTTTTTGACAAACAAATTTCTATCGTCCCCCTACCATGCCTAGCACACATATCAACACAATTTTTTCGAATTGTATATTTGGGATGTTTGAAAATGATTAAAACAATAATGAGTACAAAGATGCATTTCACTATAAAATTCGATTTAGTAAATTAACTCATTTAGCAGTCGGAAACTGTTAGATTTAATGATTTGGAAACTGTTAGAGTTCATGAAGGGCTCGATTTCGTTTGAACAGCATTAAACTTGGACAAGAAGGTGAAGATGGCTGATTTGGCTTTAATAAGGTTAACACCATTCCCTTGCAATTGCAAATTAACTTCATTGAACTTCGTGAATATGTCTGTGGACTGTGACAGCCACGATACTGTATCAATGACACCCTTTGACAGCCACCTTCTGTGTGCAGCAACAGGCGTACAAACCCTCTTCATCATTATCCGAGTGCACCACATTGCCTAAAGTTAGCAGAACACTTCTAAACCCTTTGGTGTCCTTTGACCAATCAATCCATTAATACTCTACCACATTTTTAGTAAATTTTGAGTTCGGAGCAGTGCAGGATTGAATTTAATCTGCATATTTCAAAAGTTTTTGAACTTAGCCGTGACACTTGCAGTCGTCCACTGGCTCTACCATCTCTCTCTCCCTGGATTTCCTTGGCGCTGCTCAAGCTAAAGTGCGTTCTGAAACACACTTCTGTTTTCTAGAATCTTTTCGATTCACTTTAGGTAACTAATTCTTGTTGGCACCTAACACTATCTGTAAAAAACTATAAATTGCCTTTCTGCTTTCGAATTGAACTCGTACAAGGTTATTATTGTATTTGTGATCATTAAACCACTCCATCCAAAATTAGCTCACGCTTTTGGTTACAGGCTGAGTCTAAGTGCAAGCGTGCATTCTCAAACCTGACCGGTGATAGTCACTGTAACGAAGCGGGCACTGTTAAGTAGCAGTTTACCCGTGCCAAGAAGTACAGCTGACGAAAATTCCAATCATAATCATTTAATTATAGAGGAGAACAGTTTTACTGTGCAGCTTACCTTTAGTGATGGAAACTGCAGTTCATCAATTTATCTCTTGCATTTTACCTCTGTTTTGTTTACAAAACGTTAAGTTTTGTTTACAAATCATATGCATAAATGTTTGTTGATCATACTGTTTTTTATGACATTTGGTCACTTAAAGTTAGTAAAACAACAGAAATGTAATTATTAACTGGGTCTCCTATCGCCCCCAACCGCCCATTTCTGCTTCACCGCCCCCCTAGAGTTTCTCAGCGCCCACTTTGGGAACCACTGGGCTATTTCAATCATTTTTCATAATACCGTGTCAATCATTTTTCATAATAATAAACATCGCTAAAAATTACATGGCCGTAACTTACACGAAATCATGATAATAATAACAGCCTATTTTAATTTTCCAGGATACTTGTGTAGCGCTTCAGTCTCTAGCAGAATATGCCATCTTCTCCTACATTGGTGGCGTAAATCTTGTCGTCAACTTGGCATCAACCAATCTTGATTACGCACGGAACTTCGAATTGAACAGTGAGAACAGCGAGGTGTTGCAGACAGCGAATATTCCTTCTTTGCCCAACATGATGTTTGTTGAAGCTACAGGAGACGGTTGCGCTTTGATGCAGGTAGTCATTGGAAATTCTAAGCCTTTCTGTCCCTCATCTTTAGTAAAAGAAAAAAAAATAACGACATTGTAAACCTATAACTGAGTTTCCTTCTTGTGGCTCCAGAGCTTTCTGATGGTCCTTGCAAATAATGCTGAAAGGTTCCAGGCATTCATAAGAGCCACGGTTTCAATTCATTTTTCAAGTAGAAGCTTTCAGAACGAAGTTTTTCAAACATGGCTTGACACCAAAAGGTTCTGAGTGATGGTGTGCTGAAGTATCAAAATCACTCAACCTTTCTTTAACAGGAAGCTTCTAAAGTGCTATTTCGCCTCCTATCGTGGTTAATTCCTGCTTTTGGCAAAATATTTAAGTTACTTGTGACTGCGTTAAAAAATTAACGATCGTAAATATCATGGATCTTTTGCAGATCGACGTATCATACAACATCCCCGATCCAGAGTCTAATCCATCCTTTTTTATCAACGTCCGTCATCATGTTGTGCCTCGCCGGGAAATCGGAACTCGACGTTCTACGCAATGTGAGACAGTTACTGCGTATACGTTAATCATGATCCGCCTCGTGAAGGCCAATCCGAATACCAATGTGAAGGAACTTAATTTCACCTTACTAATTCGATATTGCTTCGTACTGAAGAACTTTTGATTTATTAGTTCTGAACAGCTCAATGAAGTGGTTTACACGCAAATGTCTTTGCATGGAAATTGAAACGTTCATTTCTCACTAAAGCTGATAAATTTTCGAGACGAACAAATTTCAATCGTTCTGTGCTTTTTTCAAATATTTTTTTCACGATTTCTTTCTAGGTCTGCTAAGGTGAGCAATTTGGTGAAAATGAAAGAAATTGATAAGCGCAGATATGAGGCACTGGTCTCAAGGCTGCCTTGATTTGGAAAGAGATTTAAAACCAAAAAAGGTGGGACTAAGTATTTCGTTTTTCCAGCTGGCGGGACGCAGGCTCGCGTCCTGAACCGCTACAATGATGTGAGGTACGAAATGGAGGCTTGCGTCAGGTGGTTGCATCGCGGAGCCTCGAACATGGCAGTCCTGGAGTTTAAACTTTTAACGGGTTTCCGGCCAGACTTGGAAAGCGTTCATCGGGTAAGGAGTTGTGAAAAGTTTCAGGATAAAATGAGATTCTAGCTACAAATTCGAACTGAAAGAGCCCAGGGAAGAAAGAGGCTAACACTGCTTCATTTGGCCACCACAACGTGGTTATACAAGAATCAGAGAAAGCATGAGCGATGTCTGATCGGCAGCAACTTGATGCGATTAATATATGTAGTCACTGCCATTTAATATACACAGTGATATTAAAGCCATATTCACAGGTTGTTTGCAACCTTACAGCTACACTGTAACTGTACGACTTTAGTTACAAACGGTAGTAAACACCTAAAGCAGTTGCGCACAAATCTGCGGCATGTTTCAGTTTTGGCATTACTACATGAGTTGAGTTGCACTTGGAGGAAGCAATGAAAACAGCCAAGCGGCGCTTGGCAGTGCAGAGATCAGTCAACCGGAAATGCGTGAACAATAGAAGCCTAACCAAACACCTGCGTTAAAGAGACCCAAACTGGTCATTGTCAGAGAAGTTATGTGCTTTAAACGTCCTTGTGTCCCGTTTTCTTAGATAAAAGATCCGATTTCTCGTTTCGTGTGCATTCTGAAACCAAAAAACATAATAAATACTTGTTGTTGGAGGTTCTGGAAACGAATGCGATCAACGTGAAACGTTATGAAGTTAATGGAAGGACCGTGCTGTTCTACTTCAACGAGATTCCGAGCACGTGTCGCACCTGCGTTCGTTTCATCGCTGTCAAAGAATACGACATGGGCAAAGTGAAACCACAACCGGTCAAGATCTACGATTATTACGAACCGGGTAGGAAATCCGTAGGCCTACCGGAAGTAAATCAACACAGACTTAAGCCTGGTGAAGTAGTTGACTTAAATGTGAAACCATCATCAGTGAACCTGCAGCGCCAAGGGCAGTTGTGGATCAGCCTGCATCTTCGAAGGATGGCTGAATTACTTGGATTCTTATTAACTTGAAAACTGCGGAAAAAGCTGCAAGCAACTTTCTTTTTAAAGAAAAAGTAAAAAAAACGTTGACATTTCAGTGATAAAGAGCAACTCTAGCAGACTTCTGCTGCGTGCGCTTGGGTACTGACATTCAGCGAAAAAATGCGCCTTTTTCGCTGTTCGGCCAACATTTTTGAAACTTAAAAAATGCGCCTTGTTCGTTATTCAGGCGACATTTCTGAAGCCTATGTTGCTTGCAGGGAAAAACTTTTCGATAAAACTTGTGGTATTTAGCTTCATCTATCAGTATGAGCCAGCTTAAGAAGTGGTATGTAAAACAATAATTTCAAAGTTTGCAGTACATTGCTTGCATCATACCAACACATACAGGTTGGCAGTAAATAATTATGTGATAGACATATATGGAAAGACCCTGACATGGCTTCTGCTGGACAGCTGTGAGAAATTGTGCTGATAAGCGTCCAGTACTTTGACGCAGCAACTTTTTACTAAGTAGCTTAGTAACTGTATGATATGTTTGTCCAGGATATGAAGCTGAATACATGTACGCGCCGTCAGCTTCCATGATGGAAGAACTCTGTCCAAACAACACCAACTGCGTCACAACGCAACATGCTGAAGGTAAGTCTTGAGCGTGCGGTACAAATCGCAGCGAATACATTTCCTCCCAAGCCATTTTTGTCATTTGAAAGGTAAGATTATTTTTCTGCGACAATTGCACAAAATTACATCAATGGTGATTAGTAAATTTTGCACCGCACATCACGAATGCTGCATGTGACATGCAAACAACACATATCAGTTAGAACCAGGCTAGAAAGTTCTATGTGAGACCATGTTTCCACGCAAGAACTTACTCATTAGGCGCTAAAATCAGCATAAAACAATGCTGGATCACAGGAAAACGTGACGTATCAACCCGCACAAAATGCAAACAACTCATGCAGAACGAACGACGCGCAAGCTTGCACAAGCAAGTCGCCCTTGACTTGAAACTTCTTGGTAAGAAATTTTCAGACGAGAGGTAAAAATTGTCTGGGATCAAGCAGCACACAACTTGCTCTCAGAACAATTAGGTCAACCTCGGTTTATGTATTGTATGTAAGCCACTGGCATTGCGAATTGGCATTTCAAAGCTTTTCATTGCAGAGGTTTGGGCAGCCACTAGCCAGTGCCGAGGTTACTTGTGAGGAAGATCATTGTTGCATGCAATAATTACAGGTTGACACAAGCAAGCCAGCAGGTCGGCAAAACAATGAAAAGCTTCGAAATGCCAATTCGCAATGCTACTGTAATGTCTTGCATCCACTTTAGGCTTATTCGGAGCATTTTATTTTGTGGGTTAGTCCTCAGACCAAGCAGCATTTAACTCGATAACAGTCCAACGCAGAGCAGGTCTAGAAATAGCAATGAAGCTCGTGCGGTATGAGAAGAAAATTGCGTTTATCAATTAAATTTGTTAAAAGGCGAAAAAGTCACCAACACAAGTTCATCAGGAGTAAATCTAAACAACTGAGGAAAAAAGTCATAGTTTTTGGTTTGTACAAACAAAATAATTTCCCACCTACTGTGTTTCTGTCCAGTCGACCTATCAACCTCTACAACTCACTAGTACTTCTGCCAACCACTACTTTTCATGTATACGTATTTAACAATGCGTCAAATTTTCGTTGTCAGAGTACGAAGGTGACTGCAGTTCTAGTGTGCTCGGCTGCGGCGAGAACTACGCTGAGTGCCACTGTGAGCACGACTGCGAATTCGCTGGACCGCCTGTGTGCGGATCGAATATGGTGGTTTACCTGAATCGATGTAGAATGGAGGCTGCCGCATGTGAGCTCAACATCAACATCGAGAAACGAGCGGACGACTTTTGCGAAAGAGGTTTGGCATGAGCACTTTTTTCATTATATCCGGAAGAGATTTGGCGCAACTTCAACCCATAATAGATCAGCGATTATATTATAAAGCGAACTCTGGCACTTTTGTAATACCTCCGTTCACGAAATCTAGAGACGAAGTTCGTCAGGTGAGACGGACTGTTGCGTAAACCCGTTAGGAAAACTCACTAAAATAACGGACGATATTCATCACCCAATTAATGGAAAAGCAACCGGCGCTATCTATCGATGTGTCTGAGAATATGTAGCGCGCTGCAGGGCCTACTAGAGGGGGTTACAAGAGGTACATCGTATCCGGTCCTGGTACGTAGCGGGGCCCGGGACAATGGAAGTACGCACGTTTTTCTGTAATCAAGCCCAAATTTAGTTCAAACCAATTGTCAACATAATAATTGATCTAATTGTAAATCTTAGCATGGTAGCTGTTTCATCTATACTCTGATACATTTGCAAATAAGCTACACAAGTTTCGACGAAGGCAACAGAATAAAGGAGCGGCTTGCCTGCACGCCAAAGCGCTAGGCCGAAGGAGATCTCCGATGGCTTTCGCACCACCAGTGATGTTATCATTAGCGCGCCGCATGTAGCAGCCACCGCACTGCTACGGAGCCCGGTATCGGTCTTCGTACCAGGGCTGTGGAGTCGGAGTCGGAAGGATTCTCAACCTGAGGAGTCGGAGTCGCAGATAATTTTAACGACTCCGACTCCGGGCAGACCTTTTGCTCACCAATTGTGACTGTTTGTTTCACAAACGTGCGTAAGCGTCACACTTGTCAATTTAAGCAGCTTG